>Ga0209517_10003122_pt1 | contig 22699 bp, 19 predicted proteins | sample PeaSoiMetSII2010_FD_187695 | JGI IMG/M metagenome (GOLD analysis project Ga0209517, IMG submission 187695) | Peat soil microbial communities from Weissenstadt, Germany - SII-2010 (SPAdes) (version 2) | ecosystem: Environmental > Terrestrial > Soil > Wetlands > Peat | place: Germany...
AAGGGATTTTCGTCTAGGTACTTGTTAATGTCCTGAACGAGCGCCAGAGTTTGCTCCCTGTCTGCGATTCTGGCCTGGAACATTGCGAGAGGGTATTCGAGTTGCCCGGGCTCGAGACCGGCTAGGAGGTAGGTACAGACCCGTGTTTCGGCCTCAGGTGTCCTCAGGAGTCCGCCTGCCTCGAAATTGAGCCACGGCTCTTTGAGATTTTCGGGAGTCAGGCAGACGATCCCAACCTTCGCGCTGGCCAGGGCGGTCCTGATCGAATTCACGCTGACGTTCCCGCTCTTGATGTCTTTTTCTGACATCCAAGGTCTCGCACTGTGGATTACGTTGCGTAACCACTTCCTGAGGAATTTCGCCACATGGTTGCTGCGCGGCCCGGACCAGCTGATGAAAACGTTGCTTGTGTCCGCCATCACGATTTCTCCTGATGCACCTATGAGCGTATCGTACACCTCCTCCACGTCACGTGCCGCAGTGATGTATACATTTCCCGGGCGGGGGTTCGGCGGCGGGCTGCCCGACCGGCCTCAGCGATAAACGCAGTACCCAGTGCCCTCAGAGAATGGAAATTTGTCTCCTTCTGCCAGGAAACTCTCCGAGAACCGTCCCGTTGACCTTTGGATGGTCAGGGTGTACGTAATAGTTTTTTCCATTCTGTTCGCATATTTATATTCGATGTTGACCTGGGCGTCCTCGATAGTGACGCCCACATTGGGATCTTTTTCGTCCAGCTTCTTGCCGTTAATTTTGTCGGAGTTGAAGAGATTCGATTCTGGATAAAGAGACTGCCACTGTCCTGAGAAATTGAGGGTTGGCATTGTGGTTGAATCTAGCACCCCGTTGTTGTACGTTTCGGCATATCCGAGGCCGGGACGCGGCGCCTCATTCGGCACCATCTCTTTCAAGTCTCTGTCCCAATGTTTTGGGAAATAGGGTGTATTAAAAGTTACGACGAAAAATTGATCCTCACTCTTGCGAAAGCAAATGTAAGATCTGATATCGGGAAGACTGGCGTCCTTCGCTTTGAGGAGTTCTTGATAGGATTTGCAGGCTTGCTGTGCTTCCGTGTCAGGGCAAGTGAAGGTTGGTTTCGCGGCGGGAGTCTTCTGAACCGGTTTCTTTGGCGGGGCTTGGCCGCCACAGACCCCAGCGACCAAGATGCCGGTGACAATCATTGATCCCCATAGGATTTTCGATCTGGGCTGTCGGGCAAGTACGTGACTGGAGTGCACGCGTGGGCTCCTTTGAGGCCACTGTACTTTTTTCTCGGTGCTGATGTCCAGATAGGAAAGTGGCGCGGCGGTTTATGCTGGCACCGAGTGGTTTTGCTTGGCGAATCGCTCCGGGCAATAAATAATAGAGGCATGCCGCAGCTTGCATCAACCAATTCACCGGGAACCCATGCCTCGTAACGTAAGTGCCTGGGCCGCCGAGGTTCGCCAGGGCGACGTGCGCGCGATTTCCCGCGCCATCACGGCCATCGAAAATCACGCCGCTGAAGCCGAAGAATTGTTGCGCGAACTTTTCCCCGCCACCGGCAACGCTTATCTGACGGGCATCACCGGCGCGCCCGGCACCGGCAAAAGCACCCTGGTGGATCGCCTGGCCGCGCACTATCGCCAGCGCGACGAGCGCGTGGGCATCGTCGCCGTGGACCCCAGCAGCCCCTACTCCGGCGGAGCGATTCTGGGCGATCGCATCCGCATGCAGGGCCACTCCGGCGACAGTGGCGTTTTCATCCGCTCGATGGCCACGCGCGGATTTCTGGGCGGCCTGGCGCGGGCCACCGCGGAAGTGGCGCTGCTCCTGGATGCGGCGGGCAAGCGTCAAGTGCTCATCGAAACCGTAGGCGTCGGCCAGGACGAAATTGATATCGTGCGGCTGGCCGATTGCGTCCTCGTGGTGCTGGTGCCCGGCCTCGGCGACGACATCCAGAACATGAAAGCCGGCCTGATGGAGATTGGCGATATCTTCGTCCTGAACAAAGCAGACCGCGAAGGCGCGGATCGCCTTGAGGAGCAGCTCCACGCCATGCTTTCGCTGGTGATGCCGCGCGATGGCTGGCACCCGCCGGTGCTGCGCACAGTGGCCACTGAGAATCGCGGCATTGGAGAACTCGCCGAAACCGTTGCCAAATTCCGTAAACATTTCGAAACCAGCGGCGAGCGCCAGAAAAAACATATCGAGCACTGGAAGAATCGCCTGGTGGAAATGCTCGAATCGCGCCTGCTGGAAAAAGTCCTGGGCAGCAAAGAGGGCGAAGCAAAGCTCCGCGAATTGGCCAAAGCGGTAGCCGAGCGCAAAAAAGATCCGTTCACAGCCGTAAGCGAAATCCTGAAAGCCAGCGGCCTGGATCGCTAGGCGCGAGGTAACAATTGACTTTCGTCAGGGCACGGCTTCAGCCGTGCCGAGCGGCTCGGAAACTCAGGGGTTTTAACCCCTGAGGTGGACGTGCAAAGGGAAGCTCATGCATTTCGGCGACATCGAAGTGAAATACCTCGACGGCGGCGGCTTCAAGCTGGACGGCGGTGCCATGTTCGGCGTAGTCCCAAAACCCCTCTGGGAAAAGAAATCTCCACCCGACGAGAAGAACCGCATCCGCATGCGCGCCAACTCGTTGCTGGTGCGCGCCGCCGGAAAAACCATCGTCGTCGAAACCGGCAACGGCACAAAATGGGACGCCAAGCAACGCTCCATCTACGCGGTCGAAGACGGCAATCCACTAATCACCGCGTTAGGCAAAGCCGGTGTCCATCCCAATGAAGTGGACCTGGTCATCAACACGCATCTCCATTTCGATCATGCCGGCGGAAACACACACATTGCCGGTAATCGCCCCGCGCCCACGTTTCCTAGAGCACTCTATGTAGTGCAGCGCGGCGAACTAGAGCACGGCCAGAATCCCACCCCGCGCGACCGCGCCAGCTATTTCCCCGAAAATTTCCAGCCCCTAGCCGAAACACGCCAGTGGAACCTCATCGAAGGCGACACCGAAATCCTCCCCGGCATTTCCGTCGAGCGCATTCCCGGCCACAACGCCGACATGCAAGCCGTGAAAATCGTGGGCGGCGGCAAGAAGCTCGCCTTTGTTGCAGATTTGCTCCCACTCCGTCACCATATCCCTTTGCCTTGGATCATGGCGTACGATCTGTACCCGCTCCAGACGCTGGAAACCAAGCGCAAATGGGTGCCGCGCCTCGTTAACGAAGGTTGGATCACCGTTTTCGGACATGACCCGGACATCGCCGCGGCCACCTTGCACCAGCACGGCGACACAATCGAGATCGAGCCGGTGGACCTGAACCGGTAAGCAATCCCAGGAGAACACCAGATGGCTAGCGCGAAAAAAGCGAAAGGGAAGAGTGCGCGGAGCAGCGCAAAAGGCCCCGTGGCGGAAATCGGCGTAATCGGCGGCAGCGGGCTCTACGCGATGAACGGCCTGACCGACACGCGCGAGATTCGCGTGAAGACGCCATTTGGCGATCCCTCCGACGCCATTGTTGTAGGAACGCTGGAAGGGAAGCGCGTCGCGTTCCTGACGCGTCACGGCCAAGGCCATCGCTTGCTTCCCGGCGAAATCAATTTTCGCGCCAACATCTACGCCATGAAGCTCCTCGGCGTGGAGCGTGTCATTTCCGTCAGCGCCGTTGGCTCCCTGCAGATAGATCTGCGCCCCGGAGAGTTTCTCGTCCCCGACCAGTTTTTTGACAGCACCAAGCGCCGCATCTCCACGTTCTTCGGCGATGGCATTGTGGCGCATGTCACTTTTGATAAGCCAACATGCTCACAACTGTCCACGGTCCTCGCCGACGCCTGCGTCTCCTCCGGCGTCGCCGTTCATCGCAAGGGCACCTACATCTGCATGGAAGGCCCGCAATTCTCCACGCTGGCCGAAGCCAATTTCCACCGCGCCATGAAGTTCGACGTGATCGGCATGACGAACGTCACCGAAGCGAAACTCGCGCGCGAAGCTGAGCTTTGTTACGCCACCATTGCCATGATCACGGACTTCGATTGCTGGCACCCGCATCACGATTCCGTTACGGTGGCGCAGATCATCGCCACGCTCACGCAAAACGCCACCAACGCGCAGAATGTCCTGAAAGAAGCGATCAAAACGATGCCGGCACACCGCGCCTGCAAATGCGGCTCGGCGCTGGCGCACGCGATTCTGACGGATCCCAAGGTCGTCCCCGCAAAAACAAAGAAAAATCTTGCCGCCATCATCGGCAAATATATTTTGTAGGTGCCGGACTTTAGTCCGGCAGGAGAGAGTCATTCATGTCCTTACTGGTGGTAGGTTCCGTTGCATACGACGCACTGGAAAGTCCCTACGGCAAGGTGGACCGCACGCTCGGCGGCGCCGCCACCTATTTCGCGGTCGCCGCGCGGTTTTTCACCCCGGTAAGCCTGGTGGCCATCGTTGGGGACGATTTCAGCGCGCAGGATGAAGCCATCTTTCGCAGCCGTAAGATTGACATCGAAGGTCTCGAACGAGCTCCCGGCAAATGTTTCTTCTGGGCCGGCCGTTACTCCGAAAATCTGAATGACCGCGTCACGCTGACCACGGACCTGAACGTCTTCGCGGAGTTCAAGCCGCGCCTCCCGGAAAAGTATCGTTCCTCCAAATATGTCTTTCTGGCGAACATTGCTCCTGATCTGCAGCGCGACGTGCTGCATCAGGTCAAGGGCAAGCCGAAACTCGCCGCCATGGACACCATGAACTATTGGATCGAGCGCACCAACGAGGAATTGCGCGAGACGCTGAAGCACGTGGATATCCTGATGATCAACGATTCGGAGACGCGTCAGCTTTCCAACGAACACAATCTGCTTCGCGCCGCGCGACACATCTTCAAGATGGGACCTTCCACGCTGGTCGTGAAGCGCGGCGAACATGGCGCAATGCTGGTCGACAAGCACGGCGTTTTCTGCGTTCCGGCATTTCCCCTCGAGGAACCCCATGACCCCACCGGCGCGGGCGACAGTTTTGCCGGCGGCTTCATGGGCTACCTTGCGGGCAGCGGAGGCAGCAACGACGCGGCCCTGCGGCGCGCCATGGTGTACGGCTCCGTCCTGGGCAGCTTTGCCGTCGAAAAGTTCGGCCTGGATCGCCTGCTGCACCTGAAAAAGAGCGAGATACACGCCAGAGCACGCCACTTCTCGAAATTGACGCAATTTAAATTGTAAATAGTAGAATCACCTGCAGACGGACAGGGCCGTCTTGGTGATGCTTACCTTTCAGCAGATTATTCTGCGCATGTTGCTTGCCACCGGCTTGGGTGCCGTCATTGGCGTCGAGCGCGATTTGCGCCGCCGCCCCGCGGGTATCCGCACCAGCGCTTTCGTCTGCCTGGCCACGGCGCTCTTTACAATCGTTTCCAACCAACTGTCGCACCTCTGGGGTGACTCGAGTCCGACGCGCATCGCCTCCAACATCGTTCAGGGCGTTGGCTTCCTTGGCGCCGGCGCCATCCTAAAGGACAACGCTGGCCTTGTCGGAATGACTACCGCATCGACGATTTTTGTGGAAGCTGCCATCGGCATGGCTGCGGGAGGCGGATTTTACGGCGTCGCTACTTCTGCCGCGGGCATCGTGTTGTTTGGACTGCTTGTGGTGGGCTGGGCCGCAGAAACTCTGCACCTGAAAGCGCGCATGAGGATGTTCCGCTTCACCACCAGCCACACGGAGAACGTCGCCACGGAAATTCAGCAGCTTATGGCCGGACTAAAAATAGTCATGAATCATTTTCGCGTTTCCATGGCGGGCACGACGTCCATTGTGGAATTTGAAGCCGACGTAAGCGCTCGCCAGCAGGAACAGATCGTGGGTCAACTCAACCGCGAGGGAATCGTCACTGAGGTGCTTCCCCTCGAAGGCCGCCACGAATGACCCGTCGCTCCGTGCTTTTGCAGAAGCCTAAAGCCCTTCGCAAGGGTTCCCGAATCGCCGTTGTTTCGCCTTCCTCTCCCGCCGAGCCCGCCGCTGTTTCCGCGGGGATCGCGGAGCTTCGCCAGCTTGGTTTTCTGGTCGAAGAACAGCCGCCACTGTCGCCGCAAGGCTACTTCGCCGGCCCTCACGAGGAGTTGATCCGGCAGCTTCGCAAGAAATTCAGCGACAAAAATGTTGATGGCGTGATTGCCACGCGCGGCGGCTACGGCGCAAACTACCTGATTGATTTCAAGCTGGCCACGTCTCTCGTGGGACCGAAGGTCCTCATCGGCTTTAGCGACCTGAACATCATTCAAATCCTGCTTTATCAGGTGCGCAGTTGGGCCGGCTTTTACGGTCCCATGGTCGCTGCAGGTTTCAATCACGGCTCCAATGAGCCCTCGGGATACGACAAGGTCTCCTTCCTGCAGGCTGTCGGGGAAACAAAACTGAAATGGCAGATTCCCTTGTTCGGCGAGAGCCTGTTTGAAGGCAGCGCCACAGGTCGTATCGTCGGCGGCTGCTTGACGATGTTGCAGACCTCGCTTGGCACAAACTGGGATCCAGACACTCGAGGCGCCATTCTGCTTTTGGAAGATCGCGGTATGAAACCCTATCAAGTGGATCGTGCGCTGCGCCATTTGCACCAGGCGGGTAAGTTGCAAGACGTGAACGGCGTCCTGCTCGGCGATTTCCCGGATTGCGAACCTTCCGTGCCCGGCGGCCCCGCGGTTCGTGAGATTTGCGAACGAATACTTGGCCCCCTCGGTGTGCCCGTTGTTTACTGCGCGCCTATCGGCCACACCAAGCGGCCCATGCTCACGATTCCGCTCGGCGTGCGCGCAAAGCTGCACGCCAAGGGCGAAGGCACACTCGAAATTCTGGAACCCGCGGTTGTCGATTGAACTGTTACCTGAACTGGGGACTCTGACGTGGACAAGGTAAAGCACATTCATCTGATCGGAATTGGCGGCTCGGCGATGTCGCCACTTGCCGGCATGCTCCGCGAACGCGGCTATCGCGTGACCGGCTCCGATGCGGGCGTCTATCCACCGGCCTCCACGCTTCTCGAATCGCTCGGCATTCCGTTCTCCGCGAAATTTGATGCCGCGAATCTCACGCCGGCGCCTGACCTTGTGGTGGTCGGCAACGCGCTCTCACGTGGCAATGTGGAAATCGAGGAGATGCTCGACCGCAAGCTGAAATACCATTCGCTTCCCGAAATCCTCGAAGAAGAATTCCTCCCCGGCAAGCATTCCATCGTCGTCAGCGGCACGCACGGCAAAACCACCACCACCGCCATGCTCGCCTGGATTTTCCAGGTAGCAGGGAAGAAGCCTAATTTCCTGGTGGGCGGCATCGCCGAAAATTTCGGCAAAAGCTACGGCCTGGGCGGCGGCGAAGAATTCATTCTGGAGGGCGACGAATACGATTCCGCGTTTTGGGACAAAGCCGCGAAATTCTTCCATTACCATCCCGACGACCTGATCATCACCTCGCTCGAGTACGATCACGCCGATATTTACCCCGATTTCGACGCCTACCAGTTGGCCTTCCGTCGTCTGGCAAATCTTGTGCCCCGGCGCGGCCGCGTCATCGTCTGGGGCGACGCGGAAGCGGGCGAAGCTTTGCTCAAAGCCACCGAGAAGGCGTTTTGTCCGGTGATCACCTATGGCCTGAACAGCGGAAACGACTGGATCGCCAGCAACGTGCAATCCGACGGCGATGGCATGAAGTTCCGCGTGCAATACAAGAACGAGGACTTCGGCGAATTTCGCCTCGCCGCCACGGGCCACCACAATGTTCTGAATGCGCTGGCGGCGCTGGTCGTCGCCCAGGGCCGTGGCATCAAGCTCTTACCCCTGCAACAGGCTCTCACAACGTTCCGCAGCGTCCGCCGTCGCATGGATGTGAAGGGCGAAGTGGACGGCATCCTGGTGGTTGACGATTTCGCCCATCACCCCACTGCTGTTCGCGCCACCATCGAAGCCGCGCGACTGCGCTGGCCCAGCCGCCGCTTGTGGGCCATCCTCGAGCCGCGCTCCAACTCCATGCGCCGCCGCGTTTTTCAGGATGCTCTGCCTGCCGCACTGGCGCTGGGCGATCTCGTCTTGCTGGGCAGCGTGCATCGCGCCGGACAATTGAGCGACGAGCAGCGCCTAGATCCGGAAACTGTCGCTGCCGCCGTGCGCGCTCTGGGCAAGGATGCTCGTGTTCTGCCCGGATCCGACGCCATCGCTGATCTTCTCGCCGCCGAAGCGCGCCCCGGCGATTTGCTGCTGGTGATGTCTAATGGTAGCTTTGATGGCTTGTGCGACAAACTTCTGAAGAAATTGGCGGCCAAACAAATTTCCACCTGGACTCACACAAACTGATGCCAAGGGCGCAATGGACAACGTACGCGGCCGCAGCGGCGATTGCCTGCCTGCTGCTCTTTTCTCCCCGTTCATCGCAAGCCACCATCCGTTACGAAATCTCCCTCGCTCATCCGGATCAGCACCTCTTTCACGTCTCCGTCGAAGTTCCCGATGTGAAGGACGAGTTGAACCTGCAAATACCGGCATGGAATGCCCTCTACGAGATTCGCGATTTCAGCAGCCACGTGCAGCGAGTCCAGGCCTTCGTGAATGGCCAGCCCGTCTCTATCGAAAAACTCGACAAGCTCACCTGGCATATCAAGGCCAGCGGCACCGTCATCGTGCGCTACGACACCTTTTGGGATGATCCCGGCCCGTTCAACTCGCAACTCAACGAAGAACACGCCTTTCTGAACGTGGCGATGCTTCTCATGTACGTCCCCGGCCGCCGCGCCGAGAAGAGTTTCCTGGCGCTGAACGATGTGCCTCCCGGGTGGCGCGTAGCGGCTGAGACTCTGAAGGGCGGAGTCGTCCAAAGTCACACCTTCGGGCTGGAAGCAGCCAGCTATGACGCCCTCGCCGACGCGCCCATCGAGGCGTCAAACTTCGAGGAGTTCACGCTGCCCGATGTCACACCCGATGTACGCGTAGTGATTCACGGCGATAGCTGGAAAAAGCCCGAGGTGGAAAAGGCCCTGCGCAAAATCGTCACGTACGAACTGAAAATGATGGAAGGGGCTCCTTACGACCACTACACCTTTATTTTTCACACGGGCAAAGCCGCGAATGGCGCCGGCGGTGGCATGGAGCACGCCAACTGCACCGCGATCTACGTGCCCTCCTCGTCCTACCTGCAAAACGTTTCCGCTCACGAATTCTTCCATCTGTGGAACGTCAAGCGCATTCGCCCGGCGTCCCTTGAGCCGGTTGACTTCACCCACGAGATGTACACGCGCGCGCTGTGGTTCGCCGAAGGGGTCACCAATACCTATGGCTCTTACACTCTGGTGCGCACCGGCCTTTGGAGCAAGCAGGAGTTCTACCAGGACCTCAGCGGCCAGATCAGCGAAATTGAAGATCGCCCCGCCGAGCAGTGGCAGAGCGCCGAGCAATCCAGCCTGGATGCCTGGCTGGAGAAATACGCGGTTTACAACCAGCCGCAGCGCAGCGTTTCGTACTACACAAAAGGGCAAATCCTCGGCGTGCTGCTGGACATCTTGATTCGCGATCGCACCGATAATCAGAAAAGCCTCGACGATGTTTTGCGCGCGATGAACCAGGATTTCGCCAGGGCAGGGAAGTTCTATCACGACAGTACCGACATTCAACTTACTGTCGAAAAAGTAGCCGGCGGCTCTTTCGCGGATTTCTTCGCCAAATACGTCAGCGGCGCCGAGCCTTTGCCGTATACCGATCTGCTCTCGCGCGCGGGCCTGGAACTGCACGAAAAAGAAATCATCCACGCCGTGATTGGCTTCACCGTGGAGCGTGACCCCAATGGCCCTTGGACCGTGCGCATCATTGAGCCGGATGGCCCTGCGGCAAAGAGCGGCCTGCTTGTCGGCGATGAAATTGTGCGTTGGAATAACGGGGATCCGCCGCGCCACCAGGGACGCTGGCTCAACCAGCAAAAGCCGGGTGACGCGTTGCGCTTGCGCATCCGTCGGGACGATAAGGAAATGAACATTGAGATTCACCTCGGCGAGCAGCGCGAAAAGTTTTTCCAGGTTGCGGAAAGTTCCAATGGCGGCGATCGGGGCAAGCGTATCCGCGAAGGACTCCTTCGCGGTACCACCGACCCTGTCACCGCCGGGAATCGCTAAAGGAGCGCTTGCACTCGCGCCCATGTTTCGGGAAAGATTCTTCTAACTCATGCTCCGTGGCGCTTTCATCTGCGTTTTCGTGACCCTCTATATCCTTGTCCTTGGTCCGCCGCTCCTCATCTACACCTTCGTTACCCGTCACGTTGATCCGCTCTATTGGGCGGGCGTAAATGGTGTAATGTTCTTTGTGCGCTGCGTCGGCGTACGCGTCCACGTCAAAGGTATCGAGCGTATCCCGCCCGGCACCTGCATCTTTGCCGCGAATCACACCAGTTCCGCCGACGCGCCCGCCGTGGTGTGGTCCATTCCGCGCCGCATCGCCATTCTGCTGAAGCGTTCCCTTTTTTCGTACCCTATCGCTGGCCAGGCGTTTCGTCTGGCCCACTTCATTCCCGTGGACCGTTTCGATCGCGATTCCGCTATCGTCAGCATTGAAAAAGCCACGGAAGCCATTCGCGCGGGCCAGTCATTTTTGATTTATCCCGAAGGCACACGCAGCAACGATGGACGCTTGCAGGAACTCAAGAAGGGAACTGCGGTGATGGCCATCAAGGCCGGCGTGCCCATAGTTCCCATTGCCTGTTCTGGCGCGCATCGCGTGATGGAAAAGCGCAAACTCAACATCAAGCCCGGCGATATCGTGGTGGAGTTCCTCGCGCCCATTGACGCGTCGCAATACACCTTCGAGCAGCGGGATGCACTCACCGCACGCCTCCGCGACGAATTAGCCGCCGGCCTTCCTCCCGATCAGCGCCCCCTAGGTTTCCCCGGCGCCGTGTAGGGGCGCAGGACTCCTGCGCCCCATGTCCGCACGATCCACCAGTCATGACTCCCAAACCTGTCATTCCGACCGGAGGGACGGCGTTCTTTGCCGGCCCGGAGTGGAGGAATCATGGCGCGACTTAGGACCTCAAGCTCACTCCTTCCCCTTCACCCCCAGTTCCGTCTCCAGTAGCTGCACCCTTCGTTGCAATTCCGGCAAACGGTTCAGCGCCGCCATCATTTTCAACCACTGGCGGTTCTCCACCGCGGGATACCCCGAATAGCGCGCGCGCGCCGGCACATCGTTGGGCACGCCGCTTTGCGCCGTAATCACCGCGCCATCGCCCACGGTCAAGTGTCCCGCCGTTCCCACCTGCCCCGCCAATATGCAAGCGTCTCCAATATGCGTCGAACCTGCCAGCCCCACCTGCCCGCACAACATCGTATTCGCGCCGACCTGCGAGGCGTGGCCCACCAGCACCAGGTCGTCAATCTTCGTGCCGTGCCCGATGCGTGTTTCGCCCACGGTTGCGCGGTCAATGCACGCGTTGGCTTGCACCTCCACGTCGTCCTCCAGAATCGCCGGGCCAGACTGCGCCATCTTGTGCCACGTACCGTCCGCGCGTTTGGCGAAGCCCAACCCGTCTCCCCCGATGACCACGCCGTTCTGCAAAATCACGCGATCGCCAATCCGGCAGTACTCGCGCACCACCGCGTGCGCGTGCGCGAAAAAGTTCGCGCCGATTTTCGCGCCACGATAAATGGTCACGAAACTGTGCAGGACCGCCCCGGCAGCGATCTCCACCTCTTCGCCAACGAAGCAATACGGCCCAATGTGTGCACGCGCGCCAATTCGCGCCGACGCGGCAATCACCGCGGTTGGATGCACGCCCGGCGGATAAGCAGGGGCCCGGTAGAAGAAATCAATTGCTTGCGCAAACGCCAAATATGGATTAGCTGTGCGCAATGTCGCTAGCGGAGCAAGCCCTTCCGCGCGTTCCAGTGCCACGCCCTCCTCCACAAACACCGCCGAGGCCAGCGTAGTCTTCAATTGCGGCGAGTAGCGCCTGTTCGCCAGAAAAGTAATGTGCCCGGCGCGCGCGTGATCGATTCCCGCCATGCCTGTAATTTCCACGAAAGGATCGCCTTCCAACCGGCAACCCAGTTTTTCAGCAAGTTCCCTCAGTTTCATTTCCGCCTCGCTTCCGCAACCTGTGAGTCTCGCACAGCGCCAAGAGGGAAGTACAGAACCAGGATTTATTGCCGGTGGGTCAATCCCCGATAGCGGGAACGATGCAAGAAGTCTTATTGGTCAGTTGCCAAGATCTCGATTACTCGCCGCACTCCCTCCACAACTCTAGCCATTTTCTGGAAATCGACGCGGTTGGCAGTGTCAAATGGAGTGTGGTAGTAAGGATACCTGAACAAAGCAGTGTCAGTAATCATGATGGCAGGATAGTGTTCCTGCCAGAATGACCAATGGTCTGACCAGCCCACGCCCGGCCAGTCAGCTGGAGCAGCTATGCCTTCCGAAGGGAATTCAGTCGTCTCGCGAAATCGGCGAACGGCCTGACGAACTAGAGTTCTCGACTCAGGGTTTCCAACAAAGGCAATAAAGTTGCCACGGTCCGGATAAAGGAGCCCCAACAATGCCGGGTATTTCTGGCTCCCAGGTGCATCTGAATAGAAACCAAGCATCTCCAGTGAAATCATCGCGGAGACAGGAATATTGTCACGCCTGAGATGTCGAGCGTAAACCAAGCTCCCCATGCTCTCGGTTTGAAAGAATGGCGGCTCCTCGTTTACAAACAACGCCAGACGAATCGTCTTTCGGTGCGCAGTCCCCTGTAACAGTCGGGCCAATTCGAGAACGGCTGCTGTTCCACTGGCGTTGTCATCGGCACCTGGCGACCCCGCAACGCTGTCGTAATGGGCTCCGACCACGACAGTTTTACCCTCGGCATCGGTTCCGGGTAGCTTCACCTCAAGATTGCGAATCTGGTGTCCCTGAACGAGATATGTCTGCTCAGTGACTGAGCACCCTGCTTGCTTGAACTGGCTCTGGAAATAATCAATGGCCGCCTGTAGCGTCCCTGCCTTCGCCACGTTTCGTTCGCCGATTGTTTCCGAGAGGTACGTTACGTGTTGCGATAAACGATTGGCGGCTTCCAGCTGTTCGCTGTTCAGAGAAGGAAGTTGTCCGCTGTAAGACTTGAGTTGCATTCGGGTCATTTGCAATAGCCAGATCACGCTGGTAAGCAAGGCTATCGCCAACGCCGTGAGTATTAGCCACAACTTCCAGTTTCGACCCGCCGACGCACTGACCTGTTCGAACATTTATGTAGAGGGAGCGATTCGGCCAAACATCAGACCAGAGTTTTCACAGTCATACTAGCACTTCCGGCTTCCTGGTGTCCGTCAAACGGCTAATCAGACACTGACTCGAGGCTAATTAGATCAAGCGTTAGGAGCTGCCGCGGCCGGGCGGATAACCGATAAGGGTATTGAAATATAGCGGCAACGCTGCGAAGGGCTTTGCCCTTGAAATCCCGCAAACCTTTGATTCCCGATAGAGTCAAATGTAAAATGACGTGCGAACGGGGCGACACAACTCGAAGTGGTTGCCCGTTTCCCACAAATTTGTTCGACGCCGCGCTAAACTCTAAACGCTTCGCCTGGAGGAACACCTTGAAGAAAACAACACTACTCTGCCTCGCGAGTTTCTTCGCCACCCTGATGTTGGCGATCTTTGGTTCTGTTCCGACGCACGCGCAGTCGGAACCCGCTCCGAAAGCAAAAGCACCCGCGGCCGCGCCCGCCACGGCAAGTCCCAAAATCCCCATTCCCGATGTCCCCTACACGAAATTCGTGCTCGATAACGGCCTCACCGTCCTTGTTCATGAAGATCACAAGGCCCCCATCGTGGCTGTGAACTCCTGGTACCACGTCGGCTCCAAGAACGAAAAGCTCGGCAAAACGGGCTTCGCTCACCTCTTCGAGCACCTGATGTTCAGCGGCAGCGACAATTTCAATTACACCTACATCAACGCCATGGAGCGCATCGGCGCAACAAATTTGAACGGCACCACCAACGGTGACCGCACCAACTATTTTGAAAATGTGCCGACTTCCATGCTGGACTACGTGCTCTTCGCCGAAAGCGATCGCATGGGCCATCTCCTCGGCGTTTTGGATCAGAAAAAGCTCGATCTCCAGCGCGGCGTCGTGCAGAACGAGAAACGCCAGGGCGAGAACCAGCCCTACGGCGTCACCCGCCAACTCCTGACGGAGAACACCTACCCCGTCGGTCATCCGTACTCGTGGACGACGATCGGTTCGATGAAGGACCTCGACGCAGCCTCACTGAGTGACGTCCAGGAATGGTTCAAGACCTACTACGGCCCGAACAACGTTACCCTCGTCATCGCCGGAGACATCACTCCGCAAGCCGCACGCGAGAAAGTTGAAAGGTATTACGGCGGCATCCCACCCGGACCGCCCATCACCCATCAACAAGTATGGATCGCCAAGCGCACCGGCACGCACCGCGATTGGGTGCAGGATCGCGTCCCACAGGCGCGTCTCTATCGCGTTTGGAACGTGCCCCAGGCCTCTTCTCCGGAAGAATCCTTGCTGGATCTTGTGGCCGGAGTTCTTGGCCAGGGCAAGACGTCGCGGCTCTACAAGCGCCTCGTCTACAAAGATCAAATCGCCACCAGCGCCAGTGCCAGCGATAGCAGCAGCGAAATCGCCGGGCAGTTTTACATGGTGCTGACCGCCAAGCCGGGTGTGGACTTGAAAAAAGTGGAAACGGCCGCCGACGAAGAGCTGCAACGTTTCCTGAAGAACGGCCCGACCGAAGCCGAGCTGCAGCTTGCCAAAACGCAGATCTTCGGCGATTACGCGCGCATTATGGAGCGCATCGGCGGCTTCGGTGGCAAGAGTGACATTCTAGCCCGCTGCCAGACCTTCACCGGCAATCCAGATTGCTACAAGGATTATCTGAAACAGGTGCAGGCCGCCACTCCCGCCACGGTGAAAAAGGCCGCGAATGACTGGCTCAGCGACGGCGATTATGTTTTGGAAGTGCAGCCCTATTCCACCAGCTTGAAAGCCTCCGCTCCCAGCGATCGTTCCAAGGAACCCGCGCTTGGCTCTGCCATGTCTCTCAACCTGCCTCCCATGCAGAAAGCCACACTCTCCAACGGCCTGAAAATCGTCCTCGCCGAACGCCACACTGCGCCGGTCGTGAATTTCTCGCTGCTCGTGCAAAGTGGCTACGCCGCCGATCCCGAAGACGCTCGTGGCACTTGCAGCTTCGCTATGCGCATGCTGGAAGAAGGCACGCCCACGCGCGATTCACTGCAAATCGGTGAACAACTGGAATCGCTCAGCGCTGAATTCTCCGCCGGAGCCGATCTGGACTACTCGTACGTAGACCTCAACGCCCTCAAAATCAATATGGACAAGGCGCTGGGAATCTATGCCGATTTGATCCTTCATCCCTCCTTCCCGCAAAAAGAGTTTGTGCGCCTGCAAAAGGATCGCCTGGCGGGCATTCAGCGGGAGAAGGTCACTCCCACTGCCATGGCCCTGCGCGTATTGCCAACTTTGCTTTACGGCAAGAACCATCCCTACGACGGAGCATTTGTCGGCACAGGCACCGAATCCAGCGTGACCAAGATGACGCGCGAGGACCTGGCCAAATTCCACTCCGCCTGGTTCAAACCGAATAATGCCACGTTGCTCATTGTTGGCGACACAACTTTGGCGGAGATTAAGCCCAGGCTCGAATCGCTCTTCGGTTCTTGGAAGCAGGGCGAAGTATCTCCGAGGACGATCTCGCAGGTTCCCGAGCCGGAAAAAGATGTGGTCTATCTGATGGACCGCCCCGGCTCCGGCCAAAGCTTGATCGTCGCCGCGCAACTGGCGCCACCCTATAACGATCCCGACGAAGTGCCGCTGGATCTGGTGAACGATATCTTCGGCGGAACCTTCAGCTCGCGCATCAACATGAATCTGCGCGAGGACAAGCACTGGTCCTACGGCGTGCGCTCCCGCGTTCTGCCCGCTCGTGGCGAGCGTCCCTACTACAGTATTTCCCCGGTGCAAACGGACAAGACCAAGGAGTCCCTCGCCGAACTCGTCACCGAATACAAAAACTTTGTGGGCTCCAAACCAATCACAGAAACCGAACTCAAGGACGAGCAATCCAACGCCACCCTCGGCCTCCCCGGTTCGTTTGAGACGGTCCAGCAACTTTCCGGCGCCTACGGCACGATTCTCCAATACAACTTGCCGGACGACTTCTACAACACCTACACGCAGAAAGTGCTGGCCATCACGCCTGATTCCGCCAACGAAGTCGCCAGGAAATACGTCCAGCCCGCCCATCTTGTTTGGATTGTGGTGGGCGACATGAGCAAGGTCGAAGCGGGCATTCGTGAACTGAACATCGGCGAAGTCCACAAAATCGACGCAGACGGCAACCCCGTCCACTGAGCTACTGAAGCGGACCGATGATTTCAAACATGTTCAGAAAAAGCTTGTTACTGGCTGGGGTTGTATTTGCCTGCGCCATTCACGCTGCTGGCCAACAAACTCACCCACCGCAAAGCCCGCAAACATCCACCGCGGCCGCAAAATCGGAATCCCCGGATGAGGTTTCCGTCCAGCAGGATATTGAATTCGGAGTCCAAGCTGGCGAAAAGCTGCTGCTTGATCTTTATCTGCCAACTCAGCCCAGTTCCACACCGCGGCCCGCAGTTGTAATGATTCATGGCGGAGGGTGGGACAGCCTCGATAAAAGCACCATGCGCGGAATGGGGAATTTCCTGGCCCGCTCGGGATTCGTGGCTGTCTCCACGAATTACCGCCTCTTGCACGGCAGCGAAAACCGCTGGCCGGCGCAATTGGATGACGTGCAACGAGCGGTTCGCTGGCTTCGCGCCAATGCCGCGAAGTACAACGTCGACCCCCAACATATCGGCGCTTACGGCCATTCCGCAGGCGCGCAACTGGCGGCACTCCTTGGCATGGTGGACACGCGCGCCAATGCCGATCCGGCGTTGGCTAAGTATTCCAGCCGGGTGCAGGCTGTCGTCGATGTAAGCGGCCCCGCCAATTTCGTTCCGTACCAAGGTGGGAGCGGAGATGCCTTCCTTGCAAATCTCTTTGGTGGAGACTACACCAAACTCCCTGAGGTGTGGCGTAGCGCTTCCCCAGTCTTCAATGTGGCCAAATCGAACGCACCATTCCTGATCGTGCATGGTACGCAAGATCCCAATGTGCCCATCGCGCAGCCGCAGGAACTCTACGAAAAACTTCAGCAAGCGGGCGTTCCCGTGAACTTCGTCAAACTGGAAGACGGCCACACCTTCACAACTCCCCAAGCGCGCCACCGCCTGGCCGCTGAAACCCACGCGTTCTTCAATACCTACCTGATGCCCAATCGCTGAGGGAGAGTTGCGATACTGATCGCGCCCTCCATTCACGACATTATTTGTGAAGGCAGCTAAATATGGCTTTGAACTTTCCTGCGCCTTCTTGCGTATCATTCCATAAGCACGCGTGTTTCAAGAAGGAGGTTCAATGTCTTTGACCCCTCGCAAGTCTGGCAAGTGGCGCTTCTGGTATTCGTTGGTGCTTTCATCTGGCGCGATAGTATTCGGCGCCGTCTGCCTTCTTCCGCTCCGCACCGCCGCCCAGGAACAAAAAGGAGCTGGCGTAGTTATGAGTGGCGAGGCCGACGCCAAGGATGTCGGCCTTCCTCTCTATCCGGGTTCTCGCCGCCACAAAGACAAAGCCGAGGACTCCACTGGCGCAAACCTGGGCCTTTGGGGCGGTGGTTCTGGCTTCAAACTGGTTGTTCTGAAGATGGAGTCGGATGCCTCTCCAGATAAGGTCGCGGACTATTACAAGAAGGCTCTGGCTAAATACGGAAAAGTCCTCGATTGCTCTCATTCCTCGCCGTCTGAAACAGACGCAACAAAAAACGCTTCCCCAGAACCAATCAGTTGTGACGACGATAAGCCGGAGAAGGGCGGGCTGGTACTTAAAGCAGGCACAAAAGAGAAGCAGCACATCGCGGCCATCCAACCCAACGGCCAAGGCTCGCTCTATCAACTCATCTACGTCGCATCCTGGGGCAACGAGAAAAAATAACGGGTTTGAATCCCGCAAACGTTTTCACTTCGGCTTGATGTTCTGATTTACGCGGAACATGTTCGCCGGGTCATAGCGCTTCTTGATCTTCGCCAGCCGGTCGTAATTCTTTCCGTATGTTGCGCGGATGCGATCTTCGCCTTCTTCCATCATGAAGTTGATGTATGCGCCACCGGCGGAATAGGGATGTAACGCGTTCCAGTACTCCTTGGCCCACGCGGAGATCTTCTCCTTGTTCGCGGGGTCTGGATCGACGCCGACGATCACGGCGGCCCACGTTGCGTCGCGATAGCACCACGGCGTGGCGCTGTTCTTGACGCGGCTCGCCGCGCCGTCGATGGGGTACAGGTGCATGGTGGACTGCATCGATGGCAACTTCGCCGCGTGCTTCAAATGCAGCGCGATGGCTTCGTCAGGGAGCGTGCGCACGAAATCGGCTTTCCAATACCACTGCAGACCCGGCGGGTAGAGTGCATCGAACATGCCTTGAAGTGCGGGATGGGGGATCGGGCCCACGAAGTCGAGCGCCGGGGTCTTGTATGCGCGAATCGGCTTGAACACCTTCTCCGCTTTCTTGATCGGTCCGGTGTAGCACCACACAATGCCGCACATCTTCTTGTTGTGCAGATGCTCTGGGAATGGCGGCCCTGGTGGAACCGTGATGAAAGCAAAAAAACCGTAGACGTCAATAGGCGCCTTCACAATGAAGCTGCGATACCAGCGCATCATCTCCGCTGCGTCTTCCATCGGCCAGAGCATCGGCCCGCCGAAATCGGTGTGCACGGGTTGCGCCTTGAAGAGAAACGACGTCACGACACCAAAGTTCCCGCCGCCGCCACGCACCGCCCAGAACAGGTCGGCGTTTTCCCTGGCGCTGGCGGTGACAAAGCGGCCATCGGCGAGCACCATCTCGACGGCCAGGAGGTTGTCAATCGTCAGGCCGTACCGCCGCGTCAGGTAGCCGATCCCGCCTCCCAAGGTTAGCCCTGCCACTCCCGTTGTAGAGATGATGCCGGCAGGAACCGCGAGACCGAACGCGTGTGTGGCATGGTCCACGTCGCGCCACAGCGCGCCGCCACCCGCCATCACGGTCTTCTTCTTCGGGTCCACGCGAACATAGTTCATCGGCGAAAGATCGATCACTAATCCGTCATCGCATACGCCTAGCCCGCCCGCATTGTGCCCTCCGCCGCGAATGGCCACCAGCAGCTTTTGCTCGCGGCCGAATTTAACCGCAGCCATGACGTCAGCCACATCGGCGCAGCGGGCAATCAGTCGCGGCCTCCGGTCGATCATCGCGTTGTACACCTTGCGAGCCGCGTCGTAACTCGGATCGCCGGGCTCGCTCAGCCCGCCGTGCAAGCTGGCCTTGAAAGCTGCAATAGTCGTTTCGTTCAGCATGGTTACCTCGCTATGCGAAAGTTTTATTTATCCACTCCGGCTGGGTTTATTGCGGGGGGCGAAGCGCGATCGGACAAACCCTCCGCCGTCCGCCCATAAAACCAGAGTCCCCGATTGGGTCCTTGGTCCGCACATCCTACGCTCCTCTTTGGCTAGACACAACGCATTTTAGCCCACAGCTCCTTTTTGAACTCTGAGTGAGCGGTTGTGTGATCGCGCCAACGTTGGTATTTATGCGGCTTTGAAAAGGAGAGACATTCCAAAAGTACAGTACAACATTGTGTGATTTAAGCAGTGTCGGTTCGGGGTTTCGGGCCGATCCAGGCGAAAAGTGTTTCACATTGACGCCAACAGAGACTGTGGGAGACAATGGTGGCCATTTGTTTGGGGCAAAAAGGAAATTCCGGCTCAATATCCCGCCCTACCAAAATCATCATTGATCGGGCGAAGGAGTCCTGCCGAACCGACTGTGATTTTGATCCGCAATTGGTAAAGGAGTGCAAATGAACTATTCAAGTCTGGTGCTGGCGGCGCTTGGTGGCACGGTCGCATCTTTTGCCTTTGGTTTCTTAGTGTTTTGGCTGGTGCCAGGTCTTATCAAGGAAGGCCACAAGTACCCGGCCGTATTCCGGCCTAAGGAAGAAATGATGAAAGTTATGCCGGTTGGATTCGTTGCATCTTTCCTATCGATCCTGGTTGCCGCCATGATTTTCGCAATGTTACATCAGGGCGGATCGGGCACTACGGAAGGTGCGCGTTTCGGCGTTCTCATTGGCATTTTCGTGGTTTGCGCATTTGTGCTGCACAACTACGTGAACCTGAACATCGGGCTGAAACTTACTCTGATGCAGGCTGTGGCTTACTTCGTCCAGTGGACTATCATCGGAATAGTCATCGGTCTTATTTACAAACCCCTCGCTACACCATAATCGTGAAAATGTCTGACGCCTGCCAGGGGCTCTACTCGGGAACTAACTCAATGTAGGTTTATTCGTTGAACAGCCGCGGCTGCGCCACCGCAGCGGCCGCCGCCGGTTTCCTCCGCGCAATCCCCACCACCCCCAGCACGTTCAATTCCGCCAACGCCGAACGCGGCACATAAATCCGATCCGTATTCGAATTAAAATCCGGCGGCGTCAAGTGCACACCGTTCTCAAGAAGTGACAGCAGGTCGTTAGGTATCACGCCCTCAAGAATCGCGTCGTCGCGAAACCGCAGCTTCACCCACAACCCGTCCAGCTTCGGCCGGCTCAAAAACGATTTGCGTTCCGGCTCGAACTCCTCCGCCAGGTCGCGCACAAAATAAACGGCGCGCACTTTATCTAACGCAATCTCTTCGTGCTCGCCGTCTGGCGTCAACAAATCCAGCGCCTCCGCCGCAGCTAACCGGGTCGGGTTCAGGAACCCGCGGATGACCGTGCGGTCGAGGAGTTCAATCACCACTTTTTTGTGGGTCGTGGCTGGGGCGCGCTGTTTCAAACTGATTTTTTCCGTTTCTGGCACGAAACCATTGCAGAATTGTTGAGGTTATGTTAAGTTAAACACGTTTTTCCTGTCAACTCATTGTTTTTATTGGGTTTAGGTCCTGAGAGCCAGCCCTTGTCCGAGAAAAAAGAGATTCTGAAGTCGGCCTCGATCATCTCGTTGGTTACGATTGTAAGCCGAGTTCTTGGTTATGTCCGCGACCAGCGTATCACGCTGCTCCTCGGCACCACTCTCAGCGCCGACTCCTTCGTCCTTGCCTATCGTATCCCCAATCTTTTCAGACGTCTGGTCGGTGAAGGCACTGTTGCTGCCACCTTCGTTCCCGTTTTCACCACCTACATGCGCGAGCGTTCCAAGGAAGAGCTCTGGGAGTTCGCCAATAAGCTTTTCTGGACCCTGGCTCTCGTACTGGCCGTCATCACCGTGCTCGGCGTGGTCTTCTCCCGCCAGGTCATCGTGCCATTTCCAACCCAGGCCGACATTCTTGTTGGCTGGGATGAGGCCATCGCTCTGAACCGCATCATCTTCCCCTATCTCTTTTTCGTGGGACTCGCCGCACTCGGCATGGGCATTCTGAATTGCTTCAACCATTTCGCCCTGCCCGCCTCCACTACCGTTCTTCTCAACATCTCCATCATCGCATTTTCGACCGCGGTGGTTTGGCGCTATTTCTCGAGCCCGGCCGTCTCTTTAGCCGTGGGGGTATTGGTCGGTGGCGCGCTGCAATTCTTGATCCTGGTGCCGCAGTTGGTCCGCCGCGGCATGCGCTTCGATTTCGGCCTCTCGTTTTCTCATCCTGGAATTCGCAGCGTGGCCCGCGTGATCTTCCCGCGCTTTTTCGGCCTGGGAATCTCGCAGATCAATTTCTTCGTGGACACCTACTTTGCCAAAGCCGCCCGCATGCCGCGAGGCAGCCTGACCGCTCTGTACGTCGCCGACCGCGTCATGGAGCTGGTCCTCGGCGGCTATGCCATCGCCGTGGCCACCGCGATTCTGCCCATGATGGCTCATCAAGCTGCCGCCAATAATTACGATGGCCTGAAGAAAACGCTCACCTTCGCGGTTCGCATCGTCGCCTACATCACCGTGCCCGCCGCCATGGGCCTGATGATTTTGCGAGAGCCCATTATCCGCGTGCTTTTTCAGCACGGACAGTTCGTCGCGGAATCCACGCGCCTCACCGCACGGCCCCTGCTTTACTATGCCATCGGTTTGCCGGCTCTCGCGTGCGTGAAACTCATCGTACCCGCCTTCTACTCCGCGCGCGATACCAAGACTCCTGTCATCGTTGCTTCCATCTCTTTTGTGTTGAACATCGTCCTCAACATCATTTTCCTGCAGTTCCTTTTCCGTCGTTTCCAGAATGGCGGCCCGGCTCTGGCCACCGCGCTCGCCACTTTTTTCGATTTCTTCACTCTCTTCATCATCTTCCGGCTGCGCTACGGCCCTATGGGCTTGTTTGAGATTTTTCGCTCCATCGGCAAGATCTCGCTGTGTTCCACAATCATGGGCGCAGGCTGCCTGATCGCCAATCATTACGCCAGAAACGTGCTCCAGGGCGCCTTTTCCCTGCAACTGGCCGTCTTCACCGGAATGATCCTGGGTGCCACGCTCCTTTATCTCGGGCTCACGTGGCTCTTCCACTGTCCTGAGGTCGAAGAGGTTTATGGGATTGCCATGCGGCGGGCGGGAGCTGCGGAAGGTTTGGCGGGTACGTAATGGAAATTGCCACGACAATTGCCGCGTTTTTGACCTATGTCCGGGTGGAG
>Ga0209517_10003123_pt1 | contig 22699 bp, 25 predicted proteins | sample PeaSoiMetSII2010_FD_187695 | JGI IMG/M metagenome (GOLD analysis project Ga0209517, IMG submission 187695) | Peat soil microbial communities from Weissenstadt, Germany - SII-2010 (SPAdes) (version 2) | ecosystem: Environmental > Terrestrial > Soil > Wetlands > Peat | place: Germany...
GGAATGCCTCGTGTCCCGGATGCGGTGCAGCGTGATTCACGCTGCTCCGCAGAGCCGGGACCTACGTACGCGAAGCCAAATGGGATGGACCCCGAAATAGGATGGACCCCGGATCAGCAGCGCACCGCTAACGCGCTGCGCAGCATCCGGGGAACGATCGGTCAGTTCTTCGTCTTGTCGACCAGCGCGCCCTTCTTGATCCACGGCATCATGTCGCGGAGCTTGGCGCCGACTTCCTCGATCGGGTGCGTGGCGAGCTTGGCGCGGGTCGCCTTGAACGAGGTCTGGTTGACCTTGTTCTCCAGCATCCAGTCGCGGGCGAATTTGCCGGACTGGATGTCGTTGAGCACCCGCTTCATTTCCTTCTTGGTCTCTTCGGTGACGATGCGCGGGCCGCTGACATATTCGCCGTATTCGGCGGTGTTGGAGATCGAGTAGTTCATGTTGGCGATGCCGCCTTCATAGATCAGGTCGACGATCAGCTTCACCTCGTGCAGGCATTCGAAATAGGCCATCTCCGGCGCGTAGCCGGCTTCGACCAGCGTCTCGAAGCCGCCCTTGATCAGCTCGACCAGGCCGCCGCACAACACCACCTGCTCGCCGAACAGGTCGGTCTCGCATTCTTCCTTGAACGAGGTCTCGATGATGCCGGCACGGCCGCCGCCGATTGCGGACGCATAGCTCAGGCCCAGATCATGCGCGTTGCCCGAAATATCCTTGGCGATCGCGATCAGGCAGGGCACGCCGCCGCCGCGCTGATATTCCGAGCGCACGGTATGGCCGGGACCTTTTGGGGCGATCATCAGCACGTCGAGATCGGGACGCGGATCGAGCAGATTGAAATGCACGTTGAGGCCGTGGGCGAACACCAGCGCCGCGCCCTTCTTCATGTTGTCGTGCAGATGCTCGCGGTAGATGTCGCCCTGCAATTCGTCGGGGGTGAGCATCATCACAAGGTCGGCCCATTTGGCGGCCTCGGCGACTTCCATCACCTTGAAGCCGGCCGTTTCCGCCTTCTTGGCGGAGGCCGATCCCTTGCGCAGCGCAATCGCCACTTCCTTGACGCCGGAATCCTTCAGGTTCAGCGCATGGGCGTGGCCCTGGCTGCCATAGCCGACGATGACGACCTTCTTGCCCTTGATCAGGTTCAGGTCGGCGTCGCGATCGTAATAAACACGCATGGTGGTTTCCTCTTGAAGGGGTGGATCAGGCTTTTTGGTGGGTATGACCGCCGGTTGCCTTCGAATTTCTGGCGTTGTCTAGAGCATTTTTCCCTTTAGGGGAAACCCGTTTCTGCATGGCGTGGGGCCTCATCATGCGTCCATGAATACCGGAAACAGCGAGGCCAAGAGCAGCGCGGCCATCACGATGTTGAAGGCCCGCACGGCCTTGCGCGAGGTCAGGAGCGAGCGCAGCGAACTGCCGGACAGCGTCCAGACCGAGGTCGCGGCGACGCCGAGCAGGAGGCAAATCACCACCTGGGTGGCGATGTTCCAGGGGAAGCTCGCTATGCCGGCATAGGCGGTAATGGTGCCGATCACCATGACCCAGCCTTTGACGTTGACCCACTGGAACAACACCGCGCCCCAGAAGCTCATTGGGCGCCGTCCCGTGTCCTGCCCCGGTGTGACCGGCTCGGACATCGCGATCCGGGCTGCGAGATAAACCAGATAGGCCGCGCCGGCATATTTGAGGATCGTTTGCAGGATGGGATAGGCGACGAAGATGGCCCCGAAGCCGATGCCAACGGCTGCGACCATGAAGGCGCAGCCGAACGTAATCCCCGCAATCGCCGGGATCGTCGGGCGGAAGCCGTAGGTCAGTCCCGACGACAGCACAATGATGTTGTTCGGCCCCGGCGTGAAATACATCACGGCGGCAAAGACGACGAAGGCAATCAGCAGCGGGTGCGACATGGTCTTGCCTCACGCGATCTTCGGCAGGGCTTGCGGGTGCTTCGACAGCAGCATCACGGCGATGCCGCCGACCACCGTGATCATGCCGGCGAGACGCAGCGGCCCGAAGGTTTCGCCGAACGCGACGCTGGACGCGGCCGAGCCCACGAACGGCACCAGCAGCGCGAACGGCACCACCTGCGCCGCCGGATAATCGCGCAGCAGCCGGCCCCACAGCCAATAGGCGATGGAGGTGGAGACGCCGCCGAGACCGAGCATGCAGAGCAAACCGGTCAGCGACATATGCGCCAGCGCGTGCCACGTCGGCTCTACGCCATCGCCGATGAGCGTCAGTGCGAACAGCGGCACCGCGGCCACGAGGCACAGCCACGCGAACAGATCGAACATCGGCGCCCCCTGCGCGCGCCGCAGCAGAAGATTGCCGATCGCGAAGCTGACCGGGCAGATCATCAGCACGGCAAAGGCTCCGACGCTGAAATCATAGCCGACGGTGCCGCAGATCATCAGAAGACCCGTGGCGGCGATGCCGATGCCGATTGCCTGCATCCGCGTCGGCAATTCGCCGAACGCGATCGCCGCAAAACCGATGGTGAACAGCGCCTGGCTCTGCACGATGACGCTGGTCAGGCCAACGGGAACGCCGTGGGCGATGCCGTAGGCCTGCGACAGAAACTGGCCGAGAAACAGCGTGAAGCTGATGGCGATCAAGGTCGGCCACGAGACGTCAGGCCTGCGCACGAACAGGCAAGGCAACGCCGCGATCGCAAAGCGTAGCGTCGTCATCAGCGCGGGTGAGAATTCGTCGAGCGCGATCCGGCTCGCGACAAAGGCAAGCCCCCAGATCACCGCCACCAGAACGGCAAGGCAGACATCGGCGGGTTTCATTGTTGTTTTTCTAGCTCTGCTCGCCGTGTTTCGGTTTCCGCAACAAATAAGTGCCGTGCAGCGGCGCGTGATAATCCACCGAGGTCAGCGTGAAGCCGGCATCGGCCAGCATGCGCTCGATCACCCAGCCGAAGGTCGAGTATTCGTCGCGCATGTGGGTGACGACACTGTCGCGGTCGAACTGGTGGTTCTTGATGCTGAAATGGGCCCACGCTTCGACATCGCGATCCACGCCGTCGGGCGTAGAGACGAACACGATGTCGCGCAGATAGAAATCCGCGCCCGGCTTCAGCGCGGCAAAGATCCGCGACAGCGCCACGGCTTTCCAGAAATCCGGCAGATGGTGCAGCGTGAATTCGCTGACGATCAGGTCATACGAATTCGGCTGATAGGCAAAACTCAGTAATCCTGCGGGCTGGGTGCGGATCGCGACCTTGCGGTCCCTGGCCTGGATTTCCGCGAGCGCCAGCATCGCCGGCGAAATATCGATCGCATCGACCTCGGCCCCCATCAGCGCGGCTTCGCAGGCGAGCACGCCATTGCCGCAGCCGATATCGGCGACCCGCCAGCCCGGCTTGACGCCGAGCATGGTCAGCGCGGCGCGGGCGCGCAGGTCGCTGTCGTCATGGCGGTCGTAGATCGAGGCGACGGCGGAATCGAGCCCGATCCGCCGCCGCTCGTTATAGTACCAGTCGCGCGCCAGCATGACTTACATCCCCTCGGCTCCGCGACCGATCGCGGCAACACCTGTGCGCGAGACCTCGACAAGGCCGAGCGGACGCATCAGGTCGATGAACTGGTTGATCTTGGCGGAATTGCCGGTGATCTCGAACACGAAGCTTTCCATGGTGGCGTCGATCACCCGGGCGCGGAACGCTTCCGCCAGCCGCAGCGCCTCGACCCGGTGCTCGCCGGTGCCGCGCAGTTTCACCATCGCGAGCTCCCGCTCGATCGAGCGCCCGGTCAGCGTCATGTCGACGACGCGATACACCGGCACCATGCGGTCGAGCTGGTGCTTGATCTGCTCGATCACCATCGGCGTCCCGGTCGTGACGATGGTGATGCGGGAGAGGTGCTTCTGGCTCTCGGTCTCGGAGACGGTGAGACTTTCGATGTTGTAGCCGCGCCCCGAGAACAGTCCGATCACGCGGGCGAGCACGCCGGGCTCGTTCTGCACCAGCACCGAGAGCGTGTGGGACTCGTTCGGGTCGTGGCGCTCTTCCATGAAGTAGGCGGATGCGGGCTGGTTCATTGTTAGGTCCCTCGTCATTCTTTCCTTGTCATGCCCGCGAAGGCAGGCATCCAGTAATCGCAGACGCCTGTGATGAATCCAGCGGCAGCGCGCCGTACTGGATCGTCCGGTCAAGCCGGACGATGACCGTCGAATTTGTGTCTAGCACTCTCACACTGGCACCCTGCCGCCGACGACTGCCTCGCCAACGACCCATCGGTTGAACAAATCGAAATCGATATTGCCGCCGCTCAGGATGAGACCGACGCGTTTGCCGCGCAGTTTCGGCTTGTCCTGAAGGGCCGCGGCGAGCGCGGCTGCGCCGGCGCCCTCGGCGAGGTTATGGGTATCGGTCCAGTAGGCACGGACCGCGGAGGCGATCTCGTCGTCGGTGACCTGCGCGATGCGCGAGGCGCCCTTGCGGATGATGGAAAACGCGTCCGCGTCGGGAACTCGCGTCGCCACGCCGTCGGCGAGCGTATTGCTGCTGTTCGTCCTCACGATGGTGCCGGCCGCGAACGACAGCGCATAAGACGGCGCCTCCGTCGACTGCACGCCGATGATTTCCGTCTTCAAGCCGAGCAGATCGCGCGCCAGGATGCAGCCGCAAATTCCGGAGCCCTGCCCGATCGGCACATAGAGCACATCGAGGTCCGGCGCCGCGCGCAACAATTCGAGCGCGTAGGTCGCGACCCCCAGCACCAGATCGGGGTGGAAGGGTGGCACCATTTCGAGCCCATCACGCTCAGCGCAGCGTCCGGCCTCTTCGCGGGCAATCTGAAAATCCGTGCCATGTTCGACCAGCATGGCGCCGAAAGCCCGCATCGCCCGATTCTTCTCGACTGAATTGCCGTGCGGTACGTAGATCGTGGCCGGCACGCCATACCGCCTCGCCGCGAAAGCGAGGCTCTGGCCGTGATTGCCTGTCGTCGCCGAGATAATGCCGGCCGTGCCGGGCCGCTCGCGCTTGAGACGGTCGAGATAGATGAGCCCGCCGCGCACCTTGAAGGCGCCGGTCGGCGTGTGGTTCTCGTGCTTGACGACGACCTCGGCGTCAAGCCGCTCGGCGAGCAGCGGCCAGCGATGCGCCGGCGTCGGCGGCACCGCTGCGCCGACGACACCGTGCGCGCGTTCCAGTTGGGCGAGGCTAAACATCGGCGCACCAATGGTCGTCATCCCCGCCAACGGGTCGGCGCTGCGCGCCGCCCGATGACAGGCTCCAGCGGGGATCCAGTATTCCAGAGGCGGCCGAGAGCAATCGAAAGGCCGCGGCGTACTGGATCGCCCGGCGTAGGCGAGCGGAAGCGACGCCGTCCTTCGGACGGCTATGCCGGGCGATGACAGCTGTCCTTGCGGCCTGCCTCGTGGCTACGCTACGCATCCTCACACCAGCGCCTTGCCGCTGGCGAAGGCCACGGCGGTGGCTTCGTCGTTGGCTTCCGCCGGCAGCAGCATTTCGTTATGCGCCTTGCCGGAAGGAATCATCGGGAAGCAATTTTCCAGCGCCGCCACCCGGCAATCGAACAGCACCGGGCGCTTGACGCTGATCATCTCCTTGATCGCGCCGTCGAGATCGCCGGGCTTGACGGCCTGGATGCCGACGCAGCCGAAAGCCTCCGCGAGCTTGACGAAATCCGGCAGCGCCTCGGAATAGGAATGCGACAGCCGGTTGCCGTGCAGGAGCTGCTGCCATTGCCGCACCATGCCCATATACTGGTTGTTCAGGATGAATATCTTGATCGGCAATTCATATTGGATCGCGGTCGACATCTCCTGCATCGTCATCTGCACCGAGGCGTCGCCGGCGATGTCGATCACGAGGCTGTCGGGATGCGCCACCTGCACGCCCAGCGCCGCCGGCAGGCCATAGCCCATGGTGCCGAGACCGCCCGAGGTCATCCAGCGGTGCGGCTCCTCGAAGCCGAAGAACTGCGCCGCCCACATCTGGTGCTGGCCGACTTCGGTGGTGATGTAGACGTCGCGCCCGCGCGTGGCCTCGAACAGCCGCTGGATCGCGAATTGCGGCAGGATGATTTCGTTGTTCTTCTTGTAGGACAGCGAATTGCGCGCGCGCCACTTCGCGATCTCCTGCCACCAGGGCTTTATGTCCGGCTTTTTCGTCTCCGCCTTGAACACTTGCAGGAGGTCGCCGAGCACGTTGGCGGCATCGCCGATGATCGGGACATCGACGTGGATGTTCTTGTTGATCGAGGACGGATCGATGTCGATATGGATTTTCTTCGAGCCCGGCGAAAACGCGTCCGTGCGCCCGGTGATACGGTCGTCGAAACGCGCGCCGACGCACAGCATGACGTCGCAATCATGCATCGCCATGTTGGCCTCGTAGGTGCCGTGCATGCCGAGCATGCCGAGCCAGTTTTTGCCCGACGCCGGATAGGCGCCCAACCCCATCAGGGTCGAAGTGATCGGAAAGCCCGTGACCTCGACCAGCTCGCGCAGGAGTTTTGAAGCCTCACGGCCGGAATTGATGATGCCGCCGCCGGTATAGATCACCGGCCGCTTGGCAGACGCCAGCATCGCCACCGCTTTGCGGACCTGCGCCGCATCGCCCTTCACCCGCGGCGCATAGGACACGTGCACGTCCGATTTGCGCGGCGGATGATAAGTTCCGGTCGCGAATTGCACATCCTTCGGCACGTCGACCACCACGGGGCCGGGACGGCCCGTGCTTGCGACATAGAAGGCCTCGTGCAGCACCTTGGCGAGATCGGCCACATCGCGTACCAGCCAGTTGTGCTTGGTGCAGGGACGGGTGATGCCGACCGTGTCGCATTCCTGGAACGCGTCATTGCCGATCAGATGGGTCGGCACCTGTCCGGTGATGCAGACCAGCGGTATGGAATCCATCAGCGCATCGGTCAGCGGCGTCACCATGTTGGTGGCGCCCGGGCCCGAGGTCACCAGCACCACGCCGGGCTTGCCGGTCGAGCGCGCATAGCCCTCGGCGGCGTGGCCGGCGCCTTGCTCGTGCCGGACCAGAATATGCTCGACCTCGCTCTGCTGGAAAATCTCGTCATAGATCGGAAGCACCGCGCCGCCGGGATAGCCGAAGATGTGCTTGACGCCATGATCGATCAGCGCGCGCACGATCATCGCGGCGCCGGTCATCTGGTTCGGATCGTGGCTCTTGTTACTCATGGCTGGCTCCGGATGCGCTGTTTTTCGCGCGGCTTCTTGGTTTGCAGGTTAGCGACTCGACTTCTGGACAATAAAAAAGGGCCCGAAGAGGCCCCATGCGCACCGCCCGAATTTGGATGGCATCTAGCCATCCCCGGCGATGCGCCTGGGTACGACGACGATAAGGAGTTTGGTAATTTTATTACGCATATGACGGCTCGGACTTCCCAAAGGTTGCGCGAACATACTGCCGAAGCCCCGAAAGTCAAGCCACCGGCAGACATCGCGTTCAATTTAGAGCTTAGCGGGGTTCGCAGCCTTCGGCGAGGGTGAATTTTGGGTTTGCAGCCATGCGGGGGCTTTGCCTCCCAGCTGTCATTCCGGGGCGCGAGTGAAGCGAGCGAGCCCGGAATCTCGAGATTCCGGGTCTGGTCCTTCGGACCATCCCGGAATGACTGCCGAGAACCACTCCCCCGCGGCTTCCGGCTTCACCCAGGCAAATTCCCGCAGTTGATGCCGGAACCAGGTGAACTGCCGCTTGGCGTAATGGCGGGTGTCGGCGCGGCCGATGGTGGCGGCTTCCTCGAACGTGATCTCGCCTTTGAGGTGCGCGATCAGCGCCGGCACGCCATGGGCCTTCATCGCCGGCAGCAAGGGATCGAGCTTTCGCGCGGCAAGCAGCTTCACCTCGTCGAGCGCGCCGGCCTGAAGCATCGCGTCGAAGCGCGCGTCGATCCGCGCATAGAGTTTTTCGCGGTCGGGCTCAAGAAACAGCGCGGTGAAGGTTCCCGCCGGCAACAGCGGCGGCAGGCCGTCGCGGTGCCAGTCGGAGAGCGAACGCGATGTCGCCTCGATCACTTCGAGCGCGCGCGCGATGCGGGTGCGGTCGCGCGGCTTCAGTCGCCCGGCGGTAACGGAATCGCGCCGCGCGAGTTCGGCATGCAGCGCCTCGACGCCATCGCGTTCCAGGCGCGCGCGCACGGCCTGGCGTATCTGCGGCGGGGTCGGCGGCACCGCCGACAGACCGCGCGTCAGCGCCTTGAAGTAAAGCCCGGAGCCGCCGACGAAGATCGGCAGGCGATGTTCCGCGCGCGCATCAGCCAGCGCCTTGGCGGCGTCCGCAACCCAGGCGCCAGCGGAGAAATTCACGGCGGCATCGACATGACCGTAGAGCCGGTGCGGAACCAGCGCTTCCTCTTCCCGCGTCGGCCGCGCCGTGACGATCCTGAGATCGCGATAGACCTGCATGGAATCGGCATTGATGATGATACCTCCGGTTTTTTGCGCAAGCGCCAATGCCAGGGCCGACTTGCCGCTGGCGGTCGGCCCTGCGATAAGCACGGCATTGCTGCTTTCGGTTCGCGAATTCACGCCATGTCTTTCGTCGTCACGCTCATCTGCAATCCTGCCAATCCCGCGCTCGATAGCACGGTGATCGACGGCGCGCGCGCGCTTCTTCCTTCACCAGGCCCCGCGCAATGGCTGTTCGACGAGGTCGCCGCCGACATCCCCTTCGAAAGCGGCGAGGACATCGGTGCGATCGAACACCGCCTGCGCGAGGCGCGCGGCGATCTGCCCATCGATATTGTCGTGCAGCCTCGCGCGGCCCGGCGCAAGAAGCTTTTTTTGGCCGACATGGATTCCACCATGATCGGCCAGGAATGCGTCGACGAGCTGGCCGATTTCGCCGGCCTCAAGGCGCATGTCGCCGCCATCACCGAACGCGCGATGCGCGGCGAGATTGCGTTTGAACCGGCGCTGCGCGAGCGCGTGGCCCTGCTCAAGGGGCTTCCGGCCGGCGTGGTCGACGAGGTGCTGAAGGCGCGCATCACGCTTACGCCGGGCGGCCGCGAACTGGTCGCGACCATGCGCGCCCATGGCGCCTGGACCTGCCTGATCTCGGGCGGCTTTACGCTGTTCACCAAGGCCATCGCCGAGACGATCGGGTTTAACGAAAACCGCGCCAATGAACTGATCATTCACGACGGCAAATTGACCGGCGAAGTCGCCGAACCGATTCTCGGCCGCGCCGCGAAACTCGCAACCTTGATCGAACTGCTCGAATCCTTCGACCTCGACGACATCGATACGCTGGTCGTCGGCGACGGTGCCAACGACCTCGGCATGATTCAGCACGCGGGCCTCGGCGTCGCCTATCACGCCAAACCCGCGGTCGCCGCCGCCGCCTCGGCGCGGATCGATCACGGCGACCTCACCGCGTTGCTGTATGCGCAAGGGTATCGGCGGGACGAGTTTGTGGGGGCGTGATCCCTATGTCGTCCCTGCGAAAGCAGGGACCCATAACCACCGGCATTTGTTGTTGAGTGAGGCGTCGACCACGTGCAACTTCCCACCGCCGCGGCGTATGGGTCCCTGCTTTCGCAGGGACGACAATTGGCGGCCACTCGCCCTACTGCACGCTGATCGCCACGAAGCGCAATTCGCCGTCGGCGTTCGACACCAGAAGCAGCACGGACTTCTTGCCGTCCTTCTTGATCTGCTCGATACGCTTCTTGACGTCGGCGGCGTTGCTCACCGCCTCCTGCGCGACCTCGACGATGACCTCGCCGGGGGCAAGCCGCTTTTCGGCCGCATCCGACGTGCCATCGACATTGGTGATGACGACACCCTTGACGCTGTCCTTGATCTTGTAGCGGCTGCGCAGATCCTTGCTCAGGTTGGCGAGGTCGAGACCGAGCGCCTTTTGCGTCACCAGCTTCTCGGCGGGCTCGGGCGTCTTGACCGACGCCGGCACCGGCTTGTCGTTATCTTCCAGGCGTCCGAGCGTGACCCGCTTGGTCTGCTCCTCGCCCTTGCGGATGACGACGACATCGACCTCCTTGCCGACGGCGGTGTCGGCAACGACGCGCGACAGATCCTTCGGCTCCTTGATCTCCTTGCCGTCGAACTTGATGACGACATCGCCGGGCTCGATGCCGGCGGGTTTCGCCGGGCCCTTGTCCTCGACGCCGGCGATCAGCGCGCCGCGCGCGGGCTTGATGTTGAGGCTTTCGGCGATTTCTTCGGTCACTTGCTGGATGCGGACACCGAGCCAGCCGCGGCGCAGCTCGCCGAACTGCCGGAGCTGATCGACCACGCCGGCCACGGTCTTGGAAGGCACCGCAAAGCCGATGCCGATCGAGCCGCCGGTCGGCGAGATGATCAGCGTGTTGACGCCGATCACTTCGCCGTCGAGGTTGAACAAGGGACCGCCGGAATTGCCGCGATTGATGGCGGCGTCGGTCTGGATGTAATTGTCATAGGGGCCTGAGGCGATATCGCGGTTGCGCGCCGAGACGATGCCCGCCGTCACCGTGCCGCCGAGGCTGAACGGATTGCCGATCGCAATCACCCATTCGCCGAGGCGCAGCTTGTCGGAATCGCCGAACTTCACGGCGATCAGCGGCTTCACCGGCTTGAACTTCAGCACCGCAAGGTCGGTCTTCTTGTCGACGCCGACCAGCTCGGCCTTGATCTTGGTGCCGTCGTTCATGATGACGTTGATCTCGTCGGCATCGGCAATGACGTGATTATTGGTCACGACTATACCCGAGGTGTCGATGATGAAGCCGGAGCCGAGCGAGTTGGTTTTGTGCGGCTGCATGTCGCCGCCCCGCGGGCCGCCAGGGCCACGCCGGTTCTTGAAGAAATCGTCGAAGAATTCCTCGAACGGCGAGCCCGGCGGCAATTGCGGCGTCGCGCCCCTGCCCTCGCCGGGGCCAGCCTTGGCCTCGACGGTTTGCGAGGTCGAGATATTGACCACCGCATCAATCACTTTCTCGGCAACGTCGGCGATCCCTTCCGGACCTCGCGCCATGGCCGGCGTCGAAGTGAGGATATCGGCGGCGCCAAAGCCCACACCCAGGCTGGCACTGAGGCAGACCGCGGCCATCAATGGGCGCAGGCGATGGCTCAGGGCTGTTGTTGCAACGGTCATCTTGGTTCTCTCTTCTTGAAAAACGGGCAAAATTTGCGTCCACAGTGCGCCCGAACGGGGTGACCGTGCAAGCGTTTGAGCCCAGCATTTCGGCGAAAAACGGGACGACGCCGCTCACGATGACGTGGATAGGGCGAGTGATTCGAACGAGCCACGTTCCGTCATTCCGGGATGGTCCGAAGGACCAGACCCGGAATCTCGAGATTCCGGGTTCGATGCTTTGCATCGCCCCGGAATGACCGCGAAATGTACTACCGCCGAACCACCCAGATCAGGATCAGGCCCACCACCGCGGAACCAATTCCAACCGCCCTCAGGATATTATCCGGGGTCGCTATCGCGCTCTTCATCGCCCGGCGCATCCAGGCCGGGCTCGCCGCGAACATCAGGCCTTCAAACACGAACAGGATTCCCACACCGATGAGGAAGTCGGCGAAGGCTATGGACCTCATCGGATTGGAACCTCCCCTAAAGATCTTGTTTTAATGAGGCCGAAGCGGGGTCCGCTCCGGCCCTTGTCCTGGCCGAGGCCCGACTTTAAGGCTTCGGCGACGCGGCCGAGGCTGCCGCCGCAGGCGGCTTGCCGGAAGAGTTGCTGAAGAACTTGAAGAAGTCGGAGTCCGGCCGCAGCAGGAAGCGCGTGTCGCTGCTCTTCAGCCCGTTTTCATACGCGGTCATCGAGCGGTAGAACGCGAAGAAATCGGGATCCTTGCCATAGGCCTCGGCAAACAGCCGGTTGCGTTCGGCGTCGCCCTCGCCGCGCACCTGTTCGGCGGTCGAATTGGCCTCGGCGACGATCACGGTCGCTTCGCGATCGGCGTTGGCCCTGGTCTCCTGCGCCTTCTGGCCGCCCTGCGCGCGGAACTCGGCGGCCTCGCGCTGCCGCTCGGTCTGCATGCGCTGGTAAACCGCCTGGCTGTTCTGCTCCGGCAGATCGGCGCGCCTGATCCGCACGTCCACCACCTGGATGCCGTAACCGGCGGCTTCATGATCGAGCTGGTCGCGGATCCGCCCCATCAGGGCTTCGCGCTCGTCGCGCACCACCTGGATGAAGGTGACCTCGCCGAGCACGCGGCGGAGCGACGCATTGAGAAGCGTCGTAAGCTGGAGGTTGGCGGCCTGGATCGTGCCGATGCTCTGATAGAACTGCAGCGCGTTCTTGATGCGGTAGCGGGCGAAAGCGTCCACCACCAGCCGCTTCTGGTCCGAGGCGATCACTTCCTGCGACGGATTTTCCAGATCGAGGATGCGCTTGTCGATGTCGATCACGGTGTCGATGAACGGCGCCTTGAAGTGCAGGCCGGGATCGGTGACGACATCGACGGGCTTGCCGAGCCGCACCACCAATGCCTGTTCGGTCTGAGTCACCGTGAACACCGAGCCGTAGCCGATGATGATCAGCACAAACAGCAGGAGCAGCGTGACGATGCCGGTGACGGGGGTTCTCATCGCGTGCCTCCGCTTCCCTGTTGCGGCTGGCTTGTCGCCGGCGGCGCGGGACGACGCGGCGTCAGCTCGCTGAGGGGCAAATAGGGCACGATGCTCTGCCCGGATGCCGATCCGCCGCCGTCATAGAGCAGCTTCTCGGAACCCCCGAGGATGCGCTCCATGGTCTCCAGATAGATACGTTGGCGCGTGACGTCGGGCGCCTTCTTGTACTCGTCGTAAACCTTCAGGAAGCGCGCGCTCTGGCCCTTGGCTTCGGCGACCGCCTGCTGCTTGTAGCCCTCCGCGACCTGGATGATCTGCGCGGCGCGACCCTTGGCGTCGGGAACGACGCGGTTGGCATAGGTCTGCGCCTCGTTCTGCAACCGTTCGAGGTCGGCGCGCGCCGCCTGGACGTCGCGGAAGGCGTCGATCACCTGCGCCGGCGGATCGACCTTCTGCATCTGGACCTGCTGGACCAGGATGCCGGAGCCGTAATTGTCGAGGGTCTTCTGCATCAGCTCCTGCACGGCGAGTTCGGTCGAGGTGCGCGCGCCGGTGAGGATCGGCTGGATGTTGGACTTGCCGACGACCTCGCGCATCGCGCTTTCGGCCACCGCCTTCACGGTGCCTTCGGGATTCTGGATGTTGAAGAGAAACTCGGCGACGCCCTTCGGCTTGATGCGCCACAGTACGGTGAAATCGACATCGACGATGTTCTCGTCGCCGGTCAGCATCAGGCTTTCTTCCGGCACGTCGCGCATGGTGCGGCCGCGGCGGGTCGGATCGTCGATCAGCGTCATGCCGATCGAGAGCGTCGAGACGCGCAGCGCCTTCGGCAGCAGCACGGTCTCGATCGGATAGGGCAGATGATAATTCAAGCCGGGCTGCGCATCGCGGACATACTTACCAAAGCGCAGCACGACGCCGAGCTCTTCGGACTGCACCCGGTAAAAGCCCGACAAGGCCCAGATCGCGACGGCGGCTAGCAAAAGCAGCGCGATGCCGAGGCCGGAGAAATAGCCGCCCGGCAGCAGTTGCTGCAGGCGGTCCTGGGCCCGGCGGAGAAGGTCTTCAAGATCGGGCGGCCTTGGCCCAACCGGCTGCGGGCCAGAGCCCCACGGCCCTTTCGGACCCGAACCCCATGGGCCACCGCCCTGATTCTTCCACGGCATCAAAACTCTCCTTGGCGGGGCTTAAGGCCGGGATGCGCCGCCCGCAACTTCCGCCCGGCTTTATAGGGGACGGCTACTCCCCTTACAACGCAAGCTTATGGTCCGAAGGAGCTATGTCTGCGCCCATAATTGTCAATGTAAACATTGCCAGATGCGGTTAATGCGACCTTCGCCGGCGATAGCTGACAAAGGAAAAGTCGGCGCTGTCGTCCGCCCCGGCCGGATTCCTGACCCGCGCGACCTCTTCCCAGACGGCCCTGTCTATTGGGGCGAAATAGGTATCGCCCGCGGGGCGGGCATGAACCTCGGTGATTTCCAGACGGTCGGCGAGACCCATCCATTGCGCGTAGATTTCGGCGCCGCCGATCACGGCGACTTCAGTGACGAAACGCCGCAGCGCATCGCCCGTCGCAACCGCCCGCGCGGCTTCCAGCGAGGTCGTCACGATGGCGCCGGGGCTGCGGAAGGCGCCATCCCGGGTCATGACGATGTTGGTTCGTCCCGGCAGCGGCCGGCGCAGCGAGAGGAAGGTCTTGCGGCCCATCACGACCGGCTTGCCCATCGTCATCGTCTTGAAGCGCTGCATATCGGTCTTCAGCCGCCAGGGTATCGCGCTTCCCGCGCCGATCACGCCATTGTCGGCGACGGCGACGATGAGGACGATTTCCATCAGCGCTTTCCTTCCGCAAGCGCCGTGAGCGCGGGACCGGCGACCTTGCACACGGTCCACTCGTCAAGCATCACCGCGCCGAGCGATTTGTAGAATGCAATCGAGGGCGCGTTCCAGTCGAGCACCGACCATTGCAATCTCGACCAGCCGTTCGCCACGCACTCCTTCGCCAGGTATGACAGCAACGCCTTGCCGATGCCCTTGCCGCGCAGCGCGGGGCGCACGTACAAATCCTCCAGATGGAGGCCGGAGCGGCCGCTGAAAGTCGAGAAATTGAGGAACCAGACCGCAAAGCCCGCCACCTCGCCATTCCATTCCGCGATGTCGCAGAACAGGCGAGGATGGCTTGCAAACAGCGCGTCGGCGATCATCTGCTCGGTGGCTTCGACCTCGTGCAATAACCTCTCGTATTCGGCGAGTTCGCGAACCAGCGACAGGACCAACCCCGCTTCATCGGGACGCGCGCGACGGATAACCAGCGCGGTGGATTTGACATTCGCTTCAGCATTTCCACGCGTCGTCATAGCGAATGTCAAATCCTAAACCGCACTGGAATTATATTTTTGCTGGTGTCCTTTGGCTCCAACATTCGCAAGAGAGTTCGCCGCAGCGGGATGCGAATGTTAGAGCCGGACACCAGTGGGACATTCAATCGCTCACACCGCGACCTCGGCCCGGATATGCGGGTGCGGGTCGTAGCCTTCGAGCACGAAGTCTTCATAGCGGAACGCAAAGATATCCTTCACTTGCGGATTGATCTTCATCGTCGGCAGCGGCCGTATCGGGCGCGTCAGCTGCAACCGCGCCTGATCGAGATGGTTCGAATAGAGGTGCACGTCGCCGAAGGAGTGGACGAAGTCGCCCGCCTTCAGGCCCGTGACCTGCGCGACCATCATGGTCAGAAGCGCATAGGAGGCGATATTGAAGGGCACCCCGAGGAACACGTCGGCCGAGCGCTGATAGAGCTGGCAGGACAATTTGCCGCCCCCCACATAGAACTGGAACAGACAATGGCACGGCGGCAGCGCCATCTTGTCGACCTCGGCCGGATTCCACGCGCTCACGATCAGGCGGCGCGAATCCGGATTGCGGCGGATCATGTCGATCACATTTGCGATCTGGTCGAGCTTTCGGCCATCCGGCGCCGGCCAGGAGCGCCACTGCGAACCATAGACCGGCCCCAAATCTCCATTGGCGTCGGCCCATTCGTCCCAGATCGTGACGCCGTGGTCGTTCAGATATTTGATGTTGGTGTCGCCCTTGAGGAACCACAGCAATTCGTAAACGATCGATTTCAGCGGCAGCTTCTTGGTGGTCAGCATCGGAAAGCCGGCACCCAGATTGAACCGCATCTGGTGGCCGAAGATCGACAGCGTCCCGGTGCCGGTGCGGTCGGACTTCTTCGCGCCGTCACTCAAGATGCGTTCGAGCAGGTCGTGATACTGATTCATGACGTTGCGTTACGGTTTTCCGGAAAAGCGCTGACCAGAGGCGAGTTTTAGCGGCCGCCCCGCCGTTCGACAGCCGCGATTCGGCTGGCCTCATTGATTATACCCCGAAAAATGAGCATCCGGCCCGGCCACGGCAAGGGCGCGCCCCACCCGTTCGGGACCACAAACAGGGAATTTTCACCCGATCAGGCCGGCAAAACCGAGACCTCCCCCGGCGAGCAGCATCCAGCCCGGATTGAGCCGCGTCAGCGAAGCCAAAACCGCCGCGCTGGCGGTGACGAGCACGGCGGCGACGGTTCGATCGGAGGTCCACGCCAGGACGAAGCCGCTCGCGCTCATCAACCCGATCGAAAGCGGAACCAGCGCCGCCTGGATGACGGCGGGCCAGCGCGCGTGGCTCGAACGCGCCAGGAAGCGGCTCACATACAAAGCAAACACCGCCGTCGGCACGCACATCGCAAGTGTGGCAACCAGCGCGCCGGCGACGCCCGCGACGGAATAGCCGATCAGGGTGACGATCAGGACGTTCGGTCCGGGCGAGAGCTGCGATATCGCGTAGACGTCCGCGAACTGCCTGTCGCTCATCCAGTGCCGAACGTCGACCGCGACCCGGTGCATTTCCGGAATGGCGGAACTGGCGCCGCCGACCGCAAACAGCGACATCACGGCGAAGGTCAGCGCCAGCGCGAGAATCGGGTTGCTGTCCGAATTCATGCTTCACCTTTCCGCTGCATGGCAAAGGTGATGGCGATGCTCAGAGGGATCGCCGCCACCAAGACGGCCGGCAATGGCAGCCGCAGCAGCCCGATCGTGACAAAGATCGCAATCATGATCACAAGTCCAACCAGGTCGCGCCGCTTGATCAGAGGCCACATCATCCGGAAAACAGTCGCGAACAGCAGGCCGATCGCCGCGCAGGAGACGCCCGCCAGAATGCGCCGCAACGCGTCGATTTCGCCGTAGCGTTGGTAGAGCGCTGCCAGCACCGTCACGATCACGGCCGGCGGACCGACAAGGCCAGCGAACGCCGCGATGCCGCCCAAAAGCCCGCGGAAGCGCGATCCGAACACAAAGGTAAGGTTGACGATGTTCGGGCCCGGCAGGAAATGGCACAGCGCGAAGGTTTCGTTGGATTCCTCCGCGGTCATCCACCGGTGCTGATCGACGATGCCGCGCCGCGCCCAGACCAAGACGCCGCCAAAACCGGCCAGCGACATTTTGGCGAACGCGACAAACAGCGCGATCAGGCTGGGCGGCGGCGATTTCGATAGGTCCGGCGCCGGAACGGCGGCCGGCGGCGAATCCGGGGGCATAGCCAAAAATTAGAATGGGGACAGCGCAGGGCCAACCGATAATCCGCGTATTCCACCCCTTAAGCGGCCTGTTCCACCCCGGAAGGGGGTTTTTCGGGCACTATTTTTCTCAACTTTTGCACCCTATATTGAGCGTGCCGGTTCGCCGGCTATGGAAATAAATTGCCGTCGCAATAAACCATTCGGACCCGGGGGCGGTACCCGGCGCCTCCACCAAAGCCCACCCGCGCAAGGTTGCACAGCACGGGCTTCGGCGGGGGCGAAATAGGATCGACGAGGGCGTAAAGGACGTGCTTTTTCTCGGTATGGTTCCGCCGATATCGGGCCATGCAATAGTTGCAAACGACAACTATGCTCCGGTTGCTCAGGCCGCTTAAGCGGTTTGAAAGACCAAGTCTAAAGTCCTAGTGGGTTAAGCTCCGCTAGGCGGGGTTCGGAGGCACCTGGCAACAGAAGCCTCCACTTCATTTTTGCCTCGCTTTCGGCAAGGCGGAATTTTCCCCCGCGGCTGCAACGCCTGCTGACCTCCGCCCGCCGGCGGAGTACGATGGACGCAAAGGCCGAGTCGGACCACCGGCAACGCTGCTTACTCACGCAGCGGCATTTGAACGCGACAGGACTGATCATGGCGACCGATCACATCCGATACGACGTATTGGCGCGCGACGCACTGCGCGGGGTGCTGCGCCGCGTCCTGGCGGATGCCGCAGAGCACGGCCTGCCGGGCGAGCATCATTTCTTCATCACCTTCCTGTCCACCGCCGAGGGCGTGAAATTGTCGCCGCGGCTATTGGCACAATATCCGGAAGAGATGACGGTGATCCTCCAGCACCAGTTCTGGGATCTGGTGGTGACCGAGGATCGTTTCGAGGTCGGTCTGTCGTTCGGCGGGATCCCCGAGCGGCTCGTGGTTCCGTTCAGCGCCATCAAGAGCTTCTTCGACCCCTCGGTGCAGTTCGGTCTGCAATTCGACCCGCAGGAGGCGACAAGCGAAGTCCCGGCGTCAGCCAACCTTCCCGCCGCTTCGCCCGCCCCGGCCTTGCCGGCGGCCGCACCGGCCGCCGAGGAGCCGCCGAGGGGGAACGAAGGCGCCACCGTGGTGCGGATCGATCGTTTCCGCAAGAAATAATCCGCAGGAAAAATTCCTCGACGCTGTAGGATGACCGTTCCGCCCACGGGTAACGGACGTCGTTCATGGCTCAATCAGCACCATTCCCCGGTTCCGTTTCCACGCGCACTGAAACCGACAGCTTCGGCCCGATCGAGGTGCCCGCCGACCGCTATTGGGGCGCGCAGACCGAACGATCCCGGCAGAACTTCCGCATCGGCCACGACCGCATGCCGATGGCCATCATTCGCGCGCTCGGCGTCGTCAAGCTTGCCGCCGCGCAAACCAATCGCGAGCTTGGGCTGATCGACCAGCGCCGCGCCCGCGCCATCATCCGCGCCGCGCGCGAGGTGATCGAAGGCCAGCTCGACGGTCATTTTCCGCTGGTGGTCTGGCAGACCGGTTCGGGTACCCAGACCAACATGAACCTCAACGAGGTGATCGCCAATCGCGCCAATGAATTGCTGGGCGGCAAGCTCGGCGCCAAGGCGCCGGTGCATCCCAACGATCACGTCAATATGAGCCAGTCGTCGAACGATTCGTTCCCGACCGCGATGCACATCGCCGCCGCTACTGCCATCACCCACGAGCTCATTCCGTCGCTCGAGACGCTTCACCGCGCGCTGCACCGGAAGGAGAAGGAGTTCGCCCGCATCGTCAAGATCGGCCGCACCCATACCCAGGATGCAACGCCGCTGACGCTCGGCCAGGAATTTTCAGGCTACGCCGCACAGCTCGCCAGCGGCATCGCGCGGCTGCGCGTGGCGGTGAAGGATCTTTACCCGCTGGCGCAAGGCGGCACCGCGGTCGGAACCGGCCTCAATTCGAAGCCGAAATTCGCCGGGATGTTTGCCAGGCACGTCGCCAGGATCACCAAGCTGCCGTTCACCAGCGCCGCCAACAAGTTCGAGGCGCTCGCTTCCAACGACGCCTATGTGTTCGCGCACGGCGCCGTCAACGCCGCGGCCACCGGTCTGTTCAAGATCGCCAACGATATCCGTCTGCTCGGTTCGGGTCCGCGGTCGGGCCTTGGGGAGCTGATCCTGCCCGAGAACGAACCGGGTTCCTCGATCATGCCCGGGAAGGTCAACCCGACCCAGTGCGAGGCCGTCACCATGGTCTGCTGCCAGGTGTTCGGCAACCAGGCGGCCATTACGGTCGCCGGCAGCCAGGGCCACTTTGAGTTGAACGTCTACAAGCCGGTCCTGGCATATTGTATGATGAATTCAATACAACTGATGGCCGACGTCAGTCGCTCATTCGAAGAGCATTGCATCGAGGGCATACGCGCCGACGAAAAACGCATCCATGAACTGATGGAACGTTCACTGATGCTGGTGACCGCCCTTGCCCCTAAAATCGGCTACGACAATGCCGCGAAAGTAGCCAAATCCGCGCACTCCCGTGGCACCACGCTGAAAGAAGAGGCGGTGCGGCTGGGCTTTGTTTCCGCTGATGAATTCGACCGCCTGGTGAGGCCCGAAAGGATGACCCGCCCCGGATGAACGGCGCATGGCTGCCTCCCGCCCGAAAATTGCGCGGTCGATTGCAAGTTGTCCATCATATCGCCTAAAGAATAACGTAAGATTCACTATCGCCACGGCGCTGGCTCGTGGTAGAGCAAAAAATATATTTCGAAGACCGCAGCACATTTTTTGAAGCTACCAGGCGACATAATGGGGAATTTCTTAGATGACGACCGAGCTGACTAGCGCGTGTCCTCAGACATTGGATGCGGGGGTTGCACCCGGAACTTGCGATTTCTCAACGCTAACCGGACTGCCCCAAATAACCGGCAACCTGCACGGCAACCGTAAGCGTTGCCGACGGATTGCATGATGGGGGCCGGCATGGGGGATTTGGTCAATCTGAAGCAGTTCAAGAAGCGCGCGGCGCGGGGTCAGTCGGAGAAGGAGGCCGCGGCAAATCGTGCGCGGTTTGGCCGCACGAAATCCGAACGCATTCTCGACGAGAGCCGCGCCAGCCGCGCCGGCGATTTGCTGGATCAGCATCGCATCGATGGCGAGGACGCATCATGAAATCGCCAGTCGTCAAGCGATCAATCGTCGTCGCCGGCCACAAGACCAGCGTCAGCCTCGAAGAGGCATTCTGGAACGGCATGAAAGAGATTTCCGGATTGCGGAATATGACCTTGTCCGAACTGGTGGGCGAGATCGACAGCAACCGCCAGCAGGGCAATCTGTCTTCCGCCATTCGTCTCTTTGTGCTGGATTATTTCCGCTCGCGCGCCAACGAGGCAGCGGCCGCGCCGGAATCCAAAGTGCACGCATAGCGAAGGGCCGGTTCCGGTCGAACCGGAGCCGCCCGCAATTTCTGACCTTGTCTGAGCGGATGCCCGTCGGCCTGTCTCCGGGGTGACGATGCGCGGTCCGCGCAACCTCACTCCGTCTTGAGGTTCAGCGCGTGACAGGCGTTGCAGCGCTGGCGCAATTGTCCGATCAGCGGCCTGAATTCATCCGCCCGCCTGGCGCGGCTGGCGTTCCAGGCGATCTTCGAAGCATCAGTGGCGCGCCGGTAGAAGTCGGCAAAATTCGACCATAGATCCGGATTGGCGAACGTATCGGTGGCGGGATCGCGATCCGCGTCAGGCTTCCACTGATTTGTGTCTGGTGGAAACAAATGCGGGAACGCTATCAGCATGGTCGAGATCGTCTCCGCATGCTCCTGCGCATCCGGCAGCACGAGCTTGCCTTCCGGCGCCAGCATGGTCTCGATCTCGTCCATGTTCATGTCGATGGCGCCCATGAGGATCTTGCGGGCGAAGATCGTATCCTTGGGTGCCGGCTGATCCTCCGCGGCGGCCGGCACGGCCGCAATGCTGAGCGCTGCCGCGAGGACGCCGACCACGATGCGGCTTTGTTTGGGAAAAGCGCGCACGCGCTGGCTCTATTCGAGATCGGCCCTTTCGTGGTCGCGGATATTGGTAGCGTATACCTCGCCGTTGGAAAGTGTCGTCAGCTGACGCAAGAGACCCAGCCTCTTGCCGGGCTCACGCAGCGGATGGAACACGACCTCGACCAGTTCGCCAGGCTTCACGGTGTCACGCTGCCAGCCGCCGACGCGCGTCAGGTTCCCGGGGCTCGTCGTTTCGATCAGCCATTCGGCCGACGCTTCGCCGGACTTGAGCGTGCCTTTGACGGTCAGCGTGACGTGCGGGTTGACCCAACGCAGCTCCACCAACTTGCCCTTGAGCACCTCGCTCCGCAAGACATCGAACATCGACGCGGAATGGTGGGCAGCCACTTGCGAAATTCCCGCGGCTACGACCGCCAAGGCAGCAAACACGCCGATTGATTTCGTAAAGAATCGCATGGTCATCTCCCGGGGTTTTTCTTGCCGCTACCTGGTCGGAATCGATCGGGAGAAAGGGCGCAACAGCTTGCTTTATTCCAGTCCGGGCCTTTCCTGGTCGCGGATATTGGCGGCGAACACTTCGCCGGTGGCAAGCACCGTGAGCTGTCTCATGAGACCGCTCTTCTTGTCGGGGTCTCGCAACGGATGGAACACGACCTCGACCTGATCGCCCGGCTTGACCACATCGCGGCGCCAGCCGCCGACCCGCACCAGATTTCCGGGACTGGTCGTTTCCATCAGCCACTCGGCGGGGGCCTCGCCTGGGTTGGGCGATCCGTTGAGGGTCAAGGTGACGTGCGGGTTGACCCAGCGCAGTTCCACCACGGTTCCCTTCATCGTCACGGTCCTGGAGAAATCGAACATGGCCGCCGAATGGTGCGCGGCGACTGAGGATATTCCCGCTGTCAGCGCCGCAAATGCGGCCAACGCGCCGATCGATTTCATGAGTTGTCGCATGGATAGCTCCTGTTTGTTCTTGCCGGCTATTTCGCCGGAACCGCTGTCGTGTTGCCCCATTCGGATTTTTCAACGGGCACGAAGACGTGGTCGCCGTCCGCATTGACCCGCTCGACCAGATCGCCGGTGGCGCAGACGCCCTCGACAATGTCGAACTTGCGCGCGCGCTGGCGAAAGAAGATGCGCGTCGTCTTCCAGGGCTTGGTCAGGATCTTCGGCGCAATGATTTCGAGGTCATCGTGCAGGATGTCCTTGTCGGCCAGATGAATGCGCTCGATCACATGCATGTCGCCATTGTTGGGCAGGCCGGCGGCCTCGCTGATCGCGAGCGGCGCCTGCGGAAGAATATCGACGGTATCGACGACAAGCGTGTCGCCTTCCCAGTGCCCGATCGAATGGCCGTGGAATGTCGGATCGGAACTTTCCGGGTGCCCGCGGCCATCGGTATAGATGCGGCGGAGGCGGTTGCCGTCCGACTCGCCAAGCATCGTGCCGCGGCCAGGCGTAAACAGGATTTCCATGGCGTTGTGGGTGACGAGCATCCACGACGGATGCGCCTCGGGAAGACAGTGAGAGAAGACGAGGAACGGCCGGCCGGCTTTTTCGTCGGCGAACATTT
>Ga0209517_10003124_pt1 | contig 22697 bp, 21 predicted proteins | sample PeaSoiMetSII2010_FD_187695 | JGI IMG/M metagenome (GOLD analysis project Ga0209517, IMG submission 187695) | Peat soil microbial communities from Weissenstadt, Germany - SII-2010 (SPAdes) (version 2) | ecosystem: Environmental > Terrestrial > Soil > Wetlands > Peat | place: Germany...
TATTGCCATAGGAAATGGATTTGATTGAATTATCGAGGTTGCGGGTGATAAAGGTGGACTGCTGTTTCTCGTCAATGACCTGCAGGAGACGGCTGGTTGTGTTCTCGTAAGAGTAGTGGATTTGTGAGCCGTCCGCGTAAAGCTTGGCGCTCCGCCGCCCCTGTACGTCGGTTAACCAGGAGGTCGTGCGGCCCATGGCATCGGTCACACTTTTCAACTCACCACACCGGCACCACTGAAAGTGAGTCACACGGCCCGTCGCGTCTGTCCCGCTGATCAATTGCCGCATGTTGTTGTGTTCTAAAGACGTTTGCCGCCCCGCCCGGTCCTGGAAGCCGGCCAGGTCCAGCCGGTCATATATATATTGGCTAAAGGTAGTGTCGGGATGCGTGATCCGAGTGAGCCGATCCAGGTTGTCGTAATCCAGCGTGAGGGTGTAGCCTCTCGCGCTGGTCACGGTCCGGGGTCGGCCGAAGGGGTCATGGGTGATGGCTATGACGTCGTTCGTACCCGCCAGCGGCCCGTCTATGGCCACCAGGTAACCGTTTGTATTATAGGTGAGCGTGATGATTTCGCCCTTAGGATCGGTCGCGGTGAGCACTTGCCCCCACGCGTTGTAGGTGAAGGTGGTAGTCTGGCCGGCGGCATCGGTTATAGTCAGCGGACGGTGTTGTGAGTTGTGGGTAAATCTGGCCAGCAGTTCATTGTTACTGGCGCGGGTTTGGCGGATTTCCAAAAGGTCAATGTCATTGGTGTCGTAGAGGTAGCTGAGCGTGCGTCCGAGTGGATCAATCGAATTGGTCACATGTCCGAACGGATTGTAAGCGTAGGAGAAAAGCTGAGTCGTGCCATCATCCAGCACCCGGCCGACATGAGCCGGAAGCGTATTGGGGCCGATAACAATGGAGATGCTTTGGCCCGCATAATCATACCAGACACGTCCTTCAAGTGGCATCTTCACGCTTTCCAACGCGCCCGCCGTTGCAGCCATGTTCTCTGTGTGCAGAAAGTGGAACAGGCGCGCTTGTGAATAATCGCCGTAGCCCAGCGCACAGGCCGTGCGGTCCCAGTAATAGGTGTCGCGGAACCGCAGGTACGCGTTGTAAGTCAGCATCCCGATCGGCACGCTGCCCGCCGGGTCCGCCAAAGGCTGGTTGGTGTTTCCTTGATTGTATTCCACCCGCTCCCGGCTGCCGTCCGGGTAGGCGATGTCCAGGGAACGCGTGTTGCCATTATCAACGTTCGAAAAGGTCGTGGTCCCATAGGGAGTGGTCAGCGAATTGACGAAGCCGCTGACGATGGTTTGAAACTGACTGATGGGTGTATCTACAGCATAGTAGCCGAACTGCGACGTGAGGCCGATAACGTCGGTCATTTTGACCAACTGCCAGGCGTATGCGGGTGTTAGGGTAATTATTCTATTGGTCCCAATCACCATCACATTAGTGGTCACCTCCACGACTACGGGACTATAGTCGAACGTGGCGGACCGGCCAAACGGATCCGATACTTTCGCCAGCTTATAAGGGTCGGCGGGAACAACTGATTCGGGTGGTGTAAATGCGTAGTTCGTGACGACCGTGCTGTCCAGGCCGTACGTCAGCGTCGTTGCCTGTCCGATGGCGTCGGTGATCGCCACGAGGCACAAATGGTCGTCATAAGTCAGAGTTACCGCGTTGCCTTGGGGATCAACTTTCTGCGTGAGGAAGATGTTGCGCGAGGTTCCGATGGACCCGTCCGACTGGCTGAAGATCATCTTGGAGCCGTCGCCCCCGAGTAGTTGATAACTGGCGAGGCCCGTGCGCGTGAGCAGATTTTGGTCGTATTGTTGGTAGGCGTAACTTTGGGTATTGGTGTTGAACCCGGTGTAGGTACGCTGGCCGCCGCCTCCGACATACAGATTCACGTCTGCCAGAAGGTTCGTGGGATTGTCCGTGATGTAAGTAAACCAGTCGCTGGTCCACTGCGGGCCTAAATTGCCGTAGCTGAAGTTCGCCGGCTGGAATACATCGCGCTGATTATAGCGGACAGTGAATGGGACCGACGGACCGACCGATGGCATGTAACCGACCGGCTGATCAGTCAGGTCGAGATTCACGTCCATCAAGTGAACCTTGGCGACCGCCATTCCCTGGGCCGAACAGGTGCCTCCGGTGGCCAGATCGTTCTTGGCGATGTGTTGGGGGTCATTGGCGCCGGTCATGCCTTTCCCCCATACCCCAGCGCCCTCTTTTTGATCGACGGCCCGCCAGCCGGCGGGCAGTGATCCAGAAGGCACGAGAAAATAGCCGCTCGTCTCGGCTTCCAGCGCCGCTTGCGTGGCCCAAGTCTTGTTGCCGAAGGTCGGATCCAGCAACTCATACAGGTTTCCCACTTTGCACACCAGGGCCGCATAATGACCCACTTTCCAATGCACCACCGAAGGCACGACCAACTCCGCGTCTGGTTCGCGAAAGGCCATCTGGTAATTGAGTCCGATTTTCCTGGAAAGTTCCGCCACCTGCGGCAACGAACATCCCTTCTGCGTGGAAGCCGCCTTCAAGATTTCGGCATCGCTCGACCCGGGCAGACCCAGGGCCAGGCGAATGCTGCGCAAGGCCAGCGGCCCACACCTGAACGAAATCTCAGGCCGGTTCTTCATGCTCCACAAAGCCTCGCGCGCATCAACGACCCGCTGGCCGGCCGGTCCCGGCAGCGGATGATTGCCGATCGAATTCAACAACCGCTCAAGTTCGTCCATCCGGCCAAGCCGCGAGTCCATTCTAATTAATTCGCCAAACGCTCGGCTGACCAGCGCCGCCGATTTTGCATCGGTTGCCTTTCGCGCCAAGGCCCAGGCGTTACTCCACGCACCCATCGCCAGCGAATAATGGGCTGTGTTGTAGTATTCGAGGCCGAGGTCCGTGAGCAGCGCGGCAGCCCAGGACGACTCCGTATGTTCCTTCAAAAACCCGGTCAGCGCCGAGAAATCATCCGGCCCGGATCGCTTCGCGTAGGCCAGCAAGGCGGCAGCCAGGGCGGCATTCTCAGCCGCAGAGGGCTCAGCCCCCACAACCACCAGCGGCTCGGCGAAGATATGCGCCCGGAAAATCTCTTCACTGGTCGGCTGCGTCGAGAAGGTTAAACCCGCCTTGGGTGGCTCGACCTTGGGAAGTGTCCGGTTGGGCTCGGCCTGTGCCTCGCCGCGAACTGCTAAAGCCAGGGCCAACACGAAGGCCGCCCACTGGTACCGGGAGCCTGACCCCCTGCAAACCCTAGACGCATGGCTGGTCTCGACATTCCGCTTCATATACCTAGTACGGTCCCAGCGCGGCAAATCTTTCAACAAAATGCAAAAAACTCCCTCCCCCTTAAACCACCCCGCTCCCAAATCAGCGCGGCCAGTCCAATCCCAACCCCGCCAGCAGCGCCCGCACCTCGCTCAAATCCCAGACCTGGAGCCGCCGCGCTTCCACGCTTACCGCCAGAAAGCGCCCATCAGGGCTTGCCGCCAGTGGCAGCGTCCCGACCGGCAGCGGCAGCAGCAGGTCGAACGTGCGCGCGTCGTACAGTCCAGCGGTCCGTGAATCCCTGGCTAGCCAGCACGCCCGCCCATCGGGCGCGTAAAACATTGAAACGAAGTTTGCCAGTGTGCCCACTCGCTCCCACCTCGCCGTGCTCCAAATCTCGATGCCCTTTAGGCTTGAAATCGCCAGCTCACTGCCCATCGGCGAAAAATCCAATCGCCCAATGCTCGCACGATTTGTCAGCGTCGCTGCTTCCTTTAGTTCCGGCAGCCCGTACAGGCGCAGCGTGTCGGAGTACGGCTGGAAAATCCCTAGCCATCGTCCGTCAGGCGACCCGCCGCTGACTCCGCTGACCGTCCGCGCCCAACCTCCCTCGCCCTCAAAACCTGGCCCAACTACCCGCGAGCCTTCTTCTCCCGTCAAAACCACAAGATTCGACGCCAGGCAAATCGAAACGAACCCTCGCGACTTCGGCAGCTCCAGCGCTTGCAGTCGCGGCGCCCCTTTCCCCCCGGTCGCTGCCACAATCCGCCAGCGGAACCAGCCGTCGTCCCGGCTGGCCAGCAGTTCGCCGGTGGGCGAGAAGAAGACCTGCGCGTCCCGCGCCTGTTCGTCCAGCGCCGGCGGCCCCTCCCCTGCCAAATCCCAGACCCCCAGTTGCTGGCTGGCCGAGGCTGCCAGCCAGCGGCCATCCCCTGAAAATGCCCCGCTCTTAAGCCGTGGCCCAAGGTCGCCATCTATCCCGCGCAGGCCTGCGGGCCCTTCCACGCCCAGTAGTTGCACTTCATCATTGGAGATAATTGCGCATTCCCGCCCATCGGCCCGGAACTGTGCCCGATAACTGTTTAACGCGATCGTGAAGGCGCGTTCCATCCGTCCAACGTCCCAGTAAATCATCTCCCTCTCCCAGCCGCCGCTCAACAGGTGCGTGCCGTCCGGATTAAACACCGCCAGAACCGCTTGCGCTTTGTGCCGCCCAAGCGTCCGCAACTCCCCACTCCGCGCGTCCATCAATTGCACCGCTCCCCCATGGTCGGCGGTGCCAATCCACCTCCCTCTTGGGTCCCATTCCATCCATTGGACCAAATCCACATTCGTTCGCGATAGCAACATTCTGCCGTCCCCTGCCTCATGCACTGAAACCAACCAGGCCCCGGCATAATCCTCAACTGCCGCGAACTGTTCGCCGTCGGGTGAAAAAGCCAAAACACTCGGCGCGCCGGCGAGTCTGAAGCGGCCAATTTTGTTAGTCCTTTCGAGGTCCCATACCCCCACCTCTCCCTCAAGCTCCCCGGCCAGCAGGAGCGGCAGCCTGGGATGAAACGCCGCCGCGCCATGCTCCACGCCCCGCAGCGACAGAACCAGGCGCGATTCACCTGCGTCCCAAACCTCCAGGTCCCGCCGCTCGCCCGGCCCCGGGTGGTCTCGCTTCACGGCCAGATATCGCCCATCCCGGCTCCACTGTGCGGCGTAAGCGGGAAGGCCCGTGCTCGCCGGCAGCCTCGCGAGGATCTGCTCGCCGGCGACGCCTCGAATTTCCACCGGTCCCGTTCCTCGACAGATCGCCACGCGCTCGAATCCGGGGTCGAGCTGCACCATCGTGGTGTTGGTGGCGCAAGCAAGCCGGCGCTCAAAACGCATGTCCGGCAAGGCCATCGCCGAAATTGCCGCTCCACGCAGCTCTGCGCTATTGGAAATCGATGCCGCCCGGCCAATGGCCTCCAACGCCCGGAACCGCTGGCCCAATTCCTCGCTGCGCACCGTTGCCTTGGCCTGCTCCAGGAGCGCCGCGTAGAGCTGACGCCGCCCGTCCTGTTCCGCCCTTTCCGCCCGCCCCTGTGCCAGCTCCGCCTGCTGCCGCAGCGCGTTCTCCTTGGCCCGATTTTCCGCCGCCACCCTCGCCCGATAATCCGCCAGCAGCCATCCGACCAGCGCGCACACTAACAGCGCCGTACCCGCGATGCCGCTCAACCGCAGCCGTGCGTAACGCCGTTCCAGGGCGCGTACCCGGCGCACGCTCTGCCCGCTTTGTAAGAGCAGCAAGTCGGCCTGGAGCTCGTCCACGCTCCGGTAACGATGCTCCCGCCGGCCTTCGCACGCTTTCAGAATAACTTCGTGTAGCTCCAGGGCCCCCTCGCCCACGGCCCCGGTGAACCACTCCGGCGGCACGTAAGGGAATCGCTCCGGCGCAAATCCCGTGGTGGCTTCGTACAGCGCGATGCCCAGCGCATAAATATCCGCTGCCGGTGTCCCCGGACCTTCGGGCGGCACATACCCTTCCGTGCCCACGAACGTGCGCCCCTCTCCCCGCGCTGACACCAGCCCAATATCCGCCAGCTTCGCCCGCCCATTCACGAAAATGATGTTCCCGGGTTTCACGTCCCGGTGAACCAGCCCGTGACGATGAAGTTGAGCCAGCCCGCTGGCCACTTCGAGCGCCACCCGCAGCGCTTGCGCCGTCTCCAGCCGTTCCCGCTGCCTTAGCTCCGCTTTCAACGTGCGTGGGGAATAGGACTCAACCCATGTCTGCCCTCGGTTTACTTCCCCCTGCTCCCCAAGCGCCGGCTCATCGGCCAACCGCCCATCGCTCCTCGCCACCGCGTCCGCGAGTTCCATCACGTAATAATAATATCCCGCCGCGTCGTTGCGCCCCACATGCAGAACGTGAACCAGCCCGCCCGAACTGCGCGACACCGGCTCGAAGCGCCGGATGCCCTCAAACTCCCGTTCGTAAGGCCGCTCGCTTGCAAATTGGGCGCGCCCTATCACCTTTACCGCCCGCCAGGCTCCCATCACGTTCCGCGCCAGCCAGACCTCTCCGTAAGCGCCGCGGCCGATTGGCCGCAGCAGTTCATGGTCGGGGATTGTCAGGGGCGGACTCACGCAACGGGTTGACGAGATTGCATAGTTGGAACTTCGACTCGCCGGGTCGCGCCCCGGTGCCCTCTCGCGCCGGCCATTTCAGCCACAATTATTCAGTCATTCCGTCCCCTGCGCAAATCATTCCGCTTCCTGCCGGAGCCGCGCCACTTCGGCCTTCAGAAGCCTGCCCACGCGGTGCCGCGCCAAATAGATTTGCGCCAGGTTTACCTCGAGCCTTGCCGCCACCTGCCGCAGCGGCAACCCCCCCAGCGTCGCCATTTGGAAGATCATCAGTTGCTGCGAACTTACCCGCTTCCGCAACCGGTCAAACGCGCGCTCGAGCAGATTCTTCTCCCATTCACGCTGCCACACTTTGTCCAGCGCGTCGGCCCCGGGGTCCGCCTGCAGTTCCACCGCCTCTACTTCGTCCACCCGTTCACCCGGCAGCGGCTCGCCCCGCAGCGGTGCGTCCCGTCTTTCCCGGAGCACGTGGGCGTGGATCCGCGAGCGCGTCACTACTCGCAGCCAGGATTTAAACGAACCGCGCGACCGGTCGTAACGAAACCTCGGCATCCGCCGCGCCAGGTATATAAAAGTGTTCTGCACGACATCCTGTGCGTCCCCATCCGCTAGCCCGGCATCACGCGCCACCGCATAAACCAGCCGCCAATAGGTTTCAAAGAACTCCCTCCAACCTTCTTGGTCCTCCAAGTCCCGCAAGCGCGAGAGTAGGCTCTGGCGAGTCGGCAGTTGCGAGTCCGGCTCGGCATTCGCGGGTGTATGCGTCATTCATTACTAGTAATCCTGCGCTGCGTCCGATCTTTCAAGAAAATCCGCAACTCCACCGGCCCGTGCTCTTTTCGGCTATCGGCTATCGCCCCGCCTTACCTCCCAGACCCGAGGATGTTGGTAGTCACGATTACGTTCGCATAACCGCCACCGAGGTGGAATTGGTCGGGCACAGGTAGTAATCGTCCTCGACGACATGCCAGACGCCATTACTGCCCACATTCCGCATAGGCGTTGCGGGCGACCAGCACGCCACCGTCACAAGGGGTTTGGTTGGTTTGGCCGTAGGAAATAGTGGAGGCCAAAATCAGCGCTAGGGTAAGGGCATTTATTTTCATGCATGAGTCCATTTGGTTTCACCGGCCGACTACCGGAAGCGAGCCGGAGGCTGCTCGAAGGCCCGGCGCTCTGCCGAAAGGGGCCGGATTCAAAGGCAAAACCCGTGATCTCATGGGGTGGAGCTTTCCGGTAGATTAAACTTCAGCATAGTGGCTGTCAAGTTTGATAATGGGACAATGAACGTTCTCTCGGTGCTGCCAGTCCTTCAGGTGCACGATGCCGTGCTCTGAGAAGCGAAGTGACCGAACTTAAAGCGCTGGTTCAGAAATTGCAGGCTCACAGGCGAAGTAAAACCTTCAACTTTGAAAGAGCATGAAAACCCAATTCGCATTAACCGCGGCAATTTTCATCGGATGCCCCTGGTGGCAGGCAATCGCGCAGAATTACTCGATTGACTGGTGTAAGATTGCCGGCGGAGGCGGCATGAGCGCAGGCGGCGCTTACTCGGTCAACGGCACGATCGGCCAGCACGACGCCGGCGGCCCGATTGTCGGCGCCAATTATTCCCTCACCGCCGGATTCTGGAGTTTCATCGCCGCCGTGCCGACCCCCGGCCTGCCCAACCTCAGCATCTGGGGTTCCGCCAACGGCGTGACCATATCTTGGCCGGATACCGGTTCCTACGTTTTGATCCAAAACTCCATTCTGGGGACCGGCAATTGGACCACCAACACCGCCCCGGTCTCCACGGCCAACGGCACCAACAGCATCACCATCAGTCCGCCCTTGGGAAATCTCTTTTTCCGTCTCAAGCAATAATATTCAACGTCACCTTCTGACCTCCAATGTTCGGACCAAGGGTGCCAACCTCCAAAGCCGACTGCGAACAGAGGGTTGGATGGCAAGGCGCCACGAGGGCGCATATTCAACACAAATCTAAGCAGCGATTCGATTTGAGTCGTTGTGCCCGCCCCGTTAGCTTCACGCCCCATGAATGTCTTCGTCACTGGAGGGGCCGGCTACATCGGCTCAATTTGCACGGAACTGCTGCTCGAAGCTGGCCACCAGGTCACGGTCTATGATGATCTGAGCGAAGGGCACCGCTCGGCCGTCGATCCCCGCGCCCAGTTCATCCTCGGCCGGCCCGACGAGCCAAACAATATTCTGCAGGCCGTTAAACAGGCGCAGCCGGAGGCCATCCTCCATTTCGCCGCCTATGCGCTGGTCGGGGAATCCATGCGCAATCCGGGCAAGTACTTTCGCAACAATGTGGGCAACGGCTTGAAGCTGCTGGAAGCGGCGCAGAGCACCGGGGTGAGAAAGTTCGTATTTAGTTCCACATGCGCCACCTACGGGCCTCCCGACCGGGTGCCCATGACGGAGGACTTGCCCCAGCGCCCCATCAATCCCTACGGGGAGTCCAAACTTATGTTCGAGCGAATGCTCCATTGGTACCATGAGTTGCACGGCCTGGAATTTGTCGCCTTCCGCTACTTCAATGCGGCTGGCGCGAGCGAGCGATTTGGCGAACATCATCGCACCGAGAGCCACCTCATTCCCAACGTCCTCAAGGTGCCGTTGGGCCTTTCACCTCACTGTGAGATCTATGGCACGGATTATCCCACCCCCGACGGCACTTGCATCCGCGACTACATTCATATCGTGGATCTGGCGCAAGCTCACATGCTGGCGCTAGCTCCGGGGAAGCAGGGGTTCTACAACCTCGGCAACGGCGACGGCTATTCGGTCCGTGAGGTCATTCGCATGTGCGAGAAAGTCGCCGGCCAGAGCATTCCGGCGCTCGAACGGCCGCGGCGGCCAGGTGACCCGCCCAAACTGGTCGCTTCGGCGCAGCGGGCCATCCAGGATTTTGGCTGGAAACCGCAGTTCCCGAAACTGGAGGACATTGTGGCGACGGCTTGGGCATGGCATCGTAAGCACCCGAAAGGCTATCCGGACTGAAACAGCCTGACTGTTCTCGGTCGCTCGGTTTCAGCTCAAAGGCTTTCAGATTTAGGCACAGCGGGTTGGCTTGTTTCCAACTCATCCAGCATGCCTAGATCGGCAAACATGGCCCGGGCAGCGGCGTCTTTTCGTTCGCTATCGATTTCCCGGCCCTCCATGCGCTCGCATTCAGCCCAGGCGCGCAGAGTATGGGCTTGTTCCGCCTGGGCATGGATTTGCTCGAAAATGCGCAGGCTCTCAGCGAAGCACTTCCTGGCCTCGGGCAGCGCTTCCCGGGCTTGGCCCCCCTGCTGGGAGCCGTGTATCATCTTGCCGGCGGCCTTTCCGAGGGCGCGCCAAGCCCTTCCCAGCTCCAGTTGGGCGCTGCAGCCTTGGGCCAAGGGGAGGGCTTGTTGCGCGGCCTGGAGCGCGTCGGCTAGCTTGCCCTGTCTCAGGCAAGCCTCGCTCAAAAGGCTATAGGCCTCCGAGAGAAGGGCGGGGAAAAAGGCGCCCGCCCGGTTAATGACTTCGCGCAGGCCTGATTCGGCGCGTTCCACCTCTCCCAAACCCAGGCGTGCGCCGCTCAAGTTCACCAGATAAATGGTCTCGCTGTCGCGATTGCCAATCTGCCGGACGACGGCCAGCGCCTTGTCGTAATATTCTGCTGCGGCTTGGTAATCTCCCCGCAAGCGGGCGCTTTCGCCCAGGTTGCTCCACATGGCCCCGACCGTGCGCCGATCGTTGCATTCCTGGCTCAGCGCCAAGCCCTGTTGAAAATAGCGGTCGGCATCGGCGAAGTGCCCCAAAAGGAGGTGCGCGACTCCATGAAGCTTGAAACTGTCTGCGAGGCCACGTTGATCTTCCAACTCCGCACAGAGATTGAGCGTCTGCTGGCCTAAGGCCAGTACCGCAGAGGCATCACCCAATCGATAGGCAGCCCAGCCTTTAAGGTGGAGGGCGCGGGCCTGTTCCCGCAGGCCTAATTCGCCAGCCTGCTTGGCCAGGGACTCCGCGCGCTCGGCGCTTTCGATGGAAGCGCGGTTGCTGCCGCGCCGCTCATGCAAGAAGGCCAGCCCATTCCAGGCGCGCGACTGCGCCAGCACATCACCACTCGCCTCAGCCAGCGAACGCATGGCGTCGTAGGCCTGGCTGGCCTCGTCAAATTGCGCCAGTGCCCCCAAATTCTCCCCCAGTCCTTCTTGCCATTCTATTTGTCGCGCGCGGAAGGCCTTGTCCTCCAAACGGTCAACGGGCAACAAGGCCACTGCTTTGCCAAAATGTTCCACCGCCGTCGCCGGGGCGTAACTGGCGCGCGCCTGCTGAGCTGCTCGGCCATGCCATTCGGCGGCTTCAGCGAGCCGGCCTGCCTGTTCATAATGAGCCGCCACCAACCCGCTGAATTCCGATACGCGCTCTCCGCTGCGCTGGATCAGCCAGGCCGCTACACGCGCGTGATGCTCGCGCCGCAGCCGTTTGAGCAATCCCTCATAGCTCACATTGCGCAGCAGTTCATGTTTAAAGGCGTACTCCACCGCCCCGGCGAAGGCCGAGGATTCCCGCCGGAAAATGATTTCCTTGCGTCTCAGCCCCTCGAGCGCCGCGCCCACCTGAGCTTGGCTTAGCCGGTCGTGGTTGGCAGTCTCATCTCCCTCAGATGAGTGGCCCGGGTCGCTGAGCCATTCAATGGCCGAGTCCCAGAAAATGCGACCCACCACGGACGCGCGTTGCACCACCGCTCGCTCCGAGGGCCCCAGGGCGTCCAGGCGCGCCTGTAGGATCCCCGTCAACGTGGAGGGCACCTGTGCTGAGGCCAGCCGCTCCAGTTCGATGCGCCACCGCGAAGGGCCGGGCAGGATCACCTGCTGGTCGATGAGCATCTTGATCATCTCTTCGATGTAAAAAGGGCTGCCTTCAGCCGCCGAGACGATAAGCTGACGCAGGGCCTCTGGAACGACAGGCGTTTTCCGCAAGATCGTGCCCACCAGAAGCTGACTTTCGTGACAAGACAACGAGTCCAGCCGGAGGCGCGCCTGCACGGGTGAACCCTCCCCCCAAGCCGGGCGGCGTTCGAGCAGCGACGGACGGGCCGAACATACCACCAGCAACGGAGTGTCCTGGCATACCTCCGCCAAGTAATTGATTAAATCCAAAGAGCCATCGTCACCCCAATGAATGTCTTCGACGATCATTAGCGCTGCTTGAGGCACCAACCGTCCGAGAGGCGCCGTTTCGCCAGTCAATGCACTCAGGCTCGCGGCGGCCCCGGATGCCGCCGTTGCCGAGAGGCGCCCCGCCTCGGCCGCAGCTCGGAAAAAACGGCCTAAGTAATGAAACGCACGATCCCGGATTTGCTCGGCGTCATGGAGCAGTTGGCGCAGGAAAGGGCTGGAAGAAAAATCCAGCCCGAGAACCTGGCCAATGAAATGTGCCTCGGAACGGGGCCCCTGGCCGGGAGCCACACCGCTCGCCTCCAGCAACCCCACGAAGCCGCGCTCGAACTTCTCCCGGGCGACCCCAGACGAATCGCTCTCCAGGATGTCGAAGCGGATGGCAAATACATCCCGGAGCAATGAAAAAGGCAAACCGCCCGTCTGCGCCGTTGCGCGCCCGCAGAAGAAGCGAACAGTTTGAGCCGAGGCTTCAACCCATCTCCGAAACTCCGTCAGCAGGCAGGACTTGCCGATACCGGCATCCCCCAGAACGGTTATAACTTGCGCTTGGCGCTTTTCGATCACGCTTTGGAACGCCGACTGCAAGCGCTTCAATTCGAGCTCTCGACCGACCATCTGCGTCTCGACGCCTTCGACACCCCGGATCGGCTGCGCAAGCGAGCGAGGCCGGGCATTCAGAACGCGGTAGGTCTGCAGCGGCTCGGGTTTGCCTTTGACGGTTAGGGGCGGCAACTGTTTCACCTCGAACAGGCCATAGACCAGCCGATAGGTCTGGTGCGAGATGAGCACACCGCCAACCGGAGCATGCTGTTCAAGGCGGCTCGCCAGGTTAACCGTGTCGCCGGTAGCAGTTAATTCACTGTCAGTGCCCCCGGGCGCCACTAAAACCAAGCCGGTATGGACGCCGATACGCATTTGCAGAGGCGGTTGTCCACCGTAGCCGGGCAAGGTGGCGAGACAGAGCTGCATGGCCAGGGCGGCGCGCACGGCCCGGGCTGGGTCATCCTCCCGCGCCTGTCGCGCCCCGAACACGGCCATCATGGCGTCGCCGATGTGCTTCTCCACGGTGCCACCGTGGGCGCTAATCAAGGCATCGAGCCGCTGCCAGAGCGAACTCATGTGCGCATGCAGGTCTTCCGGATCCTGCCGCTCCGCGAACGATGTGAAGCCGGAAAAATCCGCAAACAGAACCGTGACTTGTTTGCGTTGGCCAGCCAGCAATCCGGCCGGTGCTGGAACCGGCGCCAAACTCGCGGCCGCGCTAGATTTGGCCGCTTGGCCGCAGGCGGGACAAAACCGTGCGTCCGTAGGCAAGAACAGCCCGCAGTTGGCGCAGCGGGCGGGCAGGTCCGCGCCGCACCTCAAACAGACGCGCGCCTCCACTGGGGCTTCAGTCCCACAGGCCTGGCAATGCATAGGTCCAGCAATCCCAACTGCTCTTGGAATGAGGTTGGAAAGGTAGCCTAGCTTAGACCGAGCTGGAAAAAAGGAAAAGAGAAAAGATCGAGCCGATCGAGCCTATGGAAGCGGATCCTCTCGAGAGCTCTAAACCCTCAGCCTGGGCTCTAGCTGCTTCGCCAGGGTTCGGCCAACCGTTGCAGCACGGCCTTGGCGTGCAAGGGGGAGAGGGCAGGACAACAGGAAATCAGGCGCGCAAGCAAACCGGCGACGTGCGGCGCGGCGAAGCTGCTGCCGGTTACCTTTTTGTGGGCACCGCCTCGCCAGGCCACATCAATGTCTTGCCCTCGGGCCGCAAATTCCACCAAATGGCCAAGCCGGCAGAAGAGCGCGTCGAGCTGGTCGCAGCGGGTGAAGCTGACTGTGTTTACGGTTGGAAAATGGCCAGGCCACTCCCGTTTCATGAAATCCTCGTTGTTGCTGGCGGCCACCACGTGGCATCCCCTCGTGTAGGCCTCGTCAATCCAGTCTTTGTAGAGCAACACTTGGTCCTCCCGGCCGCAGCCAAAGCTGCAATTTAAGATCTGATACCCGCGTTCGAGCGCTTGCCGCGCCCCTTCGCGGATAAACAGGGTGCGAGAGCGCAGTTGCTCGCCGAGGACCCGGAAGCTGCCGATCTGTGCCTCGGGTGCGACTTGCCGAATTATGCCGGCAATCGCCGTGCCATGGCCGAAGACGTCGCAACCACCGCCTGGAATGGTCGTTAATTGGAAGTCGCGTTCGACCACCGCAAAGTCATCGGTCAACCTCAGACCGCGCAAAAGCGGATGGGCGCTCTCGATCCCCGAATCGAGCACGGCGACTTTAACGCCCCGGCCGGTGCCCTGACGGAGGAAGAGGCGCGCTTCTTCCAGCGTTGGCCAAGCATTCACAGGTTTATTCGCAGCTCCAGCCTACTGTCCAGCCCAACAGACGGTACTCGATCAAGCGGGCAAGCACCAGCGCAGCCCGGTGAACACTGGCCAAATGCTCGGCGCGAAAGCCAGGGGGATCGGGCTCGGTCGAACCGCGCTGCTTCAGTTGCACGCAGGAGACGACGCCACGGCAGGCGCCCAGGAAATGGAAGGGCACCGCGATCATGGCGCAGGTTTGCTTTTCCAACGCCGTGTCCAACAGCTTGCTCTGTTGACTGTTCTTCCAGACCTCGTTTTCCACGAAAGGCTGTTCACTGGCGAACACCATGCAGATCAAGCCCGCGTTCAAAGGCTGTTTAAATTTTCCGACCAGGCGGTCAGCTTGCGGCCCGGTGTTATAGGCAGGCACCAAGTGCTCACTCGCCTCATCCAGCAGCCAGACTGTGCCTTCGTGCGCCCCGGCCGCCGCGAAGCCTTGTCCCAGGGTCTCGCGCATCAACGTGTCTAGCAGTGCGCCAAATTGCTCGGCATAAATCCCGGTGCCGATTCGACCAAGCCGCTCGCACAGCATCGGCCTCAAATCCCGGAAGGACGGGTCCGGCAGAATGTTCAAGCGCGTGCCGTTCATAACTGCTCCGGGATGCACTTCAGCTTAGCGGGCCGTCCAAACAGGAAATAGACCCGGTACCGAACCCAACTCGCCTCCGCCGCTCATGAGGAGGTCGCGGTGGTCCCCCCGCGCAAGACCTTAACTTCCTCCGCCAACAGGGCAATCCATTGCGGGTTGTGGCTCAGGAGGGCGAGCAGTTCGCTTTGTTGGGCTTCGGGCAGTTTACCCCGGGCAAAGGCCCTCAATTGGGTCTGGATTTCGCCCGAAGGCTCGCGCAGTTCCCTTCCTTCAACCTCATCACCGAACCGGTCGAGGAACCTCGTCAAAATTTCCAATGCGTTCGACATATTCTCAATCCATTAATAAGACGCCCATCGTTCGGGTACTTGCACAAAAATCGCGATTTTATAAAAAACCTAGCTCACGGGTCTCACACAGGTGCAGGAAGTCCTGCCAGGTGGGATTGAACCAGGGGTCCCGCTTTTTGAGTTCGCCCAGCGTGTGGGCTTCGATTTCGGCCATGGTCTTGGCCAGTGTGCGGCTGACCTTCGACTCATGCCAGCCCAACATACGAACCAACTCCCGCTGCGTGACTCCGTGGAGATAAACCAAGCGCAACAAAACCATGGCTTGCGGCGGACAAAGGGCCAACGCCTTTTGCAGGCTGGTCCGCAGCAGGTCCACCAGCGCATCCTCCTGAGCCGCCTGTGATCCAGTGGCTAAGGCTTCCATGGGATTCTCTGCCTCGGCGCTATCGCTCGGAACCGGTCCGGCGTGCCGGGACTCTCGCCGCTTGAGGTCGATCCATTTGTTGGTGGCCACGGTTGCCAGCCAGCCCAACACCGTGCATTTGCCGGTGAATTTCTCCAACAGCGACGGCCTTTCCTCGTATCCTGGCACACACTCCGCCCACACCTCAGCCAGAACATCCTCTGCTTCCTCCCGGATGGCCCCGCGGGCTATCAGGATGCCGGTCAGGGGCCCCTGGCAGCGCTCCCGCAACACGGCCAGTGCCTCGGGATCACCCTGCTGGCATTTCCTGACCTGCAATTGCTCGTCAGGCATTTGACCCATTTCCGGCGACATCACTGTAAGTTGCAGGCTAGCCGTCCGACTCGCAACCCGAAAGCGCGAGGCCAGGCGTTTAGGGAAACCGCTGAAGCGGCTTGGGAGCAAGAGATCGTCCGTCGCATGGAAGCTGTGAAAGCAGGCAAGGCGCAATCGAAGAGCTTTAAGGATCTCATTCGCTAATCTCCACGACGTCCCCCCGGATGGCGTATAGCGCCCTTTTGGCGCTCGCACCGCACCGATTTGTGTGGCATGTTCGGAAAAACTGGATGAAACGGATCTATGTTCTCCTCGGCTTGCTGGTGTGCTGCACACCGGCGAGCTTCGCTCAAGCCAACGGTATGAATAGCTCAACCAACCAAACCCAAATCGCGACTCTCGGCGGCGGATGCTTTTGGTGTACCGAGGCCGTGTACCAAATGCTGCCCGGGGTCATCTCGGTGACCAGCGGTTACGCCGGAGGGACCAAGGAGAACCCCACCTATAAAGAAGTTTGCACCGGCGAAACCGGACATGCGGAAGTCGTGCAGATCCAGTTCGATCCCAAGACCCTCTCCTACGAGAAGCTCCTCGACACGTTTTGGGACGTTCACGACCCGACGACGTTGAACCAACAGGGAGCGGACACGGGCACGCAGTACCGGTCCATCATCCTCTACAGCAACCCGGAGCAGAAGGCGGCGGCGGAGAAATCCAAGGCCGAGGCGCAGAAACGCTTCGCCCGGCCCATCGTGACGGAAATCGTCCCGCTCAAGAAATTTTACAAAGCCGAAGACTACCACCAGGACTATTACCGCAACAACTCCGGCCAGTCGTACTGCCGGATGGTCATCCGCCCCAAGGTCGAGAAGTTCGAAAAAAAGCTGCACGAGGCCGCCCAAGCCCATTGAGCAGGCTGGGGGAGAGCGGGGTGGGGAAGGGAGAATTTCGACGATTTGCTGCCACGACTAAAAGACTTGACAAATACGGATTGATCGGGGCGGCGGCGGTGGGGCCGCGGCTGCATCCGTGGGGCCCTCGCGCCGGAAATCGCTAAGGCCAAATTCCTCTTGCTCTTATCAGGGGGACCTACCATGCTGGCGGCGATCTTAATTCAGAACTATGGCGATCTACCAAGAACGGCAGTTGCAGGAAATCTCACGGCAGTTTCAGATTTACGGGCAGATCCTCCACGCGGAGACCTTCAAAATCGGGCACATCAACGAGACCTATTCGGCCACTTACGATCAGGGCGGGATGCGGGTCCGCTACATCCACCAGAAAATCAACGGCAATGTTTTCAAGAATCCGGTGGGCGTGATGTCCAACGTGCTGCGGGTAACCACGCACCTGCGCAAGAAGCTCGAGGAACAAGCCGTGCGCGACCTCACGCGGCGTTCTTTGATTGTCATTCCCACCCGCAGCGGCCAGTCCTACTTTCGCAATGGGGGCAATGAAATCTGGCGCACCTTTGTTTTTATCGAGGGGGTGGAGACCTTCGAGGCGGTGCAATCGCCGGAGCAAGCGTTTCAAGCCGGTCGGGCGTTCGGGGAATTTCAGCGGTTGCTGGTGGATCTGCCCGGTGGCCGGCTGCACGAGACCATCCCCGGTTTTCACGACACGCGCCGGCGCTTCGGCGCGCTGCTCCAGGCGATTTCGAAAGACCACTATAACCGGGCCAAGGCGGCTCAGCCGGAAATCCAGTTCGCCCTCAAACGTGAGCCCATCGTGGACACCATTCTGACCGCCATGGCCAAGGGGAAAATCCCCGAGCGGATTACCCACAACGACACCAAGTTCAACAACGTGATGCTGGATGTCGTGACGGGCGAGGCGATGTGCGTGGTGGACCTGGACACGGTGATGCCGGGCTGCGCGCTTTACGATTTCGGGGACATGGTGCGCACGACGACGAGTTCGACGCTCGAGGACGAGATGGACTTAACCAAAGTGAAGATGCAGATGCCCATGTTCAAAAAGCTGGCGCAGGGATACCTCGCGACGGCAGGGCAGTTCCTGACCAAGGCCGAAAAGGCCCTTATCGCCTTTTCCGGCAAACTTATCACGCTCGAAATCGGCATCCGGTTTCTGACGGATTTCCTCAGCGGCGATACTTATTTCCGCATTCACCGGCCCGATCACAACCTTGACCGCTGCCGCACGCAATTCAAGCTGGTGGAATCGATCGAGCGCCAGGAAGAGGCGATGCAGAAGTTTGTGCAACGGTTGTAGCCGAGCGAACTACTGCAACCGGGCGAAGAGGCGCCTTTGGTAATCAACGACGACCCAGCGTTTGCCCTGGCGGGCGACTTCGTGGCCCTCGGAACGGAGGCGCCGGGCGACGTCCTCGATGCCACCGGGATATTTCGGGTTTAACTCGCCGCCACTTTTGAGCGTACGCCAGTAAGGGGTGGTTTTTTTGGCTCCCTCGGCGGCTGCCTCGGCGGCCGCGTGGGCGGCAATCCAGGCGAAGATGCCGGTAGTGAGCGGACAGGCAAAAGTGACCCTGTGCCGCGCGGCCAGTGCGGCGCGCAATTCGTTGATGGTGGCCAGGCGTCCTTTGGGCACCTGTTTCATCAACTCATCCACCTCGACCGGCGCCGGGATGACCATCGTGCCCTCGCCCCAGCGCTTGCTCAGCTTGCCGGTGACTTCGCTTACCCTCGGGAGTCCCTTGTCGTCGGCCAGCTTTTCTCGCCACGACTTCTTCTTCATGCTTTTACCCCTCAGTAATGGGCGATGACCTCGATTTCGATGGCGGCGCCTTTGGGCAATCCGGCCACCTGGATGGTGGACCGGGCGGGAAAATCCGACTTGAAATACTTGGCGTAAACCTCGTTCATGCCGACGAAGTCCGCGAGGCTGGCCATGAACACGGTGCTCTTGACGACGTTGGCGAAGGTCAGACTCTGGTCTTCCAGAATGGCGCGCACGTTTTGGAGCACGCGCGCGGTTTGAACTTTGATGTCCCCTTCGACGAGGCTGCCGGTGGCCGGATCGATGGGAATCTGGCCGGCGCAGAAAAGCAAGTCGCCCACGCGGACGGCGTGGTTGTAGGGGCCGGCGGCGGGGGGTGATTTGGAGGGTTTGATGATTTGTTTAGCAGCCATAGTTCCGAGTGCTGTGTGTTCAGCGGGGTTGATTATATCGCTTTGCTCCGCCCAAGTCAAAATGTTTATTGACGTTGGCTGCGAAATTGTTAGCTTCCGTCCCCCGGCTTTTCGCGGGGACCTATGCGACACACGATCTCGGTTTTAGTCGAGAATAAGTTCGGCGTGCTGACCCGGGTGGCGGGATTGTTCAGCGGCCGGGGCTATAACATCGACACGCTCAACGTGGCCCCCACGGCCGACCCGACCGCGTCGAGGATGACGATCGTAACGCGGGGCGACGATGCCACGCTGGAGCAGATCGTCAAACAGCTCAACAAGCTGGTGGATGTGATCAAGGTGCAGGATTTTCGGGAAGGCGAATATGTGGACCGCGAATTGGTGCTGGTGAAGGTGGCGGTCAATTCCAAGACTCGGGCGGAGGTGATGCAAATCAACGACATTTTTCGGGCCAAGATTGTCGATGTTCAACCCAAGAGCCTGACCATCGAAGTGACCGGAGATGAGAGCAAGGTGGAGAAATTCCTGAACTTGATGAAGAGCTTTGGCATCACGGAGTTGACCCGGACGGGGAAGGTGGCGCTGGAGCGGAGGTGAGGCGAGGTTGCGGCGGGCGGTCATGAGCCATGCGAGGGCGCGCGGCGGCTGCGGGTCCCGGGAGGGCGCTCCGAAGGAGGAGGGTTCTTTGAGCATTAGCCATTTTATTGGGTTGAAAGGACGCTGATCCTTTGCGAAAGTGACTATATGCAGACGGTAACACTGGATGAGGCGCAGAAGCACCTTCCGGAATTGGTGCGCAAGCTCTCGCGCGAGGGGGAGTTGCTGATTACGGACTCGAACCGGCCAGTCGCAAGGCTGATTCCGGCCGCCCCGCAACCTTCCATCCATCCTGAGGTCGCCGCCATCACGGGATTGGTCCCGTCAGAGGGCGACGCGGAGGAGGAGCACCGCCGGTACCTGCGCGACAAACACCGATGAAGGTCCTTCTGGACTTGAACGTCGTGCTGGATGTTGTGCAGAACCGGGTTCCCCATTACCAGGATTCGGCGCAGATTCTGAGCTTGGCGAGGCTTGGGGAAATCGAAGCCACAATCCCCAGCCACGCAATCACCGCGCTTTAACGCTCCCGGACTGAGCTGCAGAGCAATTTGAGCACGTTCACCGTCGAACGGCGATCACGGCCGCCAGACGGCACGGTAGAATCGTTGCGCGAGACCTGGTGCGGCTGGGTCGGTGAGACGAACCGCGCCGGCCCTGTTAATAATATTCGTCAACGCGATCCAATGCAGCAGGTCGGTGGATGCCTCGATGCAATAGGTGAAGTTCGAAGCGCCAAAGAGTGAGAATTGAAAGGTTTTGTCCGCTTGCAAACCTAAGGAAATCAATTGCGGCGGCAGCGGCGTCAGGCGGAATACTGTCCCCAGACCATTGCCGCCGCCGGCTGAGGTGGTGCCGTACCAGGCGCCGTCATCTCCCAGGGTGAGAGGAGCAAGCGGATTATGCCCGCCGCTGTCCGTGGTAAAACTGAGGAGATCGGCGTAACCTGTGCCGTTCGTGTTCAGCTTGAACACCGTGCCGCTCCCGCCAGCCCCGCCGAGAGAGGTCATCCCATACAAAGCTCCATCGGCGCCCTGCACGGCAGTGGCGCACGGGAGTTGAGCAGTCGTGTCGCTAAGCAAGCTGTAAAGCAGCGTGTAACTGGTGCCGTCTGTGCTCAACCGGCACACGGTTCCACCGCCATAATTGCTACCGCCGGTGTGCGTCGTGACGTACAGAGCTCCATCTGCGCCCTGCACCAATCCGATCGGATTCCACCCGTCATCGGGGAAGCCGCGGAAACTGTAAAGGTCTGTGTAACCCGACCCGTTGGTATTGATCTTGAAAACGGTCCCGCCGGCGTTTGTCCCGCCGATGTAGGTCGTGCCGTACAACGCGCCGTCCCTGCCCAGAACGACACCGGAAGGATTTTGGCCGTCGTTGGATGTGTAGTTCCGGAAGCTGTAAAGCACCGAATAGTCCGAGCCATCGGGGTTCAGCGCGAACACGATTCCCCCATAGTTGGCCACGGCATTGCTCCCCCCATAGGGCGTGGTGCCATACAACGTTCCGCCAGCGTCCTGCACGAGTCCTGCGTGCGGGTATTTGCCATCGGTTGCATTGGTGCGGAAATTGTAAAGCACGCCATAGCCCGAGCCGTCGGTCTTCAACCGAAAGACCGTGCCCGCGTCATTGGTCCCGCCGTTGACCGTCGTTCCGTACAAGGCGCCATCGAGCCCTTGGAGCAATGTGGCCGATGGACATTTGCCGTCGATGCCGCCGGCGCCGAAACTGTAGAGCACAACATAACCTGAGCCGTCGGAATTCAGCTTGAAGGCCGTGCCCGCGCTGTTAGTCCCGCCATAGGAGGTTGTGCCATACCAGGCCCCGTCGCGAGCCTGTATCAGGCCGTTGTAAGCCGGGGTCTGTCCATCTTGTGCGGCGCCGAACGAATGGAGTAATTGCTCGGTGAATTGCGCCCAGCAAGGGTTTATTTGGCCGAAGGCGGCGCCGGCAAGGACAAGAAGGACTATCAATTGCGATGTTTTTTGCATGTCAGATTACTGCCGAGTTTCGAGCATTAAGAGCGTTAGCGAAGCACATCCTGTGCCCTTGCGGGAGGTGCTCCCTCCCGCCGGCGGAGGCTCGGGCCATTCTGCGATTGAAGTTGGCAAAAGCTGATCCGGACCGCGCTGACGCGTTAGCCGCCAAAGCACGTGCAGGCCGCCCGACTCCACAAGAGCACCAAGAGCTCGAGGATCAGTCGTCGAACCTCAAATCAGGTTCGAGCCGGATGCTCTTGTTGGATGCGGCTCCTTCATTTCGCAGCCTGGGATTCATTTTCGGGCTGCCAGCTTGCAATGTCGTCCTCCGTGCCCAATACCCCATCCTGCGCCATGGAGACGATGTCATACGCCTCGGGGTTGTGTTTGCCGGGACATTCGTAAATGTAGTCGTGGCCCCAAGGGTCTTTAGGGATAGGGCCATCCAGGTATGGTCCGCGCCAATTCCTGGCGTCACGCGGGCGCTGCACCAGTCCGAGAAGGCCGTTACGTCCTTGGGGGAAGCCATTATTATCCATCTCGAAAGCTGCCAGCGCTGTGCGAAAGATCTTTATTTGCATCTTGGTTTCGGTTCGGCGCGCACGCAGGGCGTGCTTGGCAAGATTGGGATATACGAGCGCCGCAAGCGTGCTCAGAATGACCAGCACGAGCAGCATTTCGACAAGGGTAAAAGCCCGGCTGGTTCGGTGACCAGGGTGTTGCTTGATGTTGAGTTTGGATTTCATAGCGCGGAGTTTTGGTAGCGTTTCATTGTTTTGAAGCTAGGCTCACTGTGGTCCTTCACAACGCCGCGGACAGTTCGCAGATGACGTGCCAAGCGACGATCGGCCTTGTTTCTGGTGATCCGCGATAATGTCTTGCGCAGAATTTTCTCGCCCCGTAGTTCACATCGCGCAGCTTTTGCGCGAGGGAGAACCCGGGAGCGAGGGGGAGGAAGCTGGTCAACCGCGAATGGGACGGGGAAGATGGCAGACGAATGCGGAATAACCGGGAGACGGGGAAGGGGAGCTGGCAGAAAGATGTATTGGCAGAAAGATAAACCATCTATGCAAGAGGACGCCCGGATGACCCCACAGCAGGCGCGAATTAACCGCCTATGCGGGGCCAGAAGACGGGGAAGGGAAAGACGAGGTTAAACCACGGAATACCCCGGAGCGGCGAAGCCGCAGCCAAAGGGACCGCTGGTTTTAACCGCAGATGACGCGGATGGACGCAGATGAGAGGCTAAGATCCTTCTGCGGGGCCATCGACCGCCCCAGTGCGCACCACACGTTTCCATTGGAGTCTGGCCTCTTTGAAATTGAGCAGGATGGCAAGGCTGAGGCCAGTTATGGCAAGATAGCCGAATCATCTGCGTCCTCCATAAGATTGATCGCAAATTACGCCAATGGACGCAGACGGAAAGACCTAAATATCTGCGTACATCTGCGTTATCTGCGGTAAATACTCCCTCGAGGCCAGCGGGGC
>Ga0209517_10003125_pt1 | contig 22692 bp, 20 predicted proteins | sample PeaSoiMetSII2010_FD_187695 | JGI IMG/M metagenome (GOLD analysis project Ga0209517, IMG submission 187695) | Peat soil microbial communities from Weissenstadt, Germany - SII-2010 (SPAdes) (version 2) | ecosystem: Environmental > Terrestrial > Soil > Wetlands > Peat | place: Germany...
AGACACCAGCGAAATACAACTTTGTAAATCAGGCGCCTGCATTGAAGCCTCACTCTGAGGTGGTCGAGAGGATCAGCCAAAACCAGCGGATAGCGGCAACTGGGGCCAAAAGCATAACGGCGCCGGCCCTCAGAAAGGCTGAGACCTCCGCCAAAACGGCAAAACCGGTTGCAAAGGCGGCCGTACCGCCCCCAACCAAACTGACTAACAAACTGGTCCCGCCAAACCAGGTAAACGCTCCGAAAAACCAGGTTTCTTTCAAACCGATGGAAATGAAAAAGAACACAAAGCCTGTTGCGGCCTCATCTGTGATTAAAACTGGAGCACCAGGGGTTCGGCCGCCTGCTCCCGGGGCAGGGAGACCAGCTGCTCCCGGGGAAACGAGGCCACCCGCTCCTGGGGTAAGGCCGCCTGCACCAGGCGAAACCAGACCACCCGCTCCTGGGGTAAGACCGCCTGCACCGAGTGAAACCAGACCGCCCGCTCCTGGGGTAAGGCCGCCTGCACCGGGCGAAACAAGACCGCCTGCTCCTGGGGTAAGGCCGCCTGCACCGAGTGAAACCAGACCGCCCGCTCCTGGGGTAAGACCGCCCGCACCGGGCGAAACAAGACCGCCTGCACCGGGGGTTACGCACCCACCGGCAGGCGCACCTGGCGGCGCAGTACGACCTGAGGTCCAACCTCCTCGGCCGCAACCCGCCCCCGCCCCAAAACCTGAGGTGCGACAGCCTGCTCCAGCACCAAGACCGGCTCCTGCTCCTGCGCCTGCGGTGCGGCAGCCTGCTCCAGCGCCAAGACCAACTCCTGCTCCTGCTCCTGCTGTGCGACAGCCTGCTCCGGCGCCAAGGCCGGCTCCCGCTCCTGCGCCAAAGCCTGCGCCGGCACAGCAGAAGCAACCGGATAAGAAAAAGGAGCCGGGACAGCAGTGATCGGGCTGAGTTTCTGCCCGGTCAGACGAGCCGGGCTGCTTAACTTATACTAATTTGCGTTCAAGATTGGGCGGGGATGCGCCCTCACGAAAAGATCGGGCGCCGGACTATCCATGTCAGGTGACGATTTCATGATAAGCGCGGGGCTCGAAGCGAAGCGAGGGTCCACCCCGCCCCGTCATTGGCGCGTTGCGCTTCGTAGGGGAGGGCTTTATGCCCTCCCGGAGGAGCCGACTTGAACGAAAATCAGTATTATACATATCGGGTATCAGAGGTCGGAAGAACCGGGAACAAGAAAATCCGATCTCTGATATCCGGCGCCCGCTCTCGCAGGAAAAGCGGTCCGATTAAGGGACAGTGGTCAGTAGCCGGTAAACCGTGAACAGAGAAAGACATTCCAACACTGGTTCAGCATCAAAACCAAAGGGTTTAAAGCCAGCAGCATTGCCCTAAATCCCTAAATCCCCTCACATATCGCTTGCATGTTCGATTGAGAAATTGTATGGTTTTTTTGGCCTTCATCTCTCTATTGCAGAATCCAATTTTTACGTTCGGTTCAGAAGCCCATCGCGCTACTTGATTTGATTATTCCGTATCAGACAGGCTGTATGAATTGATAGAAGCATCTCCCCTTCCTCTGCTTTCCACACCGGCAAATACAGCAACGTGTTTCGGCCTGAACCGGACGGTTGTGGTCTCCGATTTTCCGGGCTCAGGGATTGAGGGACACCGAGCAGCGAACGGTTCTTTTTCTTTCCACTGACCATTCCTAAAGACACGCGCACCGGCTGTTCCGGATGAAGACTCCAGGGTGCTCGACGGCAACAAGACTTTTCTAACAAGGAGAAACTCATGGCTGGAGAGAATTATTTCAAATGGGCGGAGTCGGTTCTCGATCCGTCGAAGACCTTTGACAAGCCCGAGGCGTTGGCTGACATTAAGGTGGTCGAGCTTTGCACGTTGATCCTGGGACCATCCCTCCCCGCCATCATGTCGGAGATGGGAGCAACGGTCTTTAAAGTCGAGCTTCCCGGCGCAGGGGATACCATGCGCTCCTTGACCCCTTTTGCCAAGTTTTATAATGAAGCGGCGTTGGGTTGGTTGAAAGAGGCCCGCAACAAGTACCATCTTGGTATTGATGTCCACCACGAAGAGGGCAAGGAACTGTTCAGGGACCTGGTGAAACGTTCGGATGTAGTTGTTGAAAATGTCCGCGCGGGCACAATGGATCGCTGGAAAATTGGCTACCGGCAATTGAAGGAAATCAATCCCAAGATCATCTACATTGCCTTGAACGGCTTCGGGCAGTGGGGACACTATGTGGAAAGGCCTTCTTATGACGCCATCGCACAGGCTGAGTCCGGGATGGCCTCGATCACCGGTTTTCCTGATAAGCTTCCCCTCAAGTCAGGGGTTTGGCTGGCCGACTATTTCGGCGCACTCATGGGAGTGGTTGGCGTGATGGCTGCCTTGGCTCACAGAGACCGTACGGGAGAAGGTCAGTTCATTGAGATGTCCCAAGCCGAGAATATGATCCGCGCCATGGACTGGACATGGATGTATCAGCATCAAACAGGGAAGGGCCGGGAGCGCTATGGTAATCGGGATGTGAGTATTTGCCCTTCGGATATTTTCGCATGCACGGATAACATGATGGGCATCGCTGCGGTTACGGAAGAACAATTCCATGGTCTTTGCACCGCCATGGGCATGCCTCTTCTTTGCGAGGACCCAAGATTTCAAACTCATGCAGCTCGACTACAGGAAGAAAATGCAGTGGCCCTGCTCGATATCATTCGTTCCTGGAGCGCAAAGAAGTCATGTGCCGAGATCGACAAACTGGCCCAGAAATATGGCTTTGCCGCCCACAAGGTCTGCAACGGCAAAGACCATTTCGAGGATGAACATCTTATAAAGCGCAATTTTACCTACACCGTTGATGATCCCGTTTACGGCGAAATTGTCGAAGAAGGGATCGTGCCGAAGTTTTCCGAAACACCAGGCCGTATAAAATGGGCGGGAAGACCGGTAGGCTTTGATAATGAATACGTTTTCAGACACTATCTGGGGCTGAGTGGGGAGAAGATCAAGGAACTGAAGGAGAACAATATCATAGGGAAATGGGTGGACAATCCCCCGGGGAGAAAGCCGCCTGCGTCTTGGGATGGCAAGAGCGGCATTCGGCTGGCCTGATGCAAGGCCAAAGTAAAAAGGCAAAGGTGCAAAAGCGCGCTGCATATAAAGGAGCACAAACCAATGTCGGACCACGACAAAGATAAAAAGATGGATTGGCGTGACTGGATAAAGGAATCCGATGATCCAGCCAAGGCGCACGGCAAGCCGGAAGCACTGGACCACCTTACCGTGCTGGATTGCAGCTATGCCAACATGGCAGGTTGTTTCGCGACATCGACTCTTGCAGAATTTGGTGCGGAAGTGATCCGTATCGAACCCACCGGGGGAGACCCGGTACGTTCCTATTCCCCCTGGGGTCTAATGAATAAGGGTACCGGCCTGGGCTATCTCAACGAAGGCAGAAACAAATTCCACGTGACGCTGAATCTGCAAGAACCCGAGGCCAGGGAAATCTTTAAAAAATTGGCCAAGAGAGCCGATGTTATAGTAGAAACTCTGCTCCCCGGCGTCATGGACGAATGGGGAATCGGATACAGGCAACTCAGCGTCGACAACCCGGGACTCATCTATTGCGCCATTTATTCGTACGGACAATTCGGTCCTATGGCTGCCTGCGGCAAAGCGGATGCGGATGTGGTGAACCAGGTCTATTCCGGGATCACCGGTATTACCGGCGAGTGTCCTGAGGACCCTGATCACCCTAAGCCTTCAGAGGTGCCCACCAGACAGGGAAACTGGATGGGCTGGTACGCGGGAGGCGCCTGGGCGACGGCGGCAATGCTCGCTGCTCTGCATCATCGAGTGAATACGGGCAAGGGCCAATTTATAGACGTATCCCCTGCGGAAGCATTCGGGCGTTGCATCAACTATGGCATCACCTACTATCAGGGTTTCCAGGACATCATCCCGCGGTTGGGGAACTGGGACCCCGGGGTTTTTCCTTATACCTACTTTCGCTGCAAGGATGGATATGCCTTCCTGGCCGGTTTTTCGGACATAAACTGGGAGGCGCTGTGCACCATCCTGAACCGTCCAGACCTCCGTGCACAGTTTCCCACTATTTTCGATCGGCTCAATCCGAACAACATGGGGGTAATGTACAAAGAGATCGAGAAATGGACCTCGGCTCATACCTACGATGAAATCTACGACGCGGTTATGGCGTACAACAAGGCAGGAGGCAAAGGCGTTGTGGTTCCAGGGAAGATTTCGGCCCCCATCGATACGATGAAAACGGAGAACTGGTGGGACAGACACAGCCTGCAAAAAATCAATGATCCTCACTACGGGGAAACACTCATCGCCAACCAAGCCTGGAAAATGACAAAATCGCCGCCACGGGTCAAGTGGGTGTGCCGTCCTGTCGGTGCGGATAACGAGCATGTCTACGGTCTGAAGCTTGGCTTGGGGCCTAAGCAACTGGCCACAATGAAGAAAAACGGACTCATCTGAATCTAAGTTTATAACGGAGCCATGATGACAGAGGACTGAGGAAGCAAGACGATGTTCTTTCGCTCAGTCCTCAGCATTCACCACTCACTCTTTCCCGGAGACCGCAGATTTTATAGGACCTGCGCTTCTTATGGAACTCGTGCTCTTATACTCTTATCAAATGAGGTTATTCCTATGCCGCGACCGCTAAGACAACGAAAACATGTGGAAATCCTTTCCCTCGAAGATGCTGTGAAAAAATATATGCACGACGGACTGATCTGCGCATACAGCGGATTCACAGGATTTAACAGGAACCCGGTGGCATTTGCATGGGAAACAGTCAGGCAGGGGTTCAAGGACCTGCATGTCATGGATCGTCATGGGAGCTGCTGCACCTGGCTGCTCAATGCAGTCGGCGCAATAAATATATTTGAAACCGACTGGATGGGCTGGGGGGAAATGGCCGGGAAGCTGGATATAAGTCTCGAAAGACGATATAAGGACAAGCAGATCATTTTGGAAGATTATTCCCATGGCGCAATGGCGATGAGGTACCTGGCCGGAGCCATTGGCGCGCCCTTTATTCCGTACTACGCACCTCTTGGCTCGGATCTCTTAAACCCGGACTACGATGCGCTTGGCCGCGCCGGACTGCGTGACGGCAAAAATCCCAAGATTGCAAAGAAAAAATTCATTCAGATGGAAGACCCATTTTACGGAGACGGCGAAGTGGTGCTTCTGCCTGCTGCAAGACCGGACCTGGCGGTAATCCACGTGACCCAGGCGGGTGACAGAGGCACGGCGCGGTGGCGCGGAGTCGGCACCATCGACAAGGAAATCGCCTTCGCGGCGGATAAGGTAGTGCTGATCTGTGAGGAACTCATTCCGGAATCAGAATTACGCAAGACCCCCGAAACTAACCAGATACCGTTTTTCACCGTGGACTGCATCGTCGAGCAGCCCTTGGGAGCTTTCCCCAGCTCTGTCCCCTTTTTCTACGACTACGACGCTCCCTTTATGAGAACCATGGATGCCGCATCCAGGAAGGAAGACGATCTGAGGAAGTGGCTGGATGAATGGGTGTTCGGGCCAAGGGACTGGGAAGACTTCATCGGAAAACTTGGCGCCAAGCGATTGCTCGATCTCAAGGCCGACAGCGTAACCGGTTACAGCACCCGGATGATGAGGGGCAAAAAACCCGCGCCCAGGATGACAATGCCTCTGTCCGTCGCAAGAAGCGGTTTCTAGGAAAGGGGAACAGGCATGAGCAAATCGATCGAAGAATTGATGGAACTGGTGGACAAGATGCCCGATGAACCAGCAAAGTCGGGCGAATATATCCTGCCCGAACTGATGGCCATAGCCGTTGCCCGCGAGGTTCGAAATGACGACATAGTATTTGCCGGAACGGGTCTTCCGATGGTCGGAATCATGACCGCAAATATGCTCGATGCACCTCACGCAATCCTGATCTATGAATCCGGTATATGCGACGGGAAAACGATGCACGTCCCGATGTCGGTCGCCGATCAAAGGGCGGCAAATATGAGTTCGACTTTGGGCGGCCTGATCGATACGTTCGGATATTATCTGCAGCAGGGCTTCGTCACGCTGGGATTTCTTGGAGGCGCGGCAATCGACAAGTACGGCGGTGTAAACCTCACATCGATCGGCGATTACTACTCGCCGGCACACAGGTTTCCAGGGTCGGGCGGAAACGCTGATATAGGCGCCATGGCTGGCCGGACCGCTTTCATCATTCTCCAGGAAAAAAGGCGATTTCTGGAAAGAAACGATTACACCACCACTCCCGGATGGTGGTGCTGGGATTTCAAGACCCGCGAATGGAAGCCCAAGAAGGAAGTCTGGAAGGATACACCCTTTGCCGACTGCGGCCCCGATTCGGTTGTGACCGACATGGGGCTTTACCGGTTCGACGAAGACGGGATCATGTATCTTGAGTCGAGCCATCCGGGGGTAACTGTCGCCCAGGTCAAAGATAACTGCGGATTCGACTTGAACGTGGAAAGAGTTAAGGGGAAGACCCGGGCTCCCACTTACAAGGAGCTTTTCGTTCTTAGGGAATTCGTTGATCCTGAACTGATTTTCATGCCTCTGAAGATGGATTATCCTCCTGCAATCCAATCGATAATTGATCGGTAGTTTTTAGTTTTGGGTGGGCGCGGTTTTTTTCGTGCCCACCGCTTTGTCCCGGTTCCAGCACTACCCTGCACAGACATAGCGTCCAGCCACTGCTTTAATCCGAACGCCGGCCTCTGACGACTGCCCACTGATTTAATGCGGCCACCGGTTTATTTGTTTTTTCTGATCACTCACCACTGACGACTGGCCACTGTTCTAATCTAATGGTATTCTTTCAACGGTGTATTTTACGACAGGAAGGAAGCTCCGGAGTTGCTGACCAATTTGGCCATTCACAACTATGCCATCATTCGCGATCTCGAAATAGATTTTCATGGCGGATTTAATGTCCTGTCAGGCGAGACCGGCGCCGGCAAATCGATCCTGGTCGGCGCGGTCAACCTCATCCTCGGGGCGCGGGCATCAAGCGAGATGATTCGAACCGGAGCGGCTGAAGCAAGCGTTGAGGCTGTCATGCAGTTAAAGCCGTCCGAATGCCCTTGTGCACTGCGCCTCAGCCAGTGGGGAATCGAGTTCGGTCCTGAGCTTGTAATCCGCAGAAGCATCGCCAGGAGCGGTCGAAACCGTGTATTCATAAACGACCAGGCCGCGTCGGTCCAGCAGCTCCAGCAGATTTCCCCACTTTTGATCTCGGTCTCGGGGCAGCACGAGAATCAACTTCTCCTCGATCCGGAGACCCACCTTGGTCTTCTGGACTCTTTCGCAAACCTCGATGAAGATTGCTCCGAAGTGCGGTCTATACACACCGGGTGGCAGGACAAACGCGAAGAACTGGGCCGCATGAGGCGTGCAAGGGAACACAAAGCGACCAGGATGGATTTTCTGCGATTCCAGATAGGAGAACTTGAATCGGCAAAAATCCAACCTGACGAAGATGCCAATCTCGGGCAGGAGCGGCAGATACTTAAGAACGCGGCTTTGTTGACCCATGCCTCGCAAAGGGCCGTTGGCGCGCTCTATTCGGAGAAGGGCGCCATTTTAGAGCGGCTCTCGGAGATAGAAAAAGACCTGGGTTCGATCATAGACGTCGATTCTTCCCAGAGCAGCCTTGGCGAAGACCTCAAGCTGGCGCGCATCCACCTCGAAGAGATGACCCACGCGCTGCAAAGCTATGCGAAACGAATAGTTTTCGATCCCTCAAGGCTCGCAGCGGTGGAAGAGCGGCTTGCACTCCTGGGCAGACTCGGGAAAAAGTACGGCCCGAGCGCAAACGAGATGCTGGCCAAATTGAAAGAACTCCTCAACATGACGGGAGAAAGCGAGGAATCGACCCTTCGGGAAGAACAAGTGGAAAAGGAGATCGAATCCCTGCGCCTGGCCTATCTGGAGAAGGCCGGCCTTCTTTCGCGCAAGCGCCGCGAGGCGGCCGAAAGGCTCTCTACGGAAGTTGTGGCCAACCTGGCCAATCTCGATATGCCACACGCACGCTTCTGTGTTCACTTTTCCGAAGGGGACGAAAATGCTCCCTTATTCTCCCCTGCCGGCATGGACCGTGTGGAATTTCTGCTCTCGGCCAACCCGGGAGAAGACTTGAAATCGCTCGTCAGGATAGCTTCAGGAGGTGAGCTTTCCAGGATTCTTCTTGCCCTGAAAAGTCTTCTCAGCAGGAAAGGAGAAGCGGAGACGCTCATCTTCGATGAGGTTGACGCGGGAATCGGAGGCCGCACCGCAGAGCTTGTCGGTATCCAATTAAATAAGCTTGCGGAGCGGCACCAGGTAATCTGCATTACCCACCTCCCCCAAATCGCCTGCTACGGCAAATGGCATTACATGGTGAATAAGACGGCGGAAAGCAACGAGACATCCACTACAATCAGAATGCTGACGGAATCGGAACGTGCGGAAGAACTCGCGCGCATGCTGGGGGGGATTTCGATATCCCGGAAGGTGCGAGAGCATGCCGAGGAGCTTCTCAAACGGGGTCAGTGAGTATGACGGATAACTCCCGCACAGGGGGCGGCATACACGCCGGTTCTGCTTCGTACGCAGGCCGGGCCACGGTTATCGAGACCAGAAAGCTGTCCCGCACGGTCCAGGGGAAACTTCTGGTAGACGATATCAGCTTAGAGGTGAAACAAGGCGAGATCGTGGCGGTGGTCGGGCCGAGCGGGGCGGGCAAATCGTCGTTCCTTCGCCTGATCAATCGACTGGACGAACCGACCGGCGGAACGGTGTATCTTGACGGCCTGGACTATCGGCAGCTTGCTCCGCGAGAACTGCGGCGCCGAGTGGGCATGGTGATGCAGTCGGCCTACCTGTTTCCGGGCACTGTAGCGGAAAATTTGTGCTTTGGACCGCGCCAGCATGGCGAAGACTTGCCGGTCCAAGAGATTGACCGTCTGCTCGAACAGACGGGGCTGGAGGGGTTTGCCCAGAGGGAGGTGTTGCATCTGTCGGGCGGCGAAGCTCAGCGAGTGTCTCTGGCGCGCACGCTTGCGAACAAACCGGAGGTGTTGCTGCTCGATGAACCTACTTCGGCGCTCGACGAACGGGCCGAACGCGAGATCGAGGCGCTGCTGATGCGGGTGCTCCGCGACCATCATTTGACCGCCCTTATGGTCACTCACGATACGGCGCAAGCAGAGCGGATCGCCGACCGCGCCATCCTGATCGAGGCTGGCCGGCTTATTTTGAACGGCTCGGTCCAGGAGGTGCTCAATGCTGAACCAGTTCATCACTGACCCAATGGTGCTGCGCGCCGCGCAAGCTGCCGGGGCAGCCATCCTAGCCCTGATGGTTGCGTACCTCGCACGCCGGGCGGACATTAATATGCAAAGAGAAGCAATCGTTTCCCTGGTGCGCGGCATAAGCCAGATCGTCATCGTCGGGTTGTTGCTGACGATCGTGCTGGGCCGTGCTCGATGGCTCAGCGCATTTGTGCTTTTGGCAATGACGCTGGCCGGGGCGGCTATCGCCGCACGGCGGACCAAACAAATTCCCGGCATCCTGCAGGTAACCATGCGCTCCATTGTGCTTGGCGCGGGACTGGTCATCGGCATTATGGTTGGCCTGGAGGTCATTGACAGGTCCCCGGCGACGTTGATCCCGGTGGGCAGCATGATCATCGCCAACGCGATGAATACGACGGCCCTGGCGCTAGATCGCTTCCGGGCGGAGGTTGAGGCGCACACAGGGCAAATTGAAGCGGGACTGGCTCTGGGAGCCGCCTCTACGGTAGTCGTGGCGCCTTATTTGAAAGCGGCCGTACAGGCCGGAATGATCCCCAGCGTAAACAATTTGCGATCCCTGGGCATTGTGTGGATTCCGGGAGTGATGGCCGGTATGGTGCTCGCGGGCACTGACCCGATAGAGGCGGCCATCTACCAGTTTGTCGTAGTAGCCATGCTGTTCGCTACGGCGGGAACAACCGCGCTGCTCTGCACGCTGTTCGTGCGCTCGCACGCCTTTTCCGCTGCCGAACAACTGACGCTGCGCATGAAGGCATAAATATGTTTGTTCTTGCGGATGCTGAAAAACGCTCAAGAGCCCTGGAGCCGGCGGGCAGCTTTCACCTTACCGCTCCCGCCGGATCGGGGAAGACTTTTCTTCTGGTTTCCCGTTTTCTTCGCCTTCTCGGACTGGTAGACCATCCACGGCAGATCCTGGCGCTTACTTTCACCAACAAGGCGGCAGCCGAAATGCGTGAAAGAGTAAAGGGCTGCCTTGAGCGGGCGAAAAGTGGCCCGGCGCCCGGAAGCGATGCTGACACCGAGGCTGAGGCCGAACTGATCGGTTACGCCTCGAAAGCTCTCGCAGCTCACAGCAAGCTCGAAGAACTCCTCCTCTCGGGAGAAATTCTGGATATCCGCACTTTTCATTCATTTTGCTACGCGGTTGCCTCGCAGGCCCCCTTCGAAGCCGGTATAGCCCCGGGGTCCGCTCTTATGGACGAGAACGAACAGGAAATTTTCATCCGGGAAACCGTTAATGATGCGCTTCAGCAAATAGCCTCCCGCAAGGAAGGTGATGCGCCGCGGCGCGCACTTATGAACCGCCTTCTCTATCTGAACAATTCCTGGCCGACCCTGGCAAATGAAATGAAGGATCTGGTAGAACGAAGGGGCGGACTTCTTGAGATGGTGCGGGTCCTGAGCCGCGACCGGGCGTCCGGTTATCTCGCGGCGAGGGTCCGTGAAATGGTGGAAGTGGAACTGGATTCACTGAAGACGGGTTTCGAAGCATGCGAACTCGGACGCGGATGGGATTGTTTCATAGAGCAGACCAGGAGCGCGGGCGCAGAGGCCGCCTGCACTCTTCCGGCCGCTATCCCGGGACCGCAGTGGGAAGATCTGCCCCGTTGGATTTGCCTGGCGGACACTTTTCTCACCAAGGAAGGCGGCATCCGGAGCCGGCTTGGACCGAAGACAGGGTTTTACGGCGGATTTGCCAAAAGTATGTGGGGCTGCGCCATTCAGGATATGCCTTCCCAAGTTGCTCAAAGACTTCACGACATCCGTCAGCTTCCCGCTCCAGACGCCCCGGTGACTGATCCCGACATTCTCTGGGACCTCGTAGTCCTGCTTCATTCCGTGATTGAAATCTATGATGCGAGACGTCGAGCCAAAAGGACCCTCGATTATTCCGCCCTGGAACTGGCCGCCCTGCGTCTCTTTGACGCCGCAGAGCCTTCCGACCTTCAGTTGATGCTTGACCAGCAGATTCGGCATATATTGGTCGATGAATTTCAGGACACAAGCCGGGTGCAGTGGGAGCTTTTGCAGAAGCTGTGTGCCGGCTGGTCAGACGAGACCGGGCGAAAGACCCTTTTTATTGTCGGTGACCCCAAGCAGTCGATTTATGCTTTCCGCAAAGCTGAGGTCAAGCTGTTCATGGATGCCCGCAGGGGACTTCCTGTAGAAGGAGGAGCCAATATCTACCTGGAGCCTCTTGTACTGGATACAAATTTCCGCTCCCAACCTCATCTCATCGACTGGTGCAATAGTGTCTTCGAACGCACGGTTATGGCCGATCCTCAAGTTGAATTCGACGAAGTCCCTTTCAGCCCGGCAAAACCCTCACCAACCACACGTGTTCATAGCGATCCGGCCCCAATCGAGCTAGCCCTTTTCATGGAGTGGCCTGAGCGCGAGAGCGCAAGAAGAAGAGAAGCTCAATGGCTGGCGGGAAGAATCGCCCGGCATATCGAAGAAAATGGCCGCCATTCGCACAACGCCATTCTACTTTTCTCGCGCACCCATCTGCCGGTGTACCTGGAGGCTCTCCAGCAAAAGAAGATCCAGGTCCAGGTAAAGGAGGGATTGAAGCTCCGGGAAAGACCCGAAGTGTTCTACCTGTGGCAGCTCTGCCGGGGGATAGTTCTGCCTCAGGACGACCTTGCCTGGGCGGCCCAGCTTCGAAGCCCATGGTTTAGTCTGGATTTTGATCGGATCTATAAGATATCGCGAGAGGCCCCCGCTCTCTGGGTTGAAAAAATCCACGCTTTTTCACAAGCCGACAGTCAGACGGGCTCATTTTGGGAGGCGCTCACCAGCGCCTGGCAGCACGCGGGGCGTCTGCCGCTGGCCGACGTTGTCGAATCGGCGTGGCTCGATCTCGAAGGGGCGCAGGTCGTCCTTTCGAGGTGGGGGAGCAGGGGCCTGAACTGCTGCCGCCGTTTTCTTCACATGCTCAGGGAAGCCGAACAGGGCGAACCGGTCCACACGCTTGTGCGGTTCGAGCAACTCCTGCAGAAGGCCTATGAACCGGTAGACCCTGACTCAGCCAGCTCAAACATAGTGCTTTCAACCGTTCATGGGGCCAAAGGGCTGGAATTTGACACGGTTTTCATGCCCTTCATGGACTGGGACCCCGAGAGCCGAAGAAAAGACCTGCCGCCTCCATACATGATCGAGAGGGCGCCACATTCCGGAGATTACCTTCTGGCTTCAAGGCCGGACCGCCTGACGGGCGAAAAGGATCCGCTCTATACATTGTTGAGGAAATTGCGCTCAAAACGACAGTTGGGTGAAGCCAAAAGAGTTTTCTATGTTGCCGTCACACGCGCGAAGAGCGAACTTGTTATGAGCGGACTGGTAAAAAAGAAGGCAGACTCTTTTTCAACCGATGCGGAAAGTCCCTTGGGCTGGCTGGGAAAACATTATGGAATCGAGGCGGTCGGACCGCCGGCCGGGTTCGCAACTCAAACCTTCGGCGGCGGCGAAAATAATCCCACTGCCCCCTCACACGCCAGCGCGGACGAATGGAAACGATCCACGCGCTACGCAGATGGTTTCATTGTTAACATCGAACCCGATTGCGGCGACGGCGAAGTGCGCCCTATCGAGACCATCGTGCCCGAATTCGCTCCGGCTCGATTCGAAAGAGAAAAACCGGTTTTCACCGTTGTCTCACCCTCGGACACGGGTGCCGGGCGCCAAATACCGGATGCAATAAAAACTGTGAGCCTGCAAGCCGGCCATCTCGTGAGCTTAACCGAACCTGATGCCGCCCGGTCCGGTCAATCTACCTTCAGTCCTGCCGCCTGCCCGCCTCATGTCTGGGGAACGCTCGTTCACCGGCTCCTTGCCGATTTCGGCAAAACAGGCGCACTCCCATCCGCCCGGAGGACAAGCGCAGCTCTGAGCCGAATAGGAATTGAAAGCTCCAGGTCCATCCAGATCGCCCGGGAAGCCCTGGCGGAGGTCAAAACATGCCTGGATGATCCGTGGCTCCAGACTTTTTACACGACAGCCCCTGACCTGCGCAGGGTAGAATGGGCTCTGGAATGTGCCCACGCAGAGGACATAGTCTTTTCAGGGATAATAGATCTCGCCGCGCAGATCGAAGGAAAATGGAAACTGGTAGATTTTAAAACATCCATACCCCTGGAAGGCGAGCCTATCGGGGATTTCCTGCGAAGGGAAACGGACGTGCACCGTCCTCAAATTCTTGCCTATTGCGAAATGGTGACCAAAATAATCAGTGGCCAGTCGTCAGTGGCCAGTGGTCAGTCAAAAAACAGAAAATTCGTTGTAGAGGCTTTCATTTATTTTACTAACAGTCGTAATAAAACAGTCGTTAGTCGTCGGTGGTCGGAAAAAGAATAATATTTTTTTTCTGAAGACCGGCCACTAACGACTGTCCACTGTCTTTGCTAACGACTGACCACTGGCCACTGACGACTGCTTTATTAAAGCTGACTAAGCACTACGAGCATATGCGCCACCTCGCTCAAAGGCGCATTCAGGTTGGCTCGGTGGTTGGCAAGAAATCCGCCCAGATCGCCGTCGAAAACTATCCATGGGTTTATCTTCTCGGCGATTAGCAACTCGTGGAGCGTCTCGTCCATTATGTCAGCCCCGTGCATGGTGGCTAATTGGTTTTTGAATCCCACCCGGCAGACTTTGAGGAGTTCGTAATAAACATGGGCAACACCTTTGGCATAATAGAAGTAATCGTCACAATTCCACCACCCAACCGGCATGACCAGCGTTCTGTTGACGTTTCCGAGCTGATCTTTGTAAGTTGAGAGCAGCGAGACCAATGTGTCACGGCGGTAGTAGAAACTGCGCTGCCCTGTCTCGAGTTTGGTTTTGAATTTTTTCAGGTGTTCTATCGCCTGGCTGTATGAACCGTCTGCGGATGGAAACCACCACGAAGCGGCGTTAATATGGAACTCATCGACCGCCTGCTCCAAATCGGGGTCGTATCTGTCGGCCTCGCCCAGCCTGGTAAGGCTGTCTCTGAGTCTAAGAGTGGTAAACCGAACGGCTTCGAGGACGCCGAGCTGGTAGTTGTTTACGTTATCTGTAAAGCGGCAGATAAAGACGCCGTTGGGCCTCCAACCCAAAAATCTCCCGTGAAGCTCGTGATCCATAATTTGAATTAATGTATCGACGAAAGTCACACCCGGAATCGGGGAAATCTCGGGGAGTTGAACGTGGTCTTCACCGTGCGGCCCAACATGGACCTCTGCTTGCGCTGCTCCATGCTCAAGGGCCCCGGGGGCGGATGCTTCGGGCCCTTGAGACTGTACTCTGGGAAGCGCAGGCTCTTTATGAGCCTGAGTGGGACCGGCGGGCTGATGCTCCAGAGCCGCAGGCTGCTGGTCCTTATGCGCCTGCTCTGCTGATTGGGTGTCTGCGAGTTCGAGCGCAGGTGTTTGGACTGCCAACACTCCCGCGACAACTCCAAAGATCAGGAGGATGGAAATCACAATAAAGGACAAATAGGCCGAAGTCCGCACCGCAGGGCGATCGCAACAGCTTCCGGTCTTTTCGTCGACAATTCCCATCGGCAGACTCCTTTATGAATTCGGCTCAAGAATCTCTCAGTATTCCATGTATGTTGCACAAGCGTCTGCAGATTCCCACGCAGACACGCTATGAATCCTGATTTTCAAGGTATTCAGCTTTTCAGAGAGCCTTTCGAACAGAAAACGTGCGATATTTTCGGAGGAGGGATTGTTCTGCAGGAAAAAGGGCAGTTCATTAAGGTACTTATGATCCAATTCCTCCAGCGCCGCCCTGGTTTCCGCTTTTACTTCCCCGAAATCGACAAGTATGCCGTTTTCTTCCAGAGATCTCCCCCGCAGGACTACTTCGATTTTCCAGTTATGCCCGTGCAGGTTCTCACACTTTCCACGGAAGTTCTTTAGATTGTGCGCAGCAGCAAAACCGCTGATTATTTTTATTTCAAAAAGCCTTTGGTCCAAAATCTAATCTCCTTGTGGCTTCCGGCGAAAAAAAATTCACCGCGGGGACCGTGCATCGGAGTGGACACCATGCCGCAACATGGAAGAAAACCGCCGAAGAAGCTCTTCTCGTCAATGCTTTAAAACATCTACCCGAAGGGTTGATTTTTGTCAAACTCAATCGGGGAACCGTGCGGGGTCCTCCTGCACCCCCAATGGCGCCCGATCTACAGGAATCTTATTGACTGGACCGCCAATTTCATTTAAATATTAAAGGTTCAAAGGCGGTGTAGCTCAGGTGGTAGAGCATACGGCTCATATCCGTAGCGTCCGGGGTTCGAAACCCTGCACCGCCATTTCAGTTTAGTTTCAGCAACTTAACCACCTAATCCTTTGCATTGACCTCACGGTAACACCATGAGGAAACAAAACGGCAGGCCGACGGCCTGCCGTTTTGCACAATGCACCACAAAGACGATAAATTCGAAAAGGCAACGGCTTAATTGCCGCACATCTCCCTCATATCGCAATTTGCTTGACGCTTCCTGCGTCAGTGGTTATGGGGGAATTTCAACCCGCAGCTTACGGGGTTTTCCGGTTGAGGCCATCGAACATTCGAAAAGCGATTTTGTCTTTAAAAATGAGGGGTTCCAGCTTCGAACACCCTTTTTTTCCTTGAAAATCTGAGAATAATACTTTAATAGTTTACGAGAATTCAATAAGACTGAATAATCTATACGCGAAAGACCTCGCAGGTTCGATGGCGCTGGAAGGAAAGGAACATTAATGACTTTGACCAAAGCCCACATTGTCGAAAACTTGTTTGCCAAAAACATTTTTACCAAGACAGAATCAGCACAGATTATCGACACTCTTTTCGAGATCGTAAAAAACACGCTTGAGAATGGTGAAGACGTACTGATAAGCGGGTTCGGCAAGTTCAGCGTAAAGGAAAAGAACCAGCGCAGGGGCCGCAATCCCCAGACGGGCAATCCCATCATTCTCTCCCCCCGCAGCGTAGTTACTTTCAAGTGCTCCGGTGTTCTCAGAGAGAAAATCAACGATGGTAAATAAATCATAAAGGAAAGGATATCCTCTTGGGCAGAGGATTCCCTTTTGAAACAGGGAAGTCTTCCGAAGGCGAACTGCTAATTTCCTTCACGACTCCCCTGACTTATGAAACTGCCGCTGAAATCTGGCAAAGCGTAAGCACGCTCGCTTCCAGGAAAGAGAACGCCTCGCTCGTTCTCGACCTTTCCGCGGTATCAAAAGTTGACAGCGCCGGTGCGGCGTTGTTGCGGTCCATTCAGGGTCTGTGCGAGCGCAAGGGCGTCCGGCTTCGCACCCAATCCATACAGCCTCCCATAAAACATTTTCTCGAATTCCTCGAACGTGAAAAACCCAAAAAGGACAAACCTTCCCCCCCATCCGGATCGATGCTGGAGCGTTTTGGGGCATTTCTGATCGAGCAGGCAGCCGAATTCAGGGATTTCGCCCGGTTCTGTGGATCTGTTTTTGCGGTCATGGCCGGCTCTATCCGGCATCCGGCGAAATTTCGCTGGGCCGAGTCCTTCTATTACCTTCAGTTGGCGGGCTCCAACGCCATGACCATTCTGTTTTTGATCATGTTCCTTCTCGGGGTGGTCATGACGTTCCAGGCAGCTATCCAGTTGAGGCAGTTTGGGGCCAATATCTATGTAGCCGACCTTGTGAGCCTTGCCCTGGCTCGTGAGTTGGCGCCCGTTTTCACTGCCATGCTTCTTGCCGGACGTTCCGGTTCTGCTTTCGCAGCCGAAATAGGCACCATGAAAGTCGGAGAGGAATTGGACGCCCTTTCGGTAATGGGATTCAATCTGCCCGAATTCATAACACTTCCCAAAGTGTTGGCGTTGATGATAGCCGCACCTCTTCTGACCATGTGGGCCAATTTTGCAGGGCTTGTCGGAGGGATTGCCGTCTCCAGCGTTTCCCTTGACCTGACGCCATACAGCTTCATGTATGAAGTGTACACGACCATAGAGTTCAGTGACATTGCGGGAGGCTTGCTGAAAACAGAGGTTTTTGCAATCCTTATAGCTCTGGTCGGCTGCTTTCGAGGGTTCCAAACGAGTATGGGAGCCGACAGCGTGGGGCGCCAGACTACCGCGGCGGTAGTCAGCGGACTTTTCCTGATTATCTTTGCCGACGCCATATTGACCGTCATATATTATTTTCTCGGCTGGTAAATTTACCGATAGGTGTCTACTTTTTCTTAATCAAAGCAAATTACCCGATGCACGGATGTTTCAACGGACTTATATTCGTTCAGCCTGGTTGCATAAAGAGCTGAAACGATGAGAAGTTTACGGGAGTCTACTGCTGTTGCGTAAAGAGCAATAAGAATGCCTGCGGACTCGGCCAACAACTCCACGTCAGAGCGAGCCATTTGCGCTGAGAATGTTTCGCTCGGCTATGGGGACAGGACTATATTAAAAGACGTCAGTTTTTGCGTTGAACAGGGACAGATAGTAACTGTTCTGGGAGGCAGCGGCAGCGGAAAAAGCACCCTTATGAAAGGTTTGATCGGGCTGCTCAAACCGACCAAGGGCCGTGTGCGGCTATACGGGAAGGATATTTTCGAAACCGGGGCCGAGGCGTGGCTCGAGTGGGCAAGGAGAAGGATTGGGGTGCTGTTTCAATCAGGTGCGCTTATCGGCTCTCTTACCCTTGGTGAAAACATCGCTTTGCCGATCCGTGAGTTTTCAAATGTTCCAAAAGAGATTTTGCCCGAAATTGTCCGGCTCAAGTTGGAAATGGTGAGACTGGGCGGCTATGAGAGCTATTATCCGGCGGAACTCAGCGGCGGAATGAAGAAGCGGGCGGGTCTGGCCAGGGCGATCGCCCTCGACCCAAAGACTCTTTTCTGCGATGAGCCTACAGAAGGACTCGACCCTGTCATATCCGCCGAAATGGATAACCTCCTGATGGAATTAAACCGGGTGCTGGGCATTACCATGGTAGTCGTTACCCACGATCTGCCGAGTATCAAGGCTATTTCAGACTGGTCGATAATGGTGGATGGAGAGGCCCGGGGGATAATCGCAACCGGTCCTCCCAACGAGTTGGAAAACAGCTCGGATTCCCGCGTTTATGATTTTTTCCACAGGATAGCAAGACCAGTGAACAGTGAGCGGCGGTAGCGCCGCCTTCCATGGCGGCGCCAGGTGAATTTTAATATATGCCTCTTATTGGGAGAGCCAGTTGGCCCGAAAGGTCAGTCCATTCAGAATCGGCCTGTTTGCCGTGATTTGCCTGGCGTTGATAGGAGGATCAGCCGTCTGGCTCAAGGCGGCCTTTTGGTTTCAAAACACAAAGATATACGCCACCTATTTCAGCGTCTCGGTAAAGGGATTGCAGGAAGACGCGGTGGTCAACTACAAGGGCGTGCCCGTTGGCCGTGTCTACAATGTGGATATTGCCCCGGACGGCCGCCTGGTTGAAGTTCTGATGAAACTGAGGGCCGATTTCCGGGTCGACAACACCATTGCCGCCCGGTTGCGTGAGCAGGGCTTGACCGGCTTGCGCTACCTCGAAATAGACACCGCCCCGGAAGACATTGAGCAGCTTACCCCAAAGATTACTTTCCCAACAAAATATCCCTCTATCCAGTCGTACCCGTCCGAGCTCGAGCTGCTCGAAGCCGGCCTGCATAACCTTTACGTGAAATTCATCTCGTTGGATTTAGAGGGGCTTACGGGTTCTTGGAAGAAGACTTCGGGCCTGTTCAACAATCTCCTGGTGCAACTCGGCGCCGAGTCAAAAAACGGTGGAGACCTCAAGGCGACGATTGCCGCATTGAAAAATGCTTCGCAGCATTCAGAAGCTCTCTTCGCAAGATTGTCACAGGCGATGCCCAAGGAGCGCGTCGACAAGGGTATGCAAGATCTCAGTGCTTCATTGGCATCGACCCGCGAGGCCACAGCCCGGCTCAAACAACAGCTTGATTCTTTGCCTCCCGGCACCCTTAAACGGCTTTCGGACCAGTTTGGCGAAACACTCCAATCCGGCGGGACAGCTTTTTCAAGTCTGGGAACCAAAGTCAATGAGTCCGCCAATCTGCTCGAGATGGACCTTGAGCAACTGGGAACACTCATCGAGCATTTGAATTCACTGGTCCAAAACATCAAGGAACAGCCCAACCGGCTGATCTTCCCGGGCAAACAGCCCGAGGAGCCGTTCAAGAAACAGTAAACGGTTATTCAAAAAACCAACCTCTTCAATTGCCGGCGAAAAGCATGAAAAACAGAAGCGAAAAACATGAATACCTAGGCGAGAAGCAAAAGGAAAACGGCAACAAGTTCTTTATTTTTACTTTTTACCTTTGCATTTTGCTGATGCTCTCCGGCTGTTTGGGATCACTTTTTTCCAAAGGCCCTGCTCCGGATTATTACCAGATTGATTACCCTTTCGAGACTTCGAACTGTGCCATGCCGATTTCCGGGGCGGTGCGCTTCTGGCCGTTCGGAGCTTCCGCCCCTTATGACCGCGACCAGATGGCCGTTATTTCACCTTCCCTGCAGGTCCGTTTCTCGTCACATTACAAATGGGTAAGTTCTGCCGGAGACATGGTTGCAAACAATCTGATGCGTGATCTCTCTCAAGCAAAGGTATTTGAGGGTATCGTAGCGGCAACAAATCCGATGTCTTCGCAATACGGGATAAGCGGACAAATCTATCGGTTCGCTCTCGAAGAAAACGGCCCCTCTACCCGCGCCCTGCTTGACCTGGAAATCAGCCTGTGGCGGGAAAAACCCCGCGCAGTTCTTTTTCGAAAAAATTTCCACTATCAGAGCCCCCCTCTAACCTCAACCGGTCCAAAAGAATTCGCTTCAGCAATGTCAGGCCTCGTATCACAGCTCTCCACAGACCTGAGAAACGACCTGTGCACAATCACGCAAGGCAGCTCGCATCCAGCCTCCGACTGATATGCTCGACCTGCCGCCTGATTTTATTGTCTTTCTCCAATCCTTTCGTCAAATCGTTTATTGCGTACAGCACCGAACTGTGAGTCCGGGCGAATGACCTCCCTATCGATTCAAGCGACTCGGTCGTATACCGCCGGCACAGATACATCCCGATCTTTCGGGCCGTCGTAAACTCTTTTCGCCTTTTCGAAGACTTGAGGTCCTCCGCCGAAATATTGAAAGCACAGCAAACAATCTGCTGAATGTGGTCGATGGTCAGTTTGGGCAACCGGTCGAGCATAGTTTCAGTGAGTTCCTGGGCAAGGTCCAGCGTAACCGGCACGCCGAGGATATTCGACTTTGCGATTATGCCAACCAGGCAGCTCTCAAGCTGCCGAATATCCCCCTTGACCCGCTCGGCCATGAAATGAATCACCTCCGAGGGCAGATGGACGTTTTCCCCTAAAGCCTTCTTTCGAATTATCTCCATTCTGGTCTTGAAGTCCGGAGGTCCGATAGGCGCCACCAGAATCCCGCTCAACCTCGACTGCAACTCGTTGCTAAGCTTCGGAATGTCCTTTGGAAATGTGTTGCCCGTGTACAGGATCTTTTTCCCACGGTCCATCAACTCGTCCAAAGTATAAACCAGCTCGTTTTGGATTTTTTCCTTGCCGCTTAGAAACTCCACTTTTTCTAACAGCAAAACGTCACACTCGGCTCGAAACTTCGTCTTAAAGTTTTCGATGCTTCCATTCTTCAGCGAGTAGATCATCTCGTTTGCAAACTGTTCCGCCGTCACGTAATGAACTCTCAATTCGGGCGCTTTTCGGCATATATAGCTGCCCACCGCATGTGAGAGGTGACTTTTTCCAAGCCCGGTCTCGGAAAGAATATAAGCCGAATTGATATACATCTGCTTGCCGGACGCTATGCCCCGTGCAGTGGCGAACGCAAATTGATTTGAAGACCCCACCACAAACTGGTCAAAAGTGAATCTGGGATTAAAAACCGGTCCCGAGTGCTTGATAAGGTCGCTTATTACAATTTGCCTGTGAGGTTGAGCCTGGGGGACTTCCTCCGGATCCGGCGCCCCGCTCAGAGTCTCATACTCCAACCGGCGCACCAGTGGGAAAAACTCCCTTACCACAGCCAGAAGCTTAACCTCCAACCTCTCTCTTATCCACTCGATGTGAAACCGGTTCTTACACCCCAGCGCTACCGTTTCATTTTCCAACCCCAGGAATTCAATTGGTGAAACCCAAAGTTCATACTGTCCCCTGGACAGGTCCGACTGTAGCTTTCTTTTGATTTCCTGCCACTTCTGCTCCATAAGTTTTCCGTCCCGTTCCCCGAAAAAACAAAACAGTTTTGGTGCAGGGCGCAAGCGCCCCCCAGCGCACGCGCCCCATCTTGAAAAACCCCTGGTGCTAAAAATGAAACGAATAGGAATTAGAAGATAAATTACCCCGGAAAGAACTTGCTTTAGCCCCTCTTAAATCGTGAGTCCCGTTTTAATTAATGTCGGCCGAACAGTCAAAGTTGATCTTCCCAGTTTTAAGCGAGAAAAACGAAAACGCCGGAGAGGTAAAATAGATCAAGCATGAACGGACGTTACACTGAGTGACCATCTAAGTCACTGAAACAAAAGGGAACCTTGAGAAAAAATCTTTTGCCTGTAAAATCAAGGGTATCCGGAAAATCCTGTTCTGCATTCGCAAAAGCGGCACAGCTTGCGATCTCCCTTTTTCGCCCATTATCGTATGATTTCATAAAAAGTGCCTTCGCGGCTGTCAACTGATGAGTTTTCGGTTTTCGGTTTTGAGCACACGTTCCAGTGTCAGAATTTATTTCCACCACTGACCACTGACGACTGGCCACTGCTTTTATCCGGCCACTGCTCTATTTGCTATCCCGCGACCGGGCGGCCAGTTTCTTTTCAAACCCGATCATTACCAAAAAACCGGCCAGAAAGAGGGCGCACGCCCCCTGGATGGGGTCCACAGAGATCTGATGAAAACCTGCCCCTCCGATTACGAGCCCCGAAACGATCTGAATTATACCGTTCATTTCAGTCCTCCTTTATCCGATCAACAGCAGCAACTTTTGTTCCAAGCGGGACTGGAAAACAGCGTTTCATCAATAAATCTCAATATTCAATCCGCACGATTCCAATAAATGACGATATTTAGTAAAATCGCCGACAAATGATGAAATAAATCGAATTTACTGGCCACAAAATTTAAAAACAAAACTGTGCATTCAAGATCATCTATCTGAATTTATAGGCATCTTTGGCCCATTGATTACATTTCTATCAAAGGCCATGCGTCTAAATGACGCACTCACTAGTAATGACAACCGAAAATTGACCACCCGTGATAACCTAATTTTGACCATCCGCTGAGCGTTTATGGCCGTGGATGATTAGGGGTGTTCATCCTGCTGTCTGACGTGG
>Ga0209517_10003126_pt1 | contig 22692 bp, 36 predicted proteins | sample PeaSoiMetSII2010_FD_187695 | JGI IMG/M metagenome (GOLD analysis project Ga0209517, IMG submission 187695) | Peat soil microbial communities from Weissenstadt, Germany - SII-2010 (SPAdes) (version 2) | ecosystem: Environmental > Terrestrial > Soil > Wetlands > Peat | place: Germany...
CCAAAAGGTGTCGCCTCAGAACCGCAACCTTCTCTTCAGCAGTGTAGTGCTTGCGCTCTTTTCTCATACGTTCGCTCCGCTATCTTAACGGACGAACGCTTCCTCCATTTCCAACTGAGGCGGGACAAGTTGACCCAGTCGATGGACAGCTACATGAAACTCATGCACAAGTCGATGGCGGCCTAGTGTTCGCACTGTCCTCGCCTATCTGATGCAGCTTTACCGCGCCTTGACAGCGGTAGCGCACAAGCCTAGCATTGTGATTGAGCAAGCTGCCTCTTCTTGCTCTTTCAGGTCCCCTGAACTAAGTCAGCCCATCTGAAGTTCGCTCCCCTTAGTCACGACAACCCAGGAGGTTGACATGTTTGCTCGTCACGTTTCCATGCACCTGAAGCCCAATACCCGTGCGGAGTTTACCCAGACGATCGAGAACAATATTCTTCCCCTCCTTCGGAAACAACGCGGATTCCAAGACGAAATCGCGTTTGTCGCCCCCGGATCTGGAACGGAAGTGGTCGCAATCAGTCTTTGGGACAACAAAGAAGACGCGGAAGCCTATGACCGCGGAAGCTATCCAGAAGTGCTGAAGGCCCTAGCGAAATTGGTCGACGGTACTCCTGAGGTCCGAAACTTTGACGTGGCCAACTCGACCTTGCAAAAGACCGCTGCTCGCGTAGCAGCCTGAGGCAAGCAGGCCGGCTTTCGCATTCGGTTGGGGGGCGGCCCGATCCCCGCCCCCTTACGAAAGAGTCAAGAAGAGTCGAGGTTTGATCTTTCTGGTGACGCCCGCTTCTCGAAGGTAACCCTGCTTTCCGAATGCGCCTCCAGAAAACTTGGAGGTGTTTTGTGTCCCAGCAATCTCTCGACAGAAGAGTGTGGAGGGAGTTGTACAAGGCTGCGCTCTTTGAGGCTGATAAGACCAAACTCCCGGAACGCATTGCGCAAGCAGAGAAAGCACTTGCCCTAAAGGCACGGGAATTGTTTTACGTAGCCGGAGACAGCATCGAAGAGGGACAGGCTCTTGATAACGCGGTGTACGCCCTGCACGCCCTTCGGAGCGCGTTGAAGTGTGGGCCGAACGCGAAAAACGCCTCCCAAAACCTAGCCGCTTGAAATTGACTGGAGGCCATCGTGGCTAAGAACAATAGAAACCATTCCAATAGTTTAGACATTCCTGCACAACTACGCAGACGCTTAAGAAGGTTTTCCGACCGTGACCGCGGTCAACAACTGACGGTGGAAAAGAGCGAGACTTCGCGGCGATGCTCTATGCCTGCAAGGCAGGCGCCGACATCGACTCGCGACATGAGCGAGACCGAATCCTGTGTCATGATCGGCTCGCGTGACCTAGAGCAACGGATTAGGTTTGAAAGCGCTTGTCGTTCGCTGACTTCAGTTGGCACATTCTTCGCCTCACCAAGTCGGGCGTGAATAGCTGATCAGGGAGCCTTGTGTATACGATTGCGGTCGAGAACGCACCTACCCCCGCTCCGAACAAGAAACTCCCAAGGACCAACCACACGTGCAAAATTGCAACTCCCTCTCCCCCTCTATCCGGATCGTCAGATTATAGCCGAGGTGCTCGAGTTGACGTGCGAACGAGCCGAGCGATAGGTCCCCATCATGTCGGCCAACGGAGACGCGAGTGTAGATCTGGGTAGACAGCTTGTCATGTCCGAGAAATGTGGCCACAGCTGCCGTCTCCTATAAGTGCGTGGTTCACCGTCTGCGCAATATTGATCACTTTCACTAATCCAGGATTTCTGTGTAGTAAGCAGATACTGCCCATGAGCCCAAGCGTAGCGGCCAAGAAGACGCTGGGTCGAGAGAGATGTACCCGGGGCCATGCGATCCAGCCCCGGAGAACTACAGGTTTAATCGTTCAGCTTTTTGCGTTCTTGGCTATGGGGGTGTTCGGCGCAAACATGGGAAGTAAACTCGTTGTCGCGTTGCAACTCGAAGTTCCTCATCATTCCATCAAAGGAATTGCCCGTGGGCGCGCCTGAGGGCTTGAAGACCCAGGCGCATGCGGAGCAACCGAAACCCTGCAAACGGCTTTTTTCGATCCATATGAGCTTGCGTATCGCCGACATTACAGCCGGAAGACAAAATCTCGGGTGCTGATGTTTTGTACCATTTTTTATCCTCTTCTCCTTGAATATGCAGCATCATTCAATGCAGTTAAGTGGCCCTCCGCAGGAATCCCCGCAACTGGCTGTTTCGATACGCCGCCAAGCAGATCTAGCGCCCGGAGAGTGTGGGTTCCACCGTGTACCTTTGGGAGGAAAGCAAGCACAAACGGCAGACGATCAACTCGAGATGCTGAGGGCTTATTCGATGGAAGTGAATGGGGAGTGACGCGCACTCGCTGAAGTAGAGCACGCGTCCACGAATCCACAGTCCAGAAGGACAAACTAGATGTCTTGAAGTGCAGAACTTGATGTAAATGAGTCAGGGGTTAGGCGGCTAATTTTGCGTGTTGGATCCAAGCGGTGACCTCCTCATCAAGTTTATCGAAGCTGCGTCGGAGCGAGGAGTTGGGTGGGGAAAGCTCTGGCAATACGGATCCGAGTCCGGGGCGGAGGATGCGGCTATAAGGTTCGGGTGCAGAACCACAGGGTTCGCAGGCCGGGGTGCCTTACCGGATGCACTGAACGGCTGGCTCGGACGAGAATCTGCCGGAGAGCCCGTGCAGATTGCCACTGACACCGCTGATCTCTCCGCCGAACTGAATCGCGGTCTTGTGTTTGTTCGGAAGCAGAGGCGAGGTCGAACTTCGAAAAAGAGAGCCGCTTAGCCCGATTGCCGACCTTTATCATGCAGCTTGCCAATTGTCGCTGAACGAGTTTATCCGACGACGCCAGTCCCGCTCACCTTCATCCAACGCCCTAATCAATTCCTGCACCATAGAATCAAGCTTCTTGGAGTCGGTCTCGTTGGTTACAGCAGCACACAATTCCCGCCAATCCCTTTGCTCGTGTCCAGCCATTCTGCGCCTCCGATCGTGCGTCCGGTTGTCATAGGCAGCATGTCATTTGCCAAAATGCTAAGTGTTTGAAATAGCGGACGCTGGTGAGAGCCTGCGTGTAATTTTGCCCCGCCGCTTGGTACAAATGCACTTTCGTCTGTGGATACAAGTATTTCCTGTATTGCGACGTTGGTAGATCACGGCAAGTACGATGGCAGCTACGTACTCCCCTTTCTACAATAAGGGCGCCAAGGGCGAGCGGCCACTTGAGATCAAACGTTTAGCTTCCAATACCCGTTGAGGGGAGCTCTTTGGACTCTGCGTTCGCCCAAGAGAAGCGTCAGTGCGGTGGCAACAGCATCTGGGTGCTTACCAAGCTCTTCGGCCAAATCGCCCTCGCTGACGACGACATCCCCAGTTGGGTAGCGTTGATGGACATTGCGTCCGAAGGTCGAGATCCTATTGGCGAGTGTGCGAAGTTCTTTCTTCCGGTTACGCTCCGCACGTTGGACTTTGGCTTTTTCGGTTTCGAGACCCCATCTGCAAGTAGCTGCTATTCCGGTAGCACAAGCGATCAATACGATCCACCAGTGCAGTGCTATCCACGAAAAGCCAGCCGCGAAGGAATTCGTCATGGTGTCTAGCACCTTGAGATCGGATGGGAACAGAATACCTGCTGGGCTACGCGGTACGAAGATTACAGAAGTCTTACGCCGTGGGACGGTAATGGAAGGCAATTCATGCCAGAAATCGCCGCCGGCACTGGCACCAGAGCAGACGAGATGTTGGGGCGGCCTGTCTCTCAGTGCGCTGCCCTTTGTCGCTGCGTTGCCAAAGGCTACGAGGCGTACCATTGGGCATGAGCATTAATTACATTCAGCATGCCCCGACATCGACCCTTCTGATCGGTCGGTAGCTGCCGATGTCCTCCTTCGACAAGAGCCAGACGAGGAAGAAGACGAAGAGGAAGAAGAAGACGAAGGCAACGGTGGCGGTAAAGAAATCACGATGATGATGATGACGGCTACGCGGAGTGTGCGTGTCTCAATGGGTGAAGGATGAACCGGGCAGATTTCGTCAATGTCGCTGAAGAAGCATTGGACTCGCTGCCGGAAGAATTTCGCAGTCGTATAAAGAACGTCGCGATTCTTGTAGAGGATTTCCCGCCGAAGCAGTCACCACCCCAGCCGGGGCAGCAACGGCGATTGCTCCTCGGCATCTTTCACGGCGTGCCAGCCACCAAGAAGAGCGTCTTTGACTTACCGACAGGTCCAGCCCACATCGTGCTTTACCAAAAGAACATCGAAGCCGTCTGTTCGAGCGAGGCAGAAGTCCGCCAGCAAATCCGCCAAACGCTTATACACGAACTGGGGCACTATTTCGGCATCATTAACCGGGTCTGAAACGCTCCCGATTCGAAAACCCGTGTTTGTGCAGGTCCGACCAGAACAGCGAGGTGTCACTGTTTCCCGCAGACTGTTTGCGGCGGCGGGATATTCCTGCTCCAGCCAGTCAGCCATCTTCTTCAGCCGGGCGATTCCGTCTTTTGCCTCCAGTCGATCGGCGGCACGCATGTCGCGGGAGTTGAGGGCAGCGTGACCTTCTTCAGTACGGATGCCTTCGTCGCAAGGCGCTCCTTGAAGGTCATAATGAGGCTGTGAGGATACTCACTGGCTATGGTGATCAAGGTCACTGAAAGTTCCGCCCGAGAACGATGACAATGTTGCCATTAGATTTCAAGAGTTGCCTCTTGTCAGCAATTCTGGGGAATACATAGCAAACACTGGATACCCGTGAGACTTCACGGGCGCAGCATTTCACCCACGAATGTGGAGGATTCCATGCTCTCCAAATGCGCCAATCCAGCCGGTTCCGCGACATTCCATTATTTTCACGAAGGAAGGCTTTTCGCAATTGAGTCGGGGATTGACTGTCAAGCGATGGGACCGCATTCTGGCCCTGAATATACCGGCAGGTCAAACAGTCTCCAATATTTTTGGTTGTGCTCCCCGTGCTGTCGCGTCATGACGATTCAGTCCGACGGGGATCGCGGAGTCGCAGTATTGCGCAGGCGAGGAGTGCCGCCGGGTGTTTTGGTGATGGACGATCGCAGCCTCGCTGCTTCGGAGGTGTGTATGCCAAGTACTAAGAACCCACTCCAGGCTTTAAAGAATGAACTGGAATTCTTGCAGAAGGGCTACTACCGCACGCCCCTTGTATGGAGGTTGCCTCTCATCTTCGAAAACTCCCCAATTTGCCCCAAAGATCGAAGGTCTGGTTGTCCGGCCGCCGATTGTGTGTTGATGGGTTTTGTTCCGAAAGAATGCCGTCATGAGGCCGTCCCGTGCTGCCACATTCCCCTGAATGAGATAGGCGAGACGGTAGACAGTCTGTACAGGACAGGAACGAACGAAGAGATTGAGCAGACGCTTCAAAGCTGGCTGCTGAAGACCATCCGGCAACTCGAGGAGTCATCTGGAAGCTCGTCGTGGAATGAAAGAGCGGCCTAACATGTTGCATTTGGAGGTGCGAACATGACTGATTTTCTTCGCGAGCTCTGGTCGCAAGAAGAGGGCCAAGATATCGCTGAGTATGCGGTGATGCTGGCCGTCATTTTGGTCTTAGTGGTTGGGACGCTCCGATTGATTGGAGGGAGTGCAAACAACGTGTTTTCTGCCGCAGCGAGTTCAATTGGACAGTGACTTCAGCGCAGCTATGCTCGCCTTATCATGGAGCGGGAGGCCGACCTTGCGGGATCCTTGACCACGCGGGAATTGAGGTCAGCATGACAAAACCTAATAGCGGACACACGCACAAAGATCGGGGGGATACCTCGAAGGCGAGGTTCCGAAAACCGTCCGGAATCGTGGTCATCACTTCACTTCCCACAACCCCGCGTTAATGCCCAAGAAGCAGAAGATGGCCCCTTCTATGAATAGTGCTCATTGGACACCGGTTGAGATCACACAGAAGAGTGACCTAGGTCACAGCATTCCTGTGAGCCAGCGCCGATCATTTCGGCATGGTCACATTTGAACGAACGTTCGAACAATGCCAGGATCTGATCGCGGACCTCAGTTTCGAACGCGTCCATCGCTGGAAAGATCAGCATCCAGACTCCCCGGTGATTGGCTATTTTCCCGTCTATGCCCCGGCGGAAATTATTCACGCGGCGGGCATGTTGCCGGTCGGGCTGAACGGCGGAGGCGACCGCCTCGACATTCAGTACGCCGACGCCCGCTTCGGATCCTTCATCTGCTCCATCGTTAAGACCACGTTGGAAATGGGGTTGAGGGATCATCTCAAGGTGTTCGACGGCATCCTTTTTAGTTCCATCTGCGATTCTGCGCGCAACCTCTGCTTCGTGATGAAGCGAAATTTTCCTGATCTCTACGTCGACTTTCTTCATCTGCCGCACAACCCGAGTTCCACGGCCAGCATTGATTTCCTGGCCAGCGAATACCGGCGGCTCATCAAGGAACTAGAGCGCATCGGCGGCAAAGCGGTTACCGAGACTGGCCTGCAGCAGGCTATCGCCCTGTACAACCGCAATCGGCAGTTGATCCGGAGTCTCTACACTTTCCGGGTACAGAAACCTCACTTACTCCGGACGTGGGAGTCTTACGTGCTGATTCGCGCCGGCCACTTCATGCCCGTGGAGGAGCACAACACGCTGCTCGAAAAATCATTGGAACAACTCTCACAACGGTCGGGCAAACCGAGAGATTCCATCCGCGTGGTGCTGGAAGGAGCCTTCTGTGAACAACCGCCTCTCGATCTGATCAAGTTGGTGGAGGATTCGGGTTGCTACCTCGTGGACGACGATTTTGTCATCGGCCAGAGTTGGTTTGTGGAAGACGTTCCGATAGGCGGTGATCCCGTGCTCGCACTCGCGGACAGCTACGTCAATCGTGCCGTGTATTCTTCGGTACGCCACGATTTTCGTGCGCCCCGCTGGGAAGGCTTGGCGGAAAAGGTGAAACGCTCAAAGGCCGACGCGGTTCTTTTTCTGATCGCCAAATTCTGCGAGCCCGCCTACTTCGACTATGTGCTCTTCAAGAAAAAGCTCGAGGAACTCAGCGTGCCACATCTACTGCTGGAATTCGAAGAAAAGCAGTTCACATTCGATCGCGTGCGCACCGAAGTGGAGACTTTCGTGGAGTCGCTGGTCTTTGACTAGAGCCGTGGGCTCGAAAGGATGGTGACAAATGGGTGAAGCGAAACACACCGAGTACCGCGGCAACATTCATCAACGCCAGAAAGAACTCATGCTGAAATGGTACGAGCGCTTGAATGAAGCTGCCGAGACTGGCGCTCCGCCCGCAGTCTCGCTGATGGTTTCAGGAAACTGCGTCGAGTTGCTCGAAGCGTTCGGCGCGGTCCCGATCTATCCCGAGGTGAACGCGCTGCAGTTGGCAATCCGGCACCAGTCGTTGGAACCGATCCTGGCTGCGGAAGAGATCGGCTACGCTCCCGACAACTGTGCCTACGTGAAGGCCGATATCGGCTGTTATCTGAAAGGCATCACTCCCACAGGCGGCAAATTGCCCAAGCCAGACCTGGTGCTGTGCAACTTCGTCGGCTGCAACACCTACGTCAAATGGTTCGAACACACGGCGGTGCTGACCAGTTCCAAGCTTTATGTGCTCGACGTTCCCTTCCTGCGTGAGGACGATCCGAGCCAGGCTGACATTGATTATGTCGTTCGCCAGCTCAAAGAACTGGTCGTGCTGCTGGAGCAGATTACCGGGAGAAAATTTGATTATGACCGCTTTGTCGAAGCCGTCCGCTGTTCGGCGCAGGTGGAAGAGTTATGGTCACAGATCAAACATCTGTCCCGCCGTTCTCCCTCTCCATTCGACGCCTATTTCGATGCCATCACGCTGATGGGGCCGCTGTACGTGTACCGGGGAACGCCCGAAGGTGTGGAGTTCTTTCGCGCTGCGCTCGAGGAGATGCAAGCAAAAGTTGCCAGCGGCCAGGGAGTTTATGACCAGGAGAAGTTTCGCCTGGTAATCGAAGGACCTCCGCCCTATCCCTATTTCCGCACCTTCCGCGACATGTTCGCCAAGTGGAAGGCATGCACGGTCGCCTCCACTTATTCGACGGTTGGCGGGCTGTGGGAGTTTGGCGCGCGCCACGATCCCGATCATCCCTTCGAGTCGGTGGCGCTGCACATGTTGGCACAGAACGTGACCAACCGGAATTACCTGCAACGCTACGAGCAGATTCGGCGCTATCTCGAAGAGTGGAATGCCGACGGACTAATCATTCACTTCGTAAAGAGCTGCCGGTTGTTTTCCGCCGGACAGGGAGACATGCGCGACTACGTCACGAAAACGCTGGGGATCCCGACACTCTACATTGAGTCGGACCTGGAAGATCCGCGCTATTTTGCGGAAGCCCAAACTAGAAACCGCGTCGATGCGTTTTTTGAGGCGCTGGAACATTCCAAGCTAACAGCATCGGCGGTTTAGCTCAGGTTGTGGGGGCAAGATGCCCTCACGACAGCCGGCGGGACGCCGGCGCTACAAAGCGAACGAGGGCACAGCTTATGAGAATTGCCGCTGGAGTTGATGTCGGGTCCACGCAGACCAAGGCCGTGGTGATGGCCGAGAACGAGGGGAAGACAATTCTGGCCCGGGCGCTGGTGGACACCGGTGCGAACGTAAGGAAAGCGGCTGAAAATGCATTCCTCGCGGCTTGCCGCAATGCCGAGATTCCTGCGACGGATGTGGGATTCGTCGTGGGCACGGGGTACGGCCGGTACAACATCTCATTCGGAAATGCACAGCTGACTGAGATCAGTTGCCATGCCCGCGGCGCACACTTCGTTTGTCCGACCACGAGAACGGTGATCGATATGGGTGGCCAGGATGCCAAGGCGATCAGCGTGGGCAGCGATGGCCAGGTCATGGACTTCGTGATGAACGACAAGTGTGCCGCTGGCACTGGACGTTTTCTGGCCAACGCGGCTGACGTTATGGGAATTGGGCTGGATGAGATTGGGCCACTATCGCAACGGTCCACACGTCCCGTCCGAATCGCAACGGTGTGCACCGTCTTCGTCGAGTCCGACATTCTTTCCTATCTCGCACAGGGCAAGAAGGGCGAAGACATCATGGCCGGCGTGCATCTGGCGATTGCAAAAAGAACTCTATCGTTGGCGCGAAGAGTTCCGATCGCGCCGGACATCACCATGACCGGGGGCGTAGCGCGCAATATTGGCATGGTGCGGGCGCTGGAGGAAGTCCTGGGAACGAAGATGCAGGTGAGTCCGGACGCGCACTTTATGGGCGCCATTGGGGCGGCCGTGTTCGCGCTGGAAAAAATGGACCAGAGTTTTGAATCCTCTACGTGGAGGCCGGAGCATGCGACTGGTAGCGGGCATTGATTGCGGAAGCGGCTTCACCAAGGCCGTTCTGGTTGCTCAGAACGGTTCTCCCAGCTCTTCTATTCTGGGCAAGGGCCGGGCGAAAAGCGGCATCAATATGGAAGCGGCTGCGCTGGCTGCACTGCAGGATGCTCTGCAGAATGCCGGTCTGAGCAGAGAGCAAGTTGACTACGTGGCCACGACGGGGTTTGGCCGGTATGGCGTCGGGTTTCGCGACATTCAAATCACGGAAATCACCAGCGGCGCGTGTGGCGCCATTTATCTATTTCCCAGTTCCCGTTGCGTGCTGGACATCGGCGGCCAGTCGACGCGGGCGATCACCATGGGCGAATCGGGCAAGGTTCGCACTTTCAAGACCAACGATAAATGTGCGGCGGGCTCCGGAATGTTCATTGTGCGGGCCGCGAAATATCTTGAGATTCCCATCGACGACGTCGGCGGCCTTTCGCTGCAAGCCACCAACCCGCAGCCCATCAGCAGCGTTTGTGCCGTGCTGGCGGAGAGCGAAATCATTAACCACGTGAGCGCAGGGGTCAGCGTGGAGAACATTCTGCGCGGCATTCACGATTCACTGGCGGAGCGCGCCGTCGGCATGCTCAAGCGCGTCGGCATGCAAGGGGAAGTGACTCTCATTGGGGGCGTCGCCCTGCAAGCTGGCATCGTGAAAGCCCTGCAAGAAAAGCTAGGCGCCAAGGTCAACGTGCCCCCCGACTGCGATTACGTGTGCGCGCTGGGAGCAGCCCTGTTAGGACACAAGCGGTTGGCTGCGAAAGAGAGCCTGGCCAGCATGCAACCGGTTTCGTGAGGTCCTTATGTCTTCTGTCACTGATACAACGTTCGTACGCGGCGATAAATCCTCCGGGTCGATCCGCGGAGCCTACGGATTTCGGCTAACGGGCGTGGGGCAACGCCTCGAACTCCAGGAACTTCCCACGCTGAAGCCGGGGCCAGACCAGGTGGTGGTTAAGGTCGCAGGATGCGGCGTCTGCCACACCGACATAGGCTATGCGTTCGATGGCGTGCCCACGCGTCATCCTTTGCCGCTGATACTCGGGCATGAAATCGTCGGGCGGGTGGTCGCGGCGGGTGAGAGAGTCGCCCGTTGGCAGGGACAGACTGTGATCGTCCCGGCTGTGATTCCCTGTGGCGAGTGTGCAGCGTGTAAAGCGGGGCGCGCAACCATATGCCGCAAGCAGTTTATGCCTGGCAACGACGGTCACGGCGGTTTCGCCACGCACGTGGTTGTTCCCGGCCGCGGTCTCTGCACGGTCCCGGACAAATTGCCTGACGGGATTACGTTGGCTGCACTGTCCGTCGTCGCCGATGCGGTCACGACTCCTTACGAAGCGATCCGGCGAGCTGAGCTCGGCCCCAACGACATCGCCGTATTCACCGGCGTCGGCGGCATTGGAGGGTTCGGAGTGCAGATCGCGGCGGCGTTTGGCGCGGCAGTAGTGGCGATTGATATTGACTACGAGCGTCTGAGCCTGGCTGCGCAGCATGGAGCTTCTCTTACCCTTGATGCCAGTCAGATGAACGACAAGGATCTGAAATCCGCGGTTCGATCGTTTGTGAAGCAGAGCGGCAGGAGCGGAATCGGGCTGAAGATTTTTGAAACCAGCGGCACCGCCGCGGGCCAGACAACCGCATTCAGTCTGATTGACCACGGCGGCTACCTGGCAGTGGTTGGTTACTCACCCCGGACCGTGGAGATTCGCCTTTCCAATTTAATGGCGTTTGATGCCATCGCCCGAGGCAATTGGGGATGTCCGCCGGAGCACTATCCCGCCGCCCTGGTCTTGGTGTTGGAAGGCAAAGTGGCCCTGCGACCTTATGTCGAAGAGCACTCGCTGGACGAAGCACCGGAAGTACTGGAGGCGGTACACAAGCACGCCATCCGCCGTCGCGCTATTCTGATTCCCCCGACTCATTGAGGAAACCATGAAGAACCATAACCTCGTCGAAGACTTCAATCCGCGAGAGATCATCGTGGAACACCGTCCCGTGCGGGACCAGGCGGGCAAGCCCGTCGAGGAACTGCACAACGTCTGGATCACGCTGAACAATCCTGCCGAAATGAACGCGTACACGACCACCATGATTAAAGAGGTCATCCTTGCTCTGCGCCAGGGGAGCAATGACCGCGCGGCGGTAAACGTGGTTCTCACGGGGGCCGGTACCCGCGCATTCTGTGCCGGTGGCAACACTCGTGAATATGCGGAGGTCTATGCCGGCGCTCCCGGAGAATACCGGCAACACATGCGCCTCTTTAACGACATGGTCACTGCCGTTCTGCAGTGCGACAAGCCGGTGGTGTGCCGCGTCAACGGGATGCGAGTGGGCGGCGGCCAGGAAATCGGGATGGCATGCGACTTTTCGATCGCGAGTGATCTCGCCATCTTTAGCCAGGCCGGTCCCAAGCACGGTTCGGTACCGGATGGGGGCAGCACGGATTTTCTACCGTTATTCGTCGGAATTGAACGGGCCATGTATAGCGGCACCCTTTGCCAGCCCTGGACCGCGCACCGTTTTTACTGGCTGGGCGGTCTTACCGAAATTGTTCCAGTGCTGAAGCTGGATGGCGATTGGATTCCCAATCCGATGGTTGTCACCGATCGCTTGCTCGATCCTTACGGGAGAGTTGTGCTCGGCGAATGGAAGACAGGCGCCGCGCAGCAAGAGGGCAAAGCCCTGATGACGAAGGCCGTCACCGATTTCACTCTTCTCGACGAAGCGGTGGAGAGGCTGTGTACACGAATTCTCTACACCATGCCCGACTGCCTGACCAAGACCCTCGAAAGTCTGCGCAAGCACAAGCTGGAACACTGGGACCGCAATCGCGAAAGCAACCGTGCCTGGTTGGCGTTGAACATGATGACCGAGGCAAACGCCGGCTTTCGCGCCTTCCACCACGGCACGAAAAACGAACGGGAGGCGAACTTTGTGCTTCTGCGGCAGCGTTTAGCGGAAGGTGCGCGGTGGAATGAAGATCTGATCCGTGAAATCGCTCCCTGGGTCGATCAGGAAGTGGTTGGATAGGAAGCGGTCGATCAGGAAGTAAGAGTGGGGAAGTGAACTTGTTGGAGAAGCCACAACTTGCCGGCCAAACAGCCCTAGTCGCCGGCGGTTCCGGCGGCATCGGGACAGCAATCATCCATGCTCTCCACAACGCTGGCGCCCAAGCCATATCGCTGGATGTTTGCCCGCCCCAGAGTAAGGAGGCACTGTGGATCAAGTGCGACGTGCGCGACGATGAGTCGGTCGCTACAGCAATTGCTGAAGTCAGACGTGCACACCAGCGCATTGATTTGACAATTCATGCCGCGGGAGTCTCACGCGAAGGTGTTGTCTGGAAGCTCACCGTGGAAGATTGGGATCTGATCCAGTCCGTTAATCTTCGAGGGGCTTTCTTGCTGCTGCGCCACACTATCCCGGTCATGAGGCAAGGGTTGGGCGGGCGCATTGTGCTGATCGGTTCCATCAACGGATCACGCGGAAAATTTGGAACCTCGGCATACTCCGCTAGCAAGGCCGGTCTGCTCGGATTGGCGAAAAGCGTTGCTCGCGAAGTCGGCCGATTCGGGATTCTGATTAATGTGGTCGAGCCGGGTTGGGTTCGCACTCCGCTAACCGAAGCCTTACCCAAAGAGATTCGAGATGCCGCCGTCGCCGAAAGCCCGCTCGGCAAACTGTTGCAGCCGTCTGACGTCGCAGCTGCAGTTCTGTTTCTGTGTGGGTCCGGGTCAAGTCACATAACGGGACAGATTCTACGAGTAGATGGCGGACAGTATCTTGGAGCCTATTGAAAATTTTCCGCAAGCAGGAGGATAAACCAATGACGCAGCAAGCAAACAGTTCCAATCAGCGATGCAAAAGGTGCGGCCGAGTCGCCGCGGAGACTGACAAGTTCTGCGCCGAGTGTGGCCTCTTCCTGCGTGATGCCCACATCGACCAGCGCCTGTTGCTGGCTCTCGTGCACGAACGCGAAGGCCGCAGTGAGGAAGCCCGTTACGAATTGCAGAGACTGCTGCAGGCCGAACCCGATCACGTGCTTGCCAATCATCTGCTGGGCACGTTTTACTTTCACCAAGGAACCTTGGAGTTGGCGATCGAACACTATGAGAGGGCACTGCAGGCTGCGCCGTCGTTCGTATTGGGCTACTATGATGTAGGCGTAGCCTGGTACCACTGCGGCAACATGCTCGAAGCCGCTCGCGCCTTTTTGCGTTGTCTTGAAATCGATCCCGACTACAAAGCCGCGCACTACCGCCTGGCGATTTCGCTGTTTCATTCCGGCTTGCTCGAGGATGCACGCGAGCACTTCGAACAGTCGCTTGTGCTCACTCCTGAATACCTTATGGCCCATTATCACTTGGGAGTGATTTACGAACGACAGGGTGATATGGAAAAGGCAACGCGCGAATTCGAGCGTAGTTGTGAAGAGAGCATTGGAGAGGTGAGCAGCCTGTATCACCTGGCAATGATCCGCCGTGCGCAGAACGACGAAGCGGGCGCCAACGAACTTCTCCGTCGCGCGCGTGAATTCGGTCAAGCACAGAAGGCAGCTAGCTAGGGTAGCTAGAGCGTGTGCCCGAGGAAGGCGGCATGAACTCCGCAGAGGAGCACAATATGATTTTCGATTGGGCTGCACGAGGTTCAAGGCGTGCGCAGTGGCCGGACCACGTGATGCTCGACGACGAAACGTTACGCGACGGCCTGCAGAGCCCCTCAGTCAGCGACCCTCCCCTCGAAACAAAAGTAGCAATCCTCCATCTCATGGAGAGCTTGGGAATCGAAACCGCCGACGTGGGGCTTCCCGGAGCCGGACCTCAACAGCGTGAGGCGGTCACCACGCTTTGCCGCGAGATCGACCGCGGGCGCATGCGTATCCGCCCGAATTGCGCCGCGCGCACGATGATGGTCGATATCCAGCCGATTGCGGAGATCGCGCAGGCTACAGGCGTTCCCATCGAGGCTTGTCTGTTCATCGGCAGCAGTCCCATTCGCCAGTATGCGGAGGAATGGTCTCTCGAAGATATTCTTCGTCATACGCGCGAAGCGATCCGCTTTGCTGTTAGAGAGGGGCTGGAGGTAATGTACGTCACCGAAGATAGCGTACGATCCTCGCCGGAACACCTGAGGACCCTCTTCATGGCAGCAATCGACGCCGGCGCGAAGAGACTCTGCCTTTGTGATACATGTGGTTCGGCCGTTCCCGATGGCGTCTGGAACTTGGTTTCCTGGGTCAAGTCCCTGCTCAAGGAATTAGGTGCCGACGTGGGCATCGATTGGCATGGCCATCGCGACCGGGGCCTAGACATGGGCAACACGCTCGCCGCCATTGAGGCAGGGGCAAGCCGCGTCCACGGCACAGCTCTCGGAATCGGCGAACGGGTTGGCAATACTCCCATCGAGCAACTGCTGGTCAATCTGAAACTGCTTGGCATACGCAACGACGACCTTGGCCGGTTGCCAGAGTACGTAGAGTTAGTCTCGCAAGCCACGGGTATACCAGTGCCTGTGAACACTCCCATCGTGGGCCGGGACGCCTTTCGCACGGCGACGGGCGTGCATGCGGCGGCGGTCATCAAGGCCCACAAGAAGGGTGATAACTGGCTGGCTGATCGTGTGTATTCCGGCGTCCCCGCAACCTGGTTGGCGCGCAAGCAGGAAATAGAGATTGGCCCGATGTCGGGCAACTCGAACGTCATCTACTATCTCAACACTCATGGGCTGCCGGGCACAGCAGAAGCGGTGCGCGCCGTTATGCAGGCGGCAAAACACTCCACCAAGGTCTTGACGCTGGAAGAAGTCGGCGAGATCGTCCGCAGTGTAACTGAATCAGAGCGCGAGCAAGCCTCGACAGGAAGGGTAGGTAGCTGAGATCTTCAGCATCTACGATTTCAAATTAACTCAGTACAAAGACGTGCGCCACGGGCGCATCCGCCACAAGAGCAAAGTCTACGTGCAGGGCGACGTTCACACCAACACCGTTGAATCCGCATTCTCCCTCTTTAAGCACGGTCTGATCGGAGCCTTCCATAAGGTTTCCTCAAAACATCTACAGCGCTACTTGAATGACCTGGTTCTACCGGTTGTTCCGAAAACACTTACCGGCTGATTGTGGCGGGCGGGGTGGACTCGGATCTCGGCCGGATCTCCACCGCGAAACCAAGGCCCCTAAGGCATCGCAAGTGATGGTGAGCACGACGTTCCCGCCGTCGTTGTTTGGGTGCGTGTTCGGCGCCAAGAAATGGCACACCTCGTTTCAGCATGCAGTAAAGAATGATCAGCATATGATGAGCCACCGCGACAATCGCGCGCTTCTCGCCACGCCTTGGTGCTAGTCGTTGAAAGCGGGACCGAAAGACAGAGTCGCGCTTCCGTGTTGCCGCCCATGCACACTGCACCAAAGCCGTACACAGATAAGGGTTGCCGTGGGTGGTTTGTGGTCCTTTCTGAAGGCCTGCACTTTCCCGATTACCTGGGCACAAGCCCGCCCAACTCGCCATCTTCTCAATGGTCGGAAAGGAGTCCAGGTCCGGCCCGGTCTCGGCCAAGATCGTAGCTGCCGAAAGTTGGCCTACTCCGGGAATGGTTTGTAACAGGGTGAAGGCTTTCTGAAACGTAGAGAGTTGCATGCGCCGGAGGATTTCGGCGTCGAGTTCCTCCACTTCCTCTTCTAAGCAGGCCAGATGACGCAGACAACCGCGGATCAAGAATCGCACATGATCGCTCATGCGATTGCCTTCGATCGCCTCGATCAGTTGTGGTGTCTTACGCTTGGCCGATCCGCGCGCCAATCCAGCGATTTCCTCTGGCGCAGCCCGCCCGTCCAGGAGTGCCAACAGCATGTGGAGCCCAGAGACACCGAACACGTCCGTAAGCACGCTGCCAATCTTCACATTGACTTGTTCCAGTAGCTTCTGCACCCGGTTCCGCTCGCGGGTAGCGTCTTGGGTTAGTTGCACTCGACGCCGTGTAAGATCCCGGAGCTGGCGCACCGGCTCGGCAGGAATGTAACTGGACCTGACGTGGTTGTGCCGCAGTAGGTCCGCTAGGTGCTCCGCATCTTTACGATCCGTCTTGTGGCCCTTCCGATTCTTCACCTCTTCAGGGTTGGCCAGCACGACCGTGACATGGCCCTCCAGTAGATTGAAAACTGGAATCCAGTATGATCCCGTGCTCTCCATCACGACATCCGTCACACGCTCCTCGTTAAGCCAGTTCCGCAGTCGCTTCAAACCCGGGACAGTTGTGTCAAAGCGCCGCATTTCACTGCGGGGCTCCTCGTGGGCAGCCCCGGTCATGACACAGCACACTAAGAAACGCTTGCCGATGTCAATGCCGGCGCAGCGCTCGATGAGTTTACCCATATCGCCTCCTCATCACCGAAGAGCCAGCGCATCCAGCATAAGTTGTTCCACGGGCTTTTCGCTCCAATCAGGGGATACACCAGCGCCGGCCAGGCACAGTTTTAGCCGCGGGGTTTATTCCGCCATTCCGGCAACGTCCTTGCCTTCGGTGATAGAACGAGAATCAACCATGGGGGTCGAACATTGACAACCGCAGTGAAGTGCCGTGCTCGGCATCCCTATCTTTATCTTTGCCAAAGTCGAGTCCCTGCAAAACGATGCCTCTCGTTTTCATGACCAGGGGTGAGCGCGTAGCGCGATCATCGAAGTTTTAGCCCGGCGCACTGTAATCGCGATTTTGCAACGGTTGTGACCCTTGGCCCTCATCCCACTTCAAGATGTGACCAACTTCACTGATACGACGCGATCGTTGGCGTAGCATTATTACGCGTCGCCTCCGAGGCAGCAGACCATGGCATCGTTAGCTGCATGGCAGATCGAGCGCGGATTCAGATTTATGTGGACTAACTGGAAGATGGGGCGGGAAGGCGCCCCATCGTTTCGCTCGCCGGCCGTCGGCAACACGCTATCCGGTTCTGAGTGTGATTGTAACGCAGAGTCAAACCGGGCGGAGTATTATGGGGCCGTGGCCAAGCCATTCATTGTGCCTCGGCACGCTCCATATGTTGCTACTGCGTTCGAACAGCAGGCTCAGAAACTAGGCTTAACTGAGCAGACTTACGAGAGCTCGGAGGAAATGAGGCAGTGGTGTAGGCGCAACAAAGACCGTTACTACGTCCCAGAATGGCTGCTGAAGCGTTGGCAAATATCCGTTGACCCCAATTTCAGCGCCTGAGAGAGGTCACGCACGCAAAGTGCTGTGTCTAACCGTGCTAGTCGTTCTTGGGTGTGAGGTTCAGTCGGTAGAAGCCTCTGGGGTGCTCACCAGGAACGATGACTTTCCCCCAGATTTTCGGGCCATCACCCGATCTAAAAGCATCATGTATTCGGCCGCAATGCGTCTGCTTTTTGATTGCGTGCGTGGTCGCCTCGCGGTAAGGATTTTGGTGCAGCACCCTCACGATTGCTGCCTGCCGCAATGTGAGGCGGTAGCGCGGTTGACCCTTGAAGCTGATGATTCGGTAATCGTCCGAGAACGCTAGAGTGGCCTTGGAATGGGTGGACACCCGCTGACCGAGCACTCGCGACAGGACCTCGAACAAAGTATCTCGGGTCATTATTCGTCAGCCTTTTAGTCTGCAAAAAGCCTGTAACGGCGGGCCGGCTCGTGCGCGGGTCAGTCCGGCAATTCGATTCGGTCGGGGTGTTTCTTTTCGCGCTCGTGCTCTTCGGCAAGAACCTTTTCGAGCCAACCTGCCTGTCTTTCAGCGATCCCCTTATCCACGAATGCGGGTTGATGACTGATGACGAACTCCTCGCCGCAACCATCACATCGGAGCGTTCCCATTTCCTGGAAATCCGCTGCTTTCACTCGATTCTGACCCTTCTTTATGGCCACTGCCCTCATCTACTGAACTTCTCCGGATCCGCTGATCATTAGGATTGCTTGCGCTTCCGCCCAGCGCCCCCATGCGGCTTTGCGAGCCACGGTCATGCCAAACGAGCCTTCCAACTTATCTCATGAGGAGCCACCAAACAAGACACGCCCCGGCCGCTATCGCCACCACAATGATGGCGTCCGTCTTGTCGGCCCCGGAGAGCCTCATGGTTTTGGCAGCGTCCTAATTTGCCGTCTCTAGGCTGAGCGTTTGGCAATGGTATTGCGTAGATTCTCTTTCTCTTGATTGTTCAAACTCCAAGTGTGATCGCCCCCAGGAGCGATGTGCATGACCCTAATGTCTGCGTTGCTGTCCAGTGCCGGCTTAAGTTCGCTGTTGTCCAACATAGGCAGCGCAGTTACCGTCTTTTTGCAGTGTGGGCAGTAAGCTCGAGGTGATATTGCCATGTCTCCCCTCGTTCGCGCACCAGACTGTCAGCGCAGCAACCGTTTCAGCATCCAGCGCCCATCGGGCAGTTGCCCAACTTCCTTCTTGAGAGCCTGCAGGCACGTGGCAACTTCTGTTGCTGTGTACGCAGCGCCCGGGCGAAGCTCATGATTGAGCAGCTCTGTGATCTCAGAGGCGAACAGCGGGTAAGTCGCCTCTCCGAGAATCCGCAGAATGTGCTCTTCGTGAGTTGGCATGACATTACGCCGCCCGGTTCAACTCCCCGCACTTCTGACAGTAACATTTGAACTCTAGTTTCTCGGTCATCACGGTGTGACCGCACTTCTGGCAGATACACCAGCCTCCTGGTTTCGGCAACATGGGCCGGAAGTCATCGCCCAGCATGCAATACGGACAACGAACGATCTGCTCAGCCTTTGGACGCTGTTCCTGATGCGGACTGTTCAATACCTAACCATTGCTTGGCTTCGGCCATGGTACGAAAAACTGCGATGCCGCCGTCGTCCCCACGTGCCATCTGGTACATGCGTATTGTCCTGAAGGTTGCTGCTCTGGGTGCCACAAAAGCTCGTCTCGCTTCCCGCGAAAACGGATACCTTATGCGCCAACATCATAGCCGCTTGAAAATCCACTTCCGAGCTCATGACTTGCGTTAAATCCACCAGTTCGGAGAAATCTGGCTCGAAGGCTGGGTTGGCCTTCAGACTTTCCAGGTACTGTACAACATCCTGTACGGTCACTTCGCTATCGAATCTCATAGTGACCAGGCGCCTTTCGGAATCGACGTTGAAGTGGGCTGGCACAAACCCTTCCATCCTAAGAGCGCAGACTGTGCGAACTGTTGTAGTAGTCATTCTAAGCCTTCCGCTATTTCGCCTTCCGCGTGCGCCCTTTCACTGTGGCCGCGGATGCTGTACTTGCCCTCTTGCGTAATCGCGAACCTGAACGGCCAAAGTGCAACACATTGAAATCGGTCACATTTCACCATTAAGCGATCCACGACCGCCACCAGTCCGTGGAGATGCAGCTAACCGAGTTGATCCGCTTCTGTGAGTCCCGTGGATGGCGGATCCGCAAGTATTTCGATTCGGGCATCTCCGGAGCGAAGGAACACAGACCGCGGCTTGACGAACTGTGGGCCGATGCCAGGCGCCGCGAGATCGATGTGATCACGAGCCAGCCACCGAAGCGGGCCGCGACGGGGGAAGAACCGAATCCGAACGCTTGCACCGGGCCTGGCTGAACACTTACTAGCTTAAAGACACGGGCTTATTCAGAATTTCCCTAGAGAGGATTCAGCGGACGCTGATCTGTATAGGTACCTGATTCGCGAACTCAGTACAGGCGGGGTGATCCGACAGGCTCGAGAGACCGATTCACTTGGAAGGTTTTACAAGAAGGAGAGAGCGGGCCAGCCACGCTCTACGTCAAGTGACGTTATGGAGTCCTCGTTCGCGGGCACGAATCCGTATGTCCTAACCGAACTCGGCAAGCAATTCGTTCATTATGTAATGGAGGACGTGGTACAGCAGATCGGCGGCAAAGGCTGAAGGCGTATAATTCGCGCCTTAAGACGGAGCGGAAAGCCGGGTGGGAGCTTCCACATGTTCCACTCGGAGATGTGCGGAAGTGAGAGCAAAGGTTAGAACATCTTGTCCACACCAACTCTGCCATCCGATAATCCAGTAGCCCCTTGGAAAAGACTCGCCATCCGGAGCCTTTTTGGTGGGGGCGGGTTCGCAGTAGCTGTGGTGGCTATCGTTGGCATATTGCTCTGGTATAGCTCACGGCCCACACCGCCGCAGCGTTGGAACACAAAGGCTCTTGTGGCGAACGAGCCACCTGGTTTTAATGCAAGCAATGATGGTAAGCGGATAAGTTTCACGTATTCGGTTGAGAACACGACAGACACTGATTGTTCGGTCGACTCGATTTATGGTATCAAAGTCATGATCAGAGACAAGGAAGGTAGCTTTTCGCAGCCCTTGTCGGAAGAAAACTCGCCTTTAAGACTTCCTATTTTCATACCTGCGAATCAGAGGGGTGGGCTAACTGTTTCCCTCACACTTTCTGGCATACCTGTTCAGGCGGCGGCGCTACTCGGCAACGGAAAGGCACTCGTAGCAGGAGGAGGGAACGCCAGCGCAAATGCCCTTGCGAGCGCCGAGGCACATCAAATAGAACGATTTGCAGAGGAGGTGCACAGTGAGCGTCCGGCTTGAACATGCAAACCTGTGTGTGCGCGACATGGAAGCGATGATCCGCTTCTTGCAGACGGCGCTTCCTGAATTTCGAATTCGTGGCGAAGGGACGAATAATGACGGCAGACGATGGGCGCATGTTGGCACCGATGAGACCTACATTGCGTTGAGTCAGGCCGGTGTCGAGCCCCAGAAGCAATGGGCGCCGTATCAAGGACTTCCGGGCGTGAACCATCTCGCGTACGAGGTCGATGATGTTCAGACATTAATCGGCCGTATGAAGTCAGCGGGATACAGAGAATCAACGCCTCCGAACGCGCATCCCTATCGCAGGCGCGTTTACTTCTACGATCCCGAGGGTAACGATTGGGAGTTCGTTCAGTATTTCTCTCAAGATCCCGCGGAACGCAACGATTACAAGTTGCCAGATCGATAGCCTATCCTCGAAAAGCCGACGCTCTATCGAGGCGGCTGGGTCAGAATGGGCGGATGATATTACCCTTCTTATCCTGACAACCGACGAGGTTTAGTTGCAGTGTTTCGAAGGGTTGACTTGTAATATGACATCTCAGCAACGTTCAATTGTGACTCCTCTCCTAGTTCTTCTAGGCGCCATGAGTCTATTGGGTTGCGGCGGTGGCAGCTCTACAGGCCCTCCGCCTAATCCCGGTCCCGCTGTGGCGGCTTTGTCTCCGAACAGCAGCCAGCAGGGAGGGCCAGCTTTTACTCTAAGTGTGGTGGGCTCGAACTTCATTTCTGGTTCGAGCGTGCAATGGAACGGCAGCAGTTTGGCGACAACCTTTGTCAGCAGCGCCCTGCTCACTGCCGACGTTCCTGCGAGTGCCGTTGCCGGGCCCGGCGCGGACGCGGTTAGAGTCGTGAACCCTGCTCCGGGCGGTGGCGCCTCGGCTGCGCTGAACTTCGCTGTTCCGTGTGGGATCCCCCTCGTCTGCACCCGCCTCTGCACAAACCCGGACTCGCCTCGGTGCCTACTATTTCGACGGCTGGTCTGGTCCGCTGACCAACTTTCACTTCCAGGGTCTGCCCTTGGGCCCCTATCAAGATCGCCAACCCTTCTCCGCATGGCAGGACAATTCGTCATGCGCAGTTGAGCAGCAGTTGGCCACGGCGCACAACTTCGGCATCGATTTTTTCGTCTTCGACTGGTATTTCAACGCCGAGGTGAACGACCCAGGCGAGAATCTCAACGCCGCTCTCCAAATCACTCATGCACTGCCCGACCGCCACGGCATGCAATACGCCATCCTGTATGTGGATGGGGCACCGTTCGACGTTGGGCCAAGCGATTGGACCACTGCGGTGAACGAATGGGTGGCCTACATGACGGACCCGGACTACCTGCGCGTCAATGGCAAGCCCGCGTTTTTCATCATCAAAGTAGGTGAGATGCGTCAGGTATTCGGATCCTCTGGCGCCGTCTCTAGCGCGCTCGCACAATTGCGCGCAGCCGCCCAGGCGCAGGGTCTTCCCGGTGTCTACATTGTGGGCGGCTTCGGAATGCCCGACGGCACGATGGGGCAGGATTCTCTGTCCGATGGTTTTTCCATTGCGCAAGCCGATGGCTATGATTCGATCGGTTTTTACAACTATCCTTTTGCTCCCCCAGCGGTGAACGGAATGCTTCCTTTCTCCACCCTTTCCGAGGCCGGACAATGGACATGGAATGAAGCCACACTGAGTAGTCCGCTCCCATTTATTCCGACTGCAATGGCCGGTTGGGATCCCCGCCCGTGGAACGAAACAGAGCCGAACACTGGGGACTTGATGTGGTATAGCCGAACACCGC
>Ga0209517_10003127_pt1 | contig 22690 bp, 24 predicted proteins | sample PeaSoiMetSII2010_FD_187695 | JGI IMG/M metagenome (GOLD analysis project Ga0209517, IMG submission 187695) | Peat soil microbial communities from Weissenstadt, Germany - SII-2010 (SPAdes) (version 2) | ecosystem: Environmental > Terrestrial > Soil > Wetlands > Peat | place: Germany...
CCCCGTCCCCTCTCCCGCTCGGGCGGGAGAGGGGTGCCGTAGGCGGGGTGAGGGCCGTCCAGCCCAGAGCCTACGCCCTGGGCTACTTTATGGCGCCCCTGACGGGGCTGCTGACGTGTGGCGGAATCTTCCCGACTTATAATCGCGAATTATTGAGACACGCGGCCAACTCGCCCTAACACGGGCACCGGCGGGAGTGCCGGTGCTACCTCATTGCCTACGCTGCGATTGCTGAGTTATTATATGCATTCACCCCGGCCGCATGTGTGGCCCGGGGTCAGGGCACAACACAACATAAGGAGAAAATGCATGGACATTCGACGTCTGCGTGTACCTCCGCTTCTCACGCTTCTGGCGGTGATTCTGTCCTTCGCCGCCGTTTTGTTGGCGGCTGAGGGCGTCTACAATTTCACCCTTCCGTCCATCGATGGCGAGCCCACTTCGCTTGGGCATTACAAAGGCAAGGTCATCCTGCTGGTAAACGTTGCCAGCCGCTGCGGTTTCACGCCGCAGTATTCCGCCTTGGAGTCAATTTATGAGAAGTACAAGGACCAGGGCTTTGTGATGCTGGGTTTCCCAGCCAACAATTTTGGCGGCCAGGAGCCGGGCACGAATGCGGAAATCAAGAACTTCTGCTCCACCAAGTACAGCGTCTCGTTTCCAATGTTCGCCAAGGTCTCGGTGAAAGGCGACGACTGTACTCCCCTCTATCAATATCTGACCAAGCAGGCGAACCCAAGCCTCACGGGCGACATCAAGTGGAACTTCACGAAATTCCTGGTCGATCGCAATGGCAACGTCGTGGCGCGCTTCGAATCACCCGTCAAACCGGACTCTCCAGAAGTCACGGCGGCAATTGAGAAGTATTTAAAGCAGTGACGAGTGACAAGCAGAGGAACTAGCGGAATAGTCCCAACGTTGTCATCCTGAGCGAAGCGAAGGATCTGCATCAGTTCGCTTCCGACAGGAACTACAGATCCTTCGCTTCGCTCAGGATGACACATTGCGAGTTTCTTCACATTTTCAAAGTGCGGGGTCATGTGAGACCACAGGAAAATGGATTCCCGCTTCCGCGGGAATGACACTGCCACCGAATAAGGAGAGAAAACATGAGCGATGTTCTGACACAAGTTCTCGCGGCCAACGAGGCTTACGCGAAAAGCTTCGGAGATAAAGGCAAGCTGGCAATGCCGCCGGCCCGCCGGTTTGCCATTCTCACTTGCATGGACGCGCGCCTGGATCCGGCGCGGTTCGCCGGTCTAAGTGAGGGCGACGCCCACGTCATCCGTAATGCCGGCGGTCGGGCCAGCGACGACGCTATCCGGTCATTGGTGATCTCCCACAAGCTCCTTGGGACGCGCGAGTGGTTTGTGATTCACCACACCGATTGCGGAATGTTAGCCTTCACCAATGAGATCATGAGAGACCTCTTGGAACACAGCCTCGAGACCGCGAAACTCGTGGGGGGCAAATGGAAGGACGTGGGAAAGGGCCCCGGTTCCTTCGAAGGCCATTTCATCGAATGGCTGACCATCCCTGACCAGGCCCGAAGTGTCGTCGCTGACGTGGCGCGCATCAAGGCTCATCCCTTGGTTTCGAAATACATCCCTGTCTACGGGTACGTCTACGATGTCGCCACGGGCCGCCTTAACGAGGTGAGCGAAGCGACGAAGGTGGGGAAGGCTGGCTGAGGCGGGTGGCATTGGCGTTCGACAGCCGGCAGGACGATCGGCCTGCGAGCCTTGCCCCGTAGGGGCAAACTATGAGTAGCCGTGGGTGAAACCCACGGGCACATGAACCAAACCTCGGCTCGGCCCTGAAGGGGCCGGACCGAAGGTCAACCCCTTCGGGCTCCACACATTTAGTTTCCAATGGTTCCCGCAGGTTGAAACCTGCGGCTACCCACCGAAGGCCCCTTCGGGGAACGGGGTCGGACTCAAGAGGTTTCTATCGGTCCGGAGGGCTGCAAAAACGTAAAAAGGAATGCAAGCGGTCGCGCTCTGGAGGTCAGCACTGCTCCGATTGACCATTGCGGGTGAGAACCCGGGTGCTGACGTTGTCTTTGAGCAGCGTCCAAAACGAGGCGTCGAGGTAGGAGCGAATGGAAACGTAGCATCCACCGCAATGGTTGGTTGGGACAAACTCTCGCACCATAGCTTGTTGCGAAGTGTACTCGTTCTCAAACATCGAGCACGGACGCAACCCGCCCGTCGGCGTTACGACCATGAATCTCTTCCCCGCATTGCATCCCGGCACGGTTCCGTCGCGGAAGAAATCGTGGATACCCGACAGCGTCCAGGGCGAGTTGGCAATGCGGCCATTCTTGGACTTCAGCTCCAATAATTGATCGAGGGTCTTGCGCAGCAGTGCCAGATCTTCCGCCGACTGGATATAGTGATCCATGCTCCCGGTGCGCAGGGGCGTATAAGCACTGTAGGAGATCGAAACTCCCCACTCCTTGGCGCGTTCGTGGATCCCTACGAGTGCGGGAAGGTTTTCACGGGTGATGGCCGTGTTCAGCGCCACGTCGTCGTAGCCGTGGCGGGCAAGCACGGGAACCAGTTTTTCAAGGTAAGCGTAAAGACCAGGTGAGCGGCGGAATTCGTCGTGCCTGGAATCCGGAAAGTCGAGCGAGATAGAAATCTGGTTGATGCCCAGGGGACGCAGAGCCAGATACTTTTCCTCCGTCAGCAACCGTCCGTTGGTTACCAGGATGAGGTACGGCATGCCGCTGGACTCCTTCACGGCTCGAATAATCTCCTCGAGATCCCTCCTCAGCAGGGGTTCGCCGCCCGAGAGTTGCACTGCCATGGGCTTTAGAGTGCTGCGGAGTTCCGCATAATCCTCCGCCCGAAGCAATCCCGCCGGATCGGGTTTCATCCCTCCTTTGTCGCAATGCTTGCAATTGGCCGTGCAGGAGTGGGTCAACTCAAACGAAACCACTAAAGGCCGATTCGTGCAGAAACTCCACGTGCCTCGGGCAATCATGCGAGCTGCTCGTGCAAGAGGTATCGCTTTCAATGTTTACTCCAATAAGTGGAATGCACCATGTGTTCGGTGCAACGCGCGAGGGTTGCTACAAACTCCGGGTTCGTTCTCTCACCTGGCGCGTGGCCGAGTTCCGAGAACACGTAAGCATACTCCGGTCAGTCACCACGAGCAAGCTGTTTATCGACAAGGTAGTGCCCTAATTTGGCTAGTTTCCTAATATCGATGTCATTCCGAGCAGAGCGAGGAATGACATCCCCCTACGGGATCCATCAAATGAGCGCAGCGGAGGAATGCCCGCGCGGCTTCCTCACGCTCATTGAACCGCAATAATGCGCAGTTCAATCATGGTTTTCGACCGTTCATATTATGCGGATTGTCATCTCTAGGTCTATGAGTTACGGTTAGGATTCAGCTCTTGCCTGCGGGGTTTCGAGGGGCCTTACTTTACAGGCTGCCGAGAAGTAGCAGTGGGGCTTGACCCGAATGGACCAGCTTAGTCTTCACCGGACAATGCGATTTTGGAACACGCGCCTGCGAGAATGGCGCATGATCGCGAGCGGCCTGCTCTCCACCCGTCACCCGGTTCTCGCCCACCTGATTCCCATTCGCCGCTGCAATCTCTCTTGCGCCTATTGCAACGAATTCGACAAGGTCTCAAAACCCCTTCCTCTCGAGACCATGTTTCGCCGCGTCGATCGATTGGCGGCGCTGGGGACAACCATTATCACGATCAGCGGAGGCGAACCGCTCCTGCACCCGGAATTGGAAGAGATTGTTCAGCATATCCGCAGGCGCGGAATTATTGCCGGTTTGATCACCAACGGATACCTGCTGACTCCCCAGCGGATCGATCACCTGAATCGCGCCGGCTTGGATCATTTGCAGATCAGCATTGATAATGTAATACCCGACGAGATTTCCAAGAAGAGCCTGCGCGTTTTGGACCGCAAGCTGCGCCTGCTGGCTCGATACGCGATCTTCCAGGTAAATATCAATTCCGTCCTGGGGAGTTGCGTTCGTAATCCTGACGACGCTCTGGAAGTGGCCCGCCGGGCGCTCGAACTCGGTTTCACGAGTACCGTGGGCATCCTCCACGATCACGGCGGCCAGCTCAAGCCACTCAGTGAACGCCAGCAACAACTCTTTACCCTGATCATGGAGAGGGGAAAGCGCTCCTACTCCCGCTTCAATCGGTTCCAGAAGAATATCTCCGAGGGGCTGGGCAACGAGTGGCGCTGCCGCGCCGGCAGCCGCTATCTTTATATTTGCGAGGATGGGCTGGTTCACTACTGCTCACAGCAGCGCGGATATCCCGCCATTCCGCTCGAGAAATACACTCGCGCCCACCTTGAACACGAGTATCACACTCAAAAGTCCTGCGCGCCGCGCTGCACTATCTCCTGCGTGCAGCAGGTTGCCATGCTCGACAATTGGCGCGACCCGCAAACCCGCCCCGCCTTCACCCCCGCCGATGCGCTTGTGCAACTGCCGACGGTTTCCGGAAATTATGAATAGTAAATTGTGAATTGTGAATTGTCGATATATGGCGATGAGTTAATCTTTGTGCGCCTTGTGTCGCGAGGCAAAGTGTGGATATGAGGGGCGTTGGCCGTGTGGCAATTGAGGCCCGAACGGGATCTCAAGTCCACGGCAACCGTGCAAGAATTTAGCATTTATAATTTACAACTTACTATTCACCATTCACTATTCAGAATTGCTTTGCAGCTTCCACTCAATCTGCGCGAGGATTCCGCCCAGGATTTTGGCGTCGTTGTTTGTGAGTTCGAGATCGCGCATCAGGCGTCGCAATTTCAGCAGTGTGGCGCCGCGGCTCTTGGGCTTCAAGTATCCCACCTGGTCCAATACACGCGCGGCACGCTCGAACAGGTGCTCCAGGGACTGCGCGCCAGCCGGGTCCGAAGAGTGAACGGTGGGCCTGAGGGGCCGTGCCGGAACAAGTCCGGCGCGCGCGAGCTCGTAAGCGCAAACCGCCACCGCTTGTCCCAGATTCATGGATGGGCAATCCAGCGCAGTCGGAATACGAACCAGCGCGTGGCAAAAACTCAGGTGCTCGTTCGAAAGGCCGGTCTTCTCGGAACCGAAGAGCAGGGCGACAAGACCTCTCGCGCGGCGTCGCCGGAGCCAGGCGGGGAAATCCGGCAATGGGATTAGCTCGCGATCCAGGTTGCGCCGGGAGCCTGCGGTGGTCCCCACAACCAGGGGTGTGTCCGCAACCGCATCTATCAAGCTGTCGACGGCGCGCGCCGAGGTGACTACCTCCTCCGCTCCCACCGCCGAGCGCGTTTCTTGCCATACCGGGTCATACGGGGATACCACCCTCAATTCCCAAAAGCCAAAATTGGCCATAGCTCGCGCTGCCGCCCCGATGTTCAAGGGATTGCGCGGCCGCACCAGCACAAACCGCCAAGCTAAGTCAGGTGATTTCATAAGCCGAATTTTACCAGGAACGAGCAGAAGTCGTTATGTGCTTCCTGCTGACCTTCGCGAAGGACAAAGCCTTCACCACAGAGAACACAGAGATCGCAGAGACGACTCCGTGATCTCTGTGTTCTCTGTGGTGAATTTTTCCCCCTGGCCCGACTAAACTCGAAGCAAATGGCCCGTTTCAAACCCGCCGGATTGAGTTACCATTACGGCCTATGCATCCCGATCCTTACGATCCCGAGTTATTCCGGCGTCATGGCCACCAGGTGGTTGAGGCACTGGCAACTTATCTTGATTCCGCTCTTGCGGGCCAAGTGCCGGTGCTTCCGCTCCGCGCTCCACTGGAGCTTGCCGAGCAATACCAAGGCGCTCTTCCGCTGGACGCCGCCGACGACGCTGAGGCTGAAGTTGCGCGCTGCCTGGCGCAGGTCATTGGGCAAAGCATTCACCTGCACCATCCTGGTTACATGGGCCACCAGCTTCCCGCCGTCCTGCCGGTGGCTGCGCTGGCCGACTTGATATCGAGTTTGTTGAACAACAGCGCCGCCATTCACGAAATGGCTCAAGCCGGAACGCAGATCGAGCGGCAGGTCATACGCTGGCTGTGCGCAGCGGTGGGTTGGTCCCAGGATTCCGATGGAGTCTTAACCTCCGGCGGATCTCTGGGGAATCTGACGGCCCTCCTGGCCGCCCGCAACCATGCCACGCAAGGCGCGGCGTGGCGCCAGGGACTCCGCGCGGGACCTCCGCTGGCTCTGCTGGTATCCGACCAGGCGCACTATACCGTGGCCCGCACGGCGGGAGTCCTCGGCCTCGGCCAGGACGCCATCGTCACGATTCCGACCGACAGTTGTTTCCGGCTCGATGTTTCGGCGCTCGAACGCCTCTACCGGCAGACTGCACAACAAGGGAAGAAAGTGGTTGCCATCGTAGGCAGCGCCGGCACCACCGCGACCGGCTCTTTCGATCCCCTGCACGAGATGGGAGAATTCTGCCGGGAAAAGAACGCCTGGTTTCACATCGACGGCTCGCACGGCGCCTCGGCTCTTTTCTCGGAGAAGTATCGTGGCCTCACGGAGGGAATCGAGCTGGCGTCGTCGCTCGTCTGGGACATGCACAAGATGCTTTTCACGCCGAGCCTGATCACGGCGGTGCTCTTCCCCCACCGGCAATACAGTTACGACGCCTTCTCGCAAGAGGCAAGCTATCTCTTCGCCCGGCGTCCCGAGGAAGCGGATTTTGACCTCGCACTTCGCACCCTCGAATGCACGAAGCGAACCATGGGAATCAAGCTCTGGCTGGCTCTGCGCGTCCATGGCGCAAAGGCTATCGGCGAGCTGGTGACCAAGACGTTTGACTTGGCGCGCGAGTTCGCAACCCTGCTAAAAGCCGAACCCGATTTTGAACTCGCAGCGGAAGCGGCAAGCAACATTCTCTGTTTTCGGCATGTCCCGCTGGAGATTGGGAACTCCGAGAGCGAGACGAAGAGGCTCGATGAGCATCAGTTAGAGGTACGACAGCGTGTGGTGGCTTCGGGAAAGCACTTCCTGGTGCACACGGTTTTGCGGAACAAAGTCTATCTCCGCACCACGCTCATGAACCCGCGCACGACTGTGGAGGATTTGAAAGGTCTGATTCGGGCAATTCGGGAGGCAGACCGTAGCGCTGACCTTCAGGTCAGCACCGGAATGCCGACCTAACAAGCCGCGCGAAAACACGTTGTCATTCTGAGCGAAGAGAAGAATCCCAGCAATTACGGTTCGAACGAACTGCGGAGATCCTTCGCTGCGCTCAGGATGACAGTTAAGAAAGGATGACAGCTAAGGCGGTTGAGGTTCGATATTGGCCTTGAGGTGAAGCACATTGGAGCAGACAAACAAAACGGTCACTACCCTAAATCGACGAAGCTTCTTAACCTCCGGCACGCTTGCGGGCGTGGCGGCTGGTCTGCCTTCCCTGCCGGCGGTTGCCGGGACTCGAACCGCCACTCCTCCTCCAGAGGCGCAGCCGCCCTTGAAGGCATTTGAGCTGGATGAAATCACTGTGTCGGCGCTTCAGCAGGCGATGCAATCGGGCTGGCTCACCGCGCGCTCCATTGCGGAAAAATGCCTGGGGCGGATCGAAGAAGCCGACAAGCATGGGCCTGGTGTCAACGCCGTCATTGAAACCAATCCGGAGGCGCTGGACATTGCCGAGAAGCTCGACCGGGAACGCAAGGCCCAGGGGCCGCGCGGCCCGTTGCACGGGATTCCCGTGCTCATCAAAGATAACATCGCCACCCGCGACCGGATGATGACCACGGCCGGCTCGCTCGCTCTGGTGGGCGCACAAGCGCCAAGAGACTCTTCCGTGGCGAAGAAGCTTCGCGAGGCCGGCGCGGTGATTCTGGGAAAGACCAATCTGAGCGAATGGGCTAACATCCGGTCGTCGCACTCAACCAGCGGCTGGAGCGGGCGAGGCGGGCTGACCCGCAATCCGTACGCACTCGACCGCAATCCGTGCGGATCCAGTTCCGGGTCAGGCGCCGCCGTTTCTGCAAACTTCTGTGCACTGGCCATTGGCACGGAGACCGACGGCTCCATCGTCTGCCCCTCAGGCGTCAACGGGATTGTCGGGATTAAGCCCACTGTCGGCCTGGTCAGTCGCGCCGGGATTGTTCCCATCGCGCATAGCCAGGACAGCGCAGGGCCCATGGCTCGAACCGTGACCGATGCTGCGATTCTGCTGGGCGCATTAACCGGAGTGGATGCCGACGATGCGGCGACGGGGCCAAGCGAGGGAAAGGCGCTATCGGATTACGCCAAATTCCTCGATCCTCACGGGCTGCGCGGCTCGAAAATCGGCGTGGTACGCAAATCCTTCGGCATCAGCGACGCCGTGGACGCGCTGATGAACCAGGCCATTGAAGAGATGAGGCGCCAGGGCGCGGTGATTGTGGACCCGGCAGACATTGAAAACATGGAGCAGGTTGGGGAACCCGAATTCCAGGTCCTACTCTACGAGCTCAAAGCTGACCTGAACTCATACCTCGCGGCGCTTGGGCCCACCGCACCGGTGCATACATTAGCGGAGATCATCGATTTCAACGACCGCCACCGCGAAAAGGAGATGCCTTACTTCGGACAGGATACGTTCATCAAAGCGCAGGCTAAGGGACCGCTCACCGAGAAGGCGTACCTGGACGCGCTCGAAAAGGATCATCTTCTCACTCGCAAGGAAGGAATCGACGCCGTGATGGAGAAGTTTCAATTGGATGCGCTGATAGCGCCCACCGGGGGGCCTGCCTTTTTGACGGACCTGGTTGACGGCGACCACGATGTCGGCGGTAGTTCGACGCCTGCGGCAGTAGCGGGTTATCCGAACATCACCGTGCCGGTGGGTTTCATCTTCGGTCTGCCGGTCGGAATCTCATTCTTCGGCAGGGCTTTCAGCGAGCCGACCTTGATAAAGCTGGCCTATTCGTTCGAGCAGGTCACCCGGCATCGCCGTGCCCCGCAGTTCCTTCCCACCGTGGATTTGACCAGATAGTGGAGAACTGCCAAGCTGCTGAAAGACGTTGGTCCGCTGTCATTCTGAGCGAAGCGAAGAATCCCTGCAGTGGTAGGAAGGGCGGGGCTTCAGCCCCGCCATTAATCTCGCGAGGTAATTGCGGGGCTTTAGCCCCTGAAGCAGCTTGGCTTCAGGGCCTAAAGGCCCTACCAACCCTGCCCCCATGGACGGCGGGGCTAAAGCCCCGCCCTTCCGACGGCCATTTGAAATTGCGCTCATTGAACCAACCAAGCACTAGCTGCTATTCGGGGATTCGAACGCTCCCGTCCGCTGCAATCTGGAAGGAAGGATTCCAGGCAACTTCCCACAGGAAGCCGTCGGGGTCGGCGAAATAGCCTGAGTACCCTCCCCAAAAGGCTTCCTGTGCCGGTTTAGCGATCTTGGCGCCTGCGCCCGCCGCCTGGGCCAGCACGGAATCAACTTCTTCGCGGGTCCGGGCGTTGTAGGCAAGGGTAATGCCGCGAAACCCATGACCGTCGGAAGAAACGTTGGCATCCTTTGCAAGCTCGTCTCGCGGGTACAGCGAGAAAGCGATCCCCCCGAGCTGGAAGAAGACTATGCCCTCCGCCTTGGCCATTGACCGCCGCCAACCGAGGCGTTCGTAGAATTCCCTGCTCCGACTCAGGTCCGCCACGCCCAGTGTAATCAAACTCACCCGCTGTTCCATGTCGGCCCTCCTGAAGTCTGCTTCACATATTTTAACGGGACGCGTTCGCCCCATCACGCGTAGCGTCGGCTTCGGGCTTCAGAACGAAGTAGTAGTGATTTTCGCCTTCGTCGACGTCTTCGCCCGCGAGCCGCAGGCCTTCCGCGCGGAGAATTTCCTCATACCTCTCCCGCCCGAGCGATATCGACGTACGTCCGGTCAGCGAGTCAGACCAGGCGATAGGCCTAGCCTGCGACGTGAACAGAAATCTGGCGCCCGGAGTCAACGCTTTTGCTGCCTTTTTGATCACCGTTGTTTGAGCCTCAGGCGGAAGCAAGAACATCAGGCCCCATGCAACGATGGCGTCAAAGGTGCGGCGGAAAAACTCCGACTCCTCAGCCGCGGCGCATTCCGCTGGAGCGTTGGGAAATCGTACGCGGAATGCAGCGAGCAGACTTGGCGAGGCGTCAACGCCCCAGACGGCGAATCCTTCATCGATCAGCGCTTGTGAAATCGGCACGCCATAACCACATCCAAGATCGAGGATTGCAATCCCGCGGGGCAATGTTTTGCTCCACTGCCGCACGGTCGCGGGCCCGATGCGCGGATTACGTGCGCGCATGAAGGTTTGTGCAATCTGCTCATAGCCGTTCGACTTGTCGTGAGGAATTGGATTCACCACTGAGTTTAAGCCTGAATTCCGAAGTTGAATTCGGCGCTTCCAGGCCAACTCTTTGAATCTGAATTGCCTGCCTTGATAACCTCGAGAGCGGAACGGGTTTTTGGGTTCCTCGGACGTAACCCCTCACCCGTCCCGCACCGGCTGATGACTGCGCCGGCTGCGAGCCACCCTCTCCCCAAGGGAGAGGGCGGTCAACGATGATTGATTCCAGCCCTCTCCCTTGGGGAGGGGTGGTGAGCATGGTAGCGCGGAGCAGACAACCCACTACTGATGAGGGGCCGCAGGGATTGTGGGCGCGTTCGGCTGATCGGTGGGAGTCGCGCTCACGATGCGGACTTTCGACTTGAATTGTTTATAGTCTGTGTAACGAAGGACCTCTTTAATATGCACGGGGCCGCCGGAAAAATAGAGTGTGTCATCCGCCATGGTGTATGTCGGAAACCAATATTTTCCGTCGATCTGCTCGCGGTAGGTGGTGAAGCGCGGAAACAGGTTTTCGCCCCTCTTTGTGTGTAGTTCGGGCACGGGCTTGCCTTCCGACTTCACGATTTGCAGATCCTGGTCATCAACCCACACGACGCCCTGAAAATACTGGTGGCCTTTCTGGATCTCTTTGGGGCGGACGGAGAAAACGTAAGCGGTAATCTCATCGACCTTCACATGTCCCAAATACTTGATTTCGTATTCCGGCAGCTCGTCGGTAGTAAGAACAAAAGGCTGAGTGTTTCGAAAAGAAGTAAGATCTTCCTCGGTCATAATGATTTTCTTGAGAGTATCCGCCGGGGCATAGGTGACGCGCTCGATGCGTTTGCCGGAATCGTCGAAAAGGATATCCCACTCCTGCTCGTAAACGCCCCCAACTTCGTTGTCGGGTCCCAATTCTTCAACCTTGTTGATCTGGTGGTAGGTGTAGTTGTCGCGCGCCTCCTTGAAGAGTTTCTCTTTGGAAGCGAACTCCTGGATGATCTTCTGGATTTGATCCGGGCTGGGATCAGTCAGATCTTTTGTTTCTTTGGCGGCTGCCGGCTTGGCAGTTGTAGCCTCAGGCGCGGTAAGTTTGTTCAACGTCTCCGAGACCTTCCGACTTACATCCGGAGGATTAGAATTGGGCGCAGTGGTAGCCGGCGCTGTGGGAGCTGGAGAAGGCGCACTCGCTGATTGGCTTTGCTGGGGGGTGGTTGCCGGCGCAGACCCTGCAGAACGAGCGGAGGCGGGTTGGGCCTTTAAACCTGCTTCGGTCAGGGCATCGACCAAGTCATCGCTGGCTCCAGCGTCATGGAATTTCTTAGCCAGATCCGGATTCATCTTAAAACTGACGCCTCGTTCCTTAACCAGCGTGATGATCTTTGGCGAGGGAGAACCTCCAAGAAGCAGCAGGGTCACGTCGTCGGCACTCAAGGGCTGATCCGCAGCCGCGGCCAAAAGTGCAAACAGCCCTCCGAAAGCTATCAAGAGCACTACCAGAGCTGCTTTTTTGGTCATTGGACTTTGATCCTTCCCTTACAAAGCTTCCCAGCCCCAGGACCCCGCAACAGGCCCTCCTATAAGATAGAATATACCTCACGCCCAGGAGTTGTCTTGCTCTTTCGGAGCCGGTGTGCCGGCGGCAGGGGTCTCGTCCGCCAATCCTCCGCTGGCATGCAAGGCTTCCGTGGGGTAACCCAACTCCACCCAAGCGTCGAACCCCCCAAGCAGCGGCCAGACCTCCTTGAACCCTTTGCTCTTGAGAAGGAGCGCCATCCTGGCGCTCGTAGCCTCGTTTGGTCAAGTGCAGTACATCACCACCGGGCGGCCCTTTGGGATTTCCTCATTGCGAAGATGGAAATCGCCAGGTGGGATATGGATCGCGCCCGGGATCCTGAAGCCCTCCTGCTGATAGGCAAGGTCAGACCGCAAATCCACAACGACCAGACTCTCACCCTGCCCGAGGCGCTCCCTCAAGTCCTGCGGGGAAATACGTGATCTTTCAAGCAAGCGTAAGAACCGCCGGCGTTCAAACCACTTCCACAGAAACCAAACGGCCAGGAGGAGAGACACGATCAATGCACTAGTCTTTCCGAAAGCAGCCAGCCAGGCGACCAGCCGCTCGACCTCGGTCCGGAAACCTAACCCGAGCAATACGGCGGACATCACCCAGAGGGTAACCCCTGCGAAATCGAACCATAGAAAACGAGAATAAGAGGTCTTCAGCATCCCGGACAGAGGGGAAGCCACCGTACTCAGACCGGGAACGAACTTGGCGAAAAGAAGCGTCTTGAGCCCGTTTCGCGCGAAGAAGTCTTCGGTGCGGCCCACGCAGGAATCAACATTAAGGGAGAGAGAGCAGAGCTTCCTGAGAACCGAGCGGCCGCGACGCCTGCCAAGGTAGTACCAAAGGGAATCTCCGCAGAGTGCCGGGAGCACGCTGAGCGCCATGATGACAGCTAAACGGAAGTGAAGTTCCGCTGCCAGCGCGGCGCCGATGAGGATGACTGGAAAACTCGGAACGGGCAACCCCAAGCTCTCCGCGAGAACCATGAGGAAGAAGATAGGATACCCGTAATGTCTCAAGACTTGGACCATGCCGACACCTAGCCCGCAACTCCGCAACGGGTGAAGCGATCATACCTGCTCGCTTCCCTGTCCGCTTCTGCGTTACTTCAATAGATGAAACACGCCGGACAATGGCCCTCATGCCGAGTGAAACTCGATTGCAGATTGCATCTTGCAGACGGGGGTAACTGCGGAAACCTCTCGGCGCGCTCAGGGTGACAACTTCCCGTGCCCGTCACTGTCTCCTGGCGGTGAAAAGGTATGAAAGAATTGTGTTGTCAGGGTCCCGCACGCGCCGCAGGCCTGCCCTCATATGCAGACCTGCGGCGCCCCCGGAACCCTTGGACGCTCAGCGCGCCCGGCGCCTGTTCTTAAGCCGTGATTGGCGTATTTTGTTGGCTTTGCGTTTGGGCTTTGAGATCGCGAACGTAACCGTTCCCACTCGACGGACCTTCCATTCTTCCGCCTCGGGGGCCGTGCTGTCTCGCTCCATAGTTGTGCTCTCTATCTGTCTGGTTAGGAATCGGCTCGACGCCGCCAGTGGCGATGCCGCAGAGGCGGCGCCGCTGCTACTTCGCAGGTTCGATGGAGGTGACGGTAATCGTATCACCCTTAAGTGATCCGGTGACCTTCACCTTCTGCCCTGCAAATTGCTCAGGTTTCTTCTGATCGCTGAGCTGATAGACCTTTCCACTGGCGTCGGCAAGTATAAACTTGCTCCCGGCTTTTACACACGCCAGCGTACAATCCTTGTCACTCTGTCCCGGCATCATGTGCTTCGCGCCGCACATGGAATCACTGATGCTCCCGACAAAGGTTTTTGCCGCAGCCTTCGCAGTGCCGGCGAAGCCCAGGCCCGCGAGAAGCAAAAGCGCAACACTGTAAATGGCGATCCTCCGCATTTGGGTCACCTCCAAGCTATTTTACCTGAAAAACCGAAAGTTGCGTGAGAGAAGATATTGGCGAGTGGATAGGACAGAGCGAGGAGCGCGTCGCGAAGGGCAGCCGGTCACGCCGCTACAAGTTTCCTCTAACCGCAAAAGCACCGCTGTCATCCCGAGCGTTCGTCGGCCTGCGGGCCACCCAAAACCATGAAAACCACACCGGTCGTCAATCCTGCGGCGCGAAGAGCCGGGCTCCGCTTGGGGATTGTAGGGGGACGGCTTGCCGTCCCCTGGATGGACCGATCTTGCACCCTCCGGGGTAGGGCAAGCCTTACCCCTACACGCTTTCAGAGCAGCATGCCTCAACACTGGACATGGCGCACGGCCACGGAAAGCTCCTCTTCCCCGTCCGCAGCCCCAGCCCCCAGACTCTGGCGTCCCGCGTCTTCCCTAGCCCCCAGTTCCGGGTTCTCTTTGTTTTTCCGCAGGCAGACCTACGATTGTCTACTTGCCTCCGACGGGAGAAACATCGGCCACCGTTATCGTACTATCGGTCAGGCTGCCAGTCACTTTCACAGCCTTCCCACCCATGCCCTTGAACTTGTCTTGATCATCAACCTGATAGACTTTCCCATGGCTGACCAGAACATACTTGGCGCCGCCTGATACGCATTTCTCGACGCATGTCTCGGCCGCTGCACTGGCCTTGGCGTGTTTGGCCCCGCAATGCTCGTCGCTAACCGTGCCCGTGAACGACTTGTTTTGAGCCCAACTCAGACAGCCAAAAGCGAACAGCATCAACCCCAGCATGGCAATTCTCTTGATCATCGTAATCCTCCTCGTTTTTTCCAAGATTTTGTCCGCCGAGCGGTGGCAGGACACAGCCTTAAAGCCGAGTCGAAGTCAGTTACTCCCCCTTGGGCTCCGCCTTGAGAGCGTAGTCCTCCCGGGCCCGAATTCAAGCTGTTAAGTCCTTGCCCTGACCAGACTAATTGTACCTGTGATTGGAACCCAAGACAAGCCAATTCAGTCGGCAGATTTCACGTGCCAGGTGTCAGGTGTCGGGTTTCAGGTGCCGGGTGTTAGGGGAAGAAACTGTCGGCGATCCACAATCAACAAATGCGCGTGCCCGCTGGAAGACCAAAACCTAAAGCGGAAAGTCTGTTCCCTGACACGTCACACCCGGCACCTGACACCTGCCTACACCTCGCCACATTGCAATTTCACTCACCGGCATCTAGAATCAAAAAGAAAGGAGCAGCAACATGGAAAATGACGTTCTACGGATTGCCGGCAGGGAATTTCGTTCGCGCCTGATCATCGGCACCGGAAAATACAGGAGCTTTCAGGAAATGGCGCGGGCCCATGAGGCTTCCGGGGCAGAGATGGTTACGGTCGCGGTCCGGCGCGTGAATCTCACGGACCGCAGCAAGGAATCTTTACTCGATTATGTAGACCGTCAGAAGTATTTCATTCTGCCCAATACCGCCGGGTGTTACAGCGGCGATGAGGCTATTCGTACGGCGCGTCTGGCTCGGGAAGTAGGCCTTTCCAACTGGATCAAACTGGAAGTGATCGGCGACGAGAAGACGCTCTTCCCCGACAATTTCGAATTGCTGCGGGCGACCGAGGTTCTGGTCAAAGAGGGGTTTGTCGTCTTGCCGTATACCAATGACGATTTGATATCCGCTCGGCGGCTGGTCGACGCGGGAGCGGCGGCGGTGATGCCTCTGGGTGCGCCCATCGGGTCCGGGCTGGGCATTCAAAATCCCGCCAACATACGCATCCTGCGGGAGATGATTACCAGCGTGCCCCTGATCCTCGACGCCGGGGTAGGCACGGCGTCCGACGCAACCGTAGCCATGGAACTGGGAGCCGATGCGGTGCTGATGAACACCGGCATCGCCGCCGCTCAGGATCCCGTCCTGATGGCACAAGCGATGCAGCACGCGGTCATCGCCGGCCGCCAGGCTTATCTCGCCGGTCGCATGCCCAGAAAACTCTACGCCGCGGCCTCCAGTCCGCTCGAAGGTGTGGTGCGTTAAACGATGGAGTGAAAGATATCGCCCGAAAGTAAGCGCGCTCACTTCGCGGTTTTGTCCGGAGCGGCATTAGGAGCTTGCTCTTTGGGGGAGTCCTTTCCAGTCACGCCGGTGTAGATTGTCTCCCCACTGCGGGCGAACCCCATACTCTCGCGCGCCAAACGCTCGATGGCTTTGGGGTCGGACTGAAGCTCTTTGATGCGTTTGTCCAGTTGTGCGTTTTCATCTTTGAGCTGACGAATCTGTTCCCGCAGGCTCTCAATTTCCTTTTTTTCCTGGCGCAGAGCCATGAAGCCGTGCGCTCCCATTATCTCGTGAACGAGCAGCGCAATACAAACTACCACCAGTAGGTACGTCGCGTACCGGCGTAGAGTTTCGACATTCCAGGGGAGCATCTCCATCGCCCAAGCGCAGTGCGATGCGCGTATAAACCCACTTACCGGATCGACCGTTACAACGGCGTCTTCCAATCGACTGCCCTGCCGCGCCAACTATCGCCCCCTGCAGATGGATGGTCCGAGTTGCGCTTCGGCCAGAGTCTGGGTAGTGTCTTAATTTACCTCGTAGCGCCGACCTTTAGAGCCTGCCCTGAGCAGAGCGAACGGTCGGCAGATGCTGGCCTAAAGGCCAGCGCTACGCCGAAACTAGATCACTGCCGGAGTCTGATTGGCATTGCCGAGCCTGCACGCGCTATTGTATCCTGAGCAGAGGCTTCGAGCAAGCGAGTCATCCCAAGGTCCTGGTCTGAACCTGCGCGCGCCGCGGACTCTCGAGCGAAGACTGCCGGCCTCGCAATCGCTGCTCGGGCCGGGTAGCCGCGAAACTTCGCGGCCATGCCGGCGGCGCGGGAGGAAATGTGACGGATAAAGTCGTAATCCTCGTCACCGCAGCTAATCAAGATGAAAGCCGGAAGATCGCGCGCCGGTTGGTGGAAGCTCAACTTGCTGCCTGCGTTAACATCCTGCCGCCCATCGAATCGGTTTATCGCTGGCAAGGCCAAATTGCCGAGGAAGGGGAATGCCTGCTGATCATCAAGAGCGCCAAGGCGTTGTACGCTGAGATCGAAACTGAGATCTTAAGGCTCCACAGTTATCGCACGCCTGAGATCATCTGCCTCCCCATCGTCGAGGGCTCCCGCAATTACTTGCAGTGGATATCCGAATCCGTGAAGCCGGTGGGCGTAGAGAAGAGCGGTTAGGGAACAACATCCGATGAACAGAGGTTGCTGAAGACGCTCATCTGAACAGTCGAGGAGAAAGAGAGCAGGGAAGGAGTGGCTTAACCATGTTTGGCTCGAATCGTTCGCGGTGCGCAATTGGGATAAATGTCGGTATCGTTATCCTGCTGTCTTGCGGCACGTGCAGACCCGCACAACAAGAACCGATTCCCGAGTACAGCCTGAACGTGGTGGTGACAGAAGCCACAACCGGCGACGTCATCAGCCAGGCGCGTCTGACGCTCCAGTTCAAATCCGGCAGGCTCCATCGTAATGTCACCTACGGAGCGAAAACCAATGCACAAGGACAATACACGTTCACGCATATTCCGAAAGGAACTGTCCTTTTGATCGTGACGGCTGAACGTCATCAGAGCTTTGGAAAAGAAATTGAGCTTGAACAAGATAATCAGACCATTGAGGTCAAGCTCAAAAAACCCCAGGCGCAACTTTAGCCTTGGATACACCCAGTGCGGCAAAGCCGAAACCAAATGCAGATTCTTCGCTTCACTCAGAATGACATGTCATCGTGGGCGAAGCGAAGGATCTGCTTTTCTTCGAACGCCGTGACGAAACTCACTCTTCTTTGTGCAGAGGGCGTGCCAAACCTGAGATGAGAGGAGAGAATCCTTCGAGGGATTCTAGACCGAATCAGAAGATGCTACACGTTGGTGCAAAGAGTTAAAAGCTCTTCCATTCGTTAACCTTCGCGTAACAAGAGCCGAGTTTTCCACAAGGTTTTCAACAGACCTGTTGAAAAATAACTTCGATAGCCTGCCGAGTGTCAGAGGGTTGCCAAGCCATCGTCAACACTTGACGTGTCTCCCGTGCTGTCCTATTTGGTCGTGGCCCCGTCATCTTAGTGGCTCCGGTGCTGGGTGGAAGCCGGGTTATGGACCAAATCCGGTCAGTACACGTGTCTCCATACCGATACTAAGAAGTTACTGGTACCTGACGTCTGCCCAGGTACTAGTACCTAGTTTGAAGATGAATTATTTAGGGACTGGCGGTGCGCCTGGCGTCGACGGCGGTTTGGGCGGACCTTGTTGCGCGGCTGGTGAGGTGAAGTAGGCATCATCCACCCAAATCTTGGCGTTTACCTTGAGTGCGTCCAAGGCGGAATTGATCTTTTGTTGCCGAAGCGTGCTTTCAATTTTTGGAGTGGCGCCTTTCAAATCACCTGGCTGGTGGGAAACAACCTTTACAAAGCCCAATGCCGTCCCAAAATCAAACAACTCAGTAACTTGCCCGGCCGGGAGATCGAAGACTGCCTTTTCAAAGTCCGCACGCATCTGTCCCCGGCGAACCGCAAAAGGCTGGCTATCCACTCGTATGATATTGGCGATCTGAAATTTTTCGGCCACTTGCTTTGGGTCCTGCCCGGCAATGAAAGCCTTGCGAATCTCTTCCGCGCGGGCCTTGGCTTCGTCCGGCGAAAATCCCGGAGTCCCTTCCTTGGAGCCTTCTGGTTTCTTGCGAACCGTGACTTGGAGCACCTGAAGTTCCTCGAAATCATTTTGATGCGTGGCAAAATATTTGCTCGTCTCTTCAGGCGTCACGACTACCTTTTGCGCGATCTGCTGGTACTCCGCCTGCGCCAGCATCTTGAGGCGAGTCAAGGCGAGCGTTTCCTTGTAGTCGGCAGTTTGGTCTAGATGATTGCTGAGGGCTTCCTGAGAGAGAAGCAGCATCAAGACATACTCGTCTCCGAACGGCTTCTTGCCTTGCCGGGCCAGAGAGTTTTGCGCCTGCGGAGGGAGCGCGTGGATGGCTTTTTCAATTTGCCCTTCAGTTACCGACTGATCGCCGACCTTCAACACTACCTTGTCAGGCGAGGCCGGCGCGGCAGGAGGTGCAGCAGGACTCGGAGTTGGACCTGCCGGAGTTTGGCCGCTCGCTGCCCGACCACACATAACACCCACGACGAGCGCCGCTATCAACGCCCGCGCTGTCAACCAACATGCTCTTCCCCACCTGACATGACCCATTGACCCTGCCTCACAATCCTTTTTGATTGCCGCAAAACTCATCATGTTAACATATCAACTGATATAATTGAATCACAATGGAACGTGACTCCGACTCCAGACATTTCATTCTCTCGAGCGACTACCAGCCGCGGGGCGACCAGGTGACGGCAATTCAGGAACTGGTGCGGGGTGTCGAAGAAGGCAAGCCGCATCAAGTTTTGCTTGGGGTCACAGGTTCGGGTAAAACCTTTACCGTGGCCAAAGTGATTGAGGCGGTGAACCGCCCCACGCTGATCCTGGCCCACAACAAGACGCTTGCCGCGCAGCTTTACCACGAATTCCGGTCCTTCTTTCCGCGCAACGCCGTCGAGTACTTCGTAAGCTACTACGATTACTATCAGCCGGAAGCCTACATCCCCGCGAGCGACGTCTACATCGAGAAGGAAGCGACCATCAACGACGAACTCGATAAGCTGCGCATGTCCGCAACTCGCTCGCTCTTCGAGCGCCGCGATTGCGTGATCGTGGCCAGCGTCAGTTGCATTTACGGCTTGGGGTCGCCGGAAGCCTATTATGGAATGGTCCTGCTGCTGGAAAAGGGGCAGAAGATCGAGCGGCGGGATATCCTTCGGCGGCTGGTCGAAATCCAGTACGAGCGCAACGACGCGGAGTTCCGGCGCGGCGCTATCCGCGTGCGCGGCGACGTGATTGAAGTTTTTCCCACTTACGAGGATGTTGCCTACCGGATCGAAATGTGGGGGGATCAGGTGGAGAGCCTGTCCCAGATTGACCCGCTGTTCGGCCAGGTGAAGCAGACTTATTCCCGCCTGCCGATTTACCCCCGCACCCATTACGTACTGCCCGCCGAAAGGAAAGAGGATGCAGTGCAGCGCATCCTCAGCGAACTCGAATGGTGGCGGGCGGAGCTCGAGAAGCAAGGGAAGCTCGTGGAAGCCCAGCGCGTGCAGCAACGCACGATGTTCGACCTCGAGATGATGAAGGAGATCGGCTACTGTCACGGCATTGAGAACTACTCGCGCCACCTTTCCGGACGCCTGCCGGGTGAGCCTCCGCCCACTTTGCTCGACTACCTGCCGCAAGATGCGTTGATCTTCATCGACGAGAGCCACCAGACAGTGCCCCAATTGCGCGGCATGTACCATGGCGACCGGTCGCGCAAGCAGACGCTTGTAGACTATGGATTTCGCCTGCCTTCCGCGCTGGACAATCGCCCTCTCTCCTTCGAGGAGTTCGAGCATCGCGTGGGGCAGTTGATTTACGTCTCCGCCACCCCCGGCCCATACGAGCTGACCAAATCCGGCGGCGAGGTCGTGGAGCAGATCATCCGCCCCACGGGACTCATCGACCCCGAGGTGGAAGTCCGCCCTACACGCCACCAGATTGAAGACTTGCTGGCGGACATTCGAAGCCGGACCGCGGCCAACGAACGCGTTCTGGTGACCACGCTCACCAAGCGTATGTCAGAAGACCTGGCGGAGTATTACGCCGAGGTCGGTGTGCGGTGCCGCTACTTGCACTCCGAAATCGAAACTCTGGAGCGCGTGAAAATCCTGCGCGACCTGCGGCGTGGCGAGTTCGACGTACTGATCGGCATCAACCTGCTCCGCGAAGGGCTTGACCTGCCGGAAGTCTCGCTGGTCGCTATTCTCGACGCCGACAAGGAAGGCTACTTGCGCTCGGCCGGAGCGCTGATCCAAACCATGGGACGCGCGGCGCGGAACTTGCACGGCAAGGCCATCCTCTATGCCGACCGCATGACGGAGTCAATGAGTAACGCAATCACTGAAACCAATCGCCGGCGCGCCAAGCAGACTCGTTATAACGAGGATAATGGCATCACGCCGGAAAGCATCGTCCGACCCGTAGATATGGCCCTGGCCTCCATCGTGGCGGCGGACTACGTCGAAGTACCCGTCGACGTGCCCGAGGACGCCGCGACTCCTGACCAGCTCGAAGAACTTACTAAGAGCCTGGAGAAGCAAATGCGGGAAGCCGCCGAGCAGTTTGAGTTTGAGAAGGCCGCTCAACTCCGCGACCGGATCAAGGCTTTGAAGGAGAAGGTGGCAACCACACTGATAGGCGTCGAGCAGCCAGGGAGTCGAGAAGTCGAGGAAGCCGGGGAGCACAAATCCAGCGCTCAAGAAGCGTAATGTCGTGAGTCAGAAGTTCGCTCAACGATTCAGCCCGCGGAGCGGGCGGCAGCGCGTAGCCCACGGCGCAAGCCGTGGGTCGCGAGAAGCCACCCTCTCCCCCGTCCCCTCTCCCGCCCTGCGGGAGAGGGGTGCCGAAGGCGGGGTGAGGGCGCTCTAACCCAGGGCTCACGCCCTGGGCTACTCTATGCCGCCCCTGACGGGGCTCTAAGAACCGTCGCACATGCGAAAGACTTTCTTAACGAACCTCTGACCCCGGGCACGAGGAGCCGACAATGACCATCCCTGTCACCACAACCTTGAACATCGACGGTTACCGCATCAGAGAATACAAGGGAGTCGTTCGCGGCATCATCGTGCGCGCCCCTACGATAGCCCAGGGGATCCTGGGCGGCCTGAAAAGCATCATCGGGGGCCGCATCGGCGCCTACACCGAGATGTGCGAGCAGGCCCGACAGCAAGCCTACGATTTGATGATTGAGCATGCACTACAGGTAGGCGCCAACGCCGTCGTCGGCCTCCACTACGACGCCTCAGAGGTGGTGGGACGAGAATCCGCGACAGAAGTCCTCTGCTACGGCACTGCCGTAGTCATCGAACCGCTGCCAAGGTCTTAGTCACTCGACGCCTGCTCGCTTCGATTGCCTGGAACTTTACCGTGGTTCTGTGTTTCCGCGGGCCCTTCTTCTCTCTTATGGCAACTCCTCCACCCAATTCTCCACCCTCAGTTGCGGAACGCGTCGAAACTCCCGGACGTTATTCGTAACCAGCGTGAGGCCAAGGCTCAGGGCGTGCGAGGCAATCAACAGGTCGTAGGCGCCGATAGGTGAACCCTTCCGTTCGAGTTCAGCTCGGACCTGCCCATAATGCTGGCCCGCGCTGGCATCCAGAGGTAGCACCGGGATCAGCGACTCCAACTCCTCGATGCGCCCCAGGTTCTCCTCCCGGCGCAGACTCTTCCACGCGCCATGGACCATTTCTAGATGGGTAATAACAGACATTCCCACGTCCCCAGGGCGCAAATCCCGGAGGCGCGCCAGCACTCCGGGGGCTTTTCGTCGGGCGAGGTAGACACAGATGTCGGTGTCGAGCAGGTAGCGCATCAGAATCCCAAACGTTTATCCAGTTTGGGCTGGCGGCGGCCACCCTTAAAAAAGTCGGGAGAGAAGCCGGTCAGAAGCTCGTAGGCGGCGGCGAGATTCGGTTGCCGCTCACGCAACACAATTTCATCACCGCGCTTCGTGATCTCTACCTGCTGCGAGCGAAAACGGAACCTCTTGGGAATCCTCACCGCTTGACTGTTGCCGCTTTGAAAGACCTTGGTGATAGCCATGGATTGAAGTATACACGGGACGTGTATACAACGCAAGGGTAAGAACCGGGTTTGACTTGTGGCGTGCGGTGCATTTGTGCTCCTCCTCCAACGAACCCATATTAAAAGAAAGGCGGGGAAACGTGCTCCCCGCCCTCAGTTCTCGGTCAGTTGTCGACTCTCAACTGTCGACTGTTGTTCTCACTGCCTACTGCCTTCTGCTTACTGCCTACTCGCGGTATGGCGGGGG
>Ga0209517_10003128_pt1 | contig 22688 bp, 18 predicted proteins | sample PeaSoiMetSII2010_FD_187695 | JGI IMG/M metagenome (GOLD analysis project Ga0209517, IMG submission 187695) | Peat soil microbial communities from Weissenstadt, Germany - SII-2010 (SPAdes) (version 2) | ecosystem: Environmental > Terrestrial > Soil > Wetlands > Peat | place: Germany...
TATCGGCTGCGCTCAAGATCTACGCGGGCGAGGAATATCCCTGGCTCGACATCCGCGTCGACGACCATCCCGAGCCGCTCGTCGAACTGCGCCGGCTCTACGAGGAGGCGCGGCGCAAGTATCTGGTCTTCGGCCGCTTCCTGCCGACGCGCGTGGATCCTTCGGGGATCTTCGACCGCGCGATCATCAACGCCGAGGTGGAGCGGGTGGAGAAGGCGTTGCGGTCGTGACGTCGCGGGGGCGGCGCCCTTGAGCGTGCCCGCCCGCAAGGCGGCGCCGGCGCGCTACCTTCTCGAGGTCCGAAATCTCAGCACATATTTCGAGGTCGATGACGGCGAATTCCGGGCCGTCGACGGCGTGAGCTTCGCCCTCGTGCCCGGCCGCACCCTCGGTATCGTGGGCGAATCCGGCTGCGGGAAAAGCGTCACGGCGCTCTCGATCATGGGGCTGATCCCGCGCCCGCCCGGCCGGATGGCCGGTGGCGAGATCCTGTTCGAGGGCGTCGACCTCTTGAAGCTCAAGCCCGCGGAGATGCGGGAGCGGCGCGGCAACCTGATCTCGATGATCTTCCAGGAGCCGATGACCTCGCTCAACCCCGCCTTCACCGTGGGCGACCAGATCGTCGAGGTGATCCTGCGTCACCGCGATGTGACCAAGCAGCAGGCCACCGAGCACGCGATCGAGATGCTGCGGCGCGTGCGCATCCCCTCGCCGGAGCGGCGCTTCGAGGAGTATCCGCACAAGCTTTCGGGCGGCATGCGGCAGCGGGTGATGATCGCCATGGCGCTCGCCTGCGATCCGCAGCTGCTGATCGCCGACGAGCCCACCACCGCGCTCGACGTCACCATCCAGGCGCAGATCCTCGATCTCATGCGGCGCCTGCGCGACGAGACCGGCGCCGCCATCATGGTGATCACCCACGATCTCGGCGTGATCGCGGAAATCGCCCACGAGGTGATCGTCATGTATGCGGGGCGCGTGATCGAGCGCGCCGAGGTGGGCGCGCTGTTTCGCGATCCGCAGCACCCCTATACCATCGGCCTGCTGGGCTCGATCCCGCGGCTCACGACCGAGCAGGCGCGGCTCACCACCATCGAGGGCGTGGTGCCGAACCCGCTCGCGATGCCCGAGGGCTGCCGTTTCCATCCGCGCTGTCCGTTCGCGGTGGACGAGTGTTTGCGCACAGACCCGCCGCTGCGCGAGATCAAGCCTGGCCAATTCGCCGCCTGCATTCGCGCGCCGCTCGAGGAATGCGTGCTCTGATGGCGGCGAAATCCAACGGCGCCGTCTCGCCGCCGCTCGTCGAGGTCGAGCGCCTCGTCAAGCATTTCGCCGTGCGGCGCGGCTTCCTCGGTCGGCAAGTGGGCGCGGTCAAGGCGGTGGACGACATCAGCTTCTCGGTCGCGCCCGGCGAGACGTTGGCGCTGGTGGGTGAGTCCGGCTGCGGCAAGTCGACCACGGGCCGCCTTGTGCTGCGCTTGATCGAGCCGACCTCAGGCGCGGTGCGCTTCGCCGGCAGGAACATCTTCGAGCTTGGCCAGCACGAGGTGCGCGCGCTCCGGCGCGCCATGCAGATCGTATTCCAGGATCCCTATGCCTCGCTCAATCCGCGCATGACCGTGGGCCAGATCCTCGGCGAGCCGCTGCGGCTCCACGGGCTCGCGTCGGGAGCGCAACAACTGCGCGCTCGGATCGAGGAGCTGCTCGGCTTCGTCGGCCTCTCGCCCCACCATGCTCGCCGCTATCCGCACGAGTTCTCGGGCGGGCAGCGCCAGCGCATCGGAATCGCCCGCGCACTCGCGGTCGAGCCGCGGCTCATCGTGTGCGACGAGCCGGTCTCGGCGCTCGACGTCTCGATCCAGGCGCAGGTGATCAATCTGCTGCAGGACCTGCAGCGGCGGTTCGATCTCTCCTATATTTTCATCGCGCACGATCTCGCGGTGGTGAAGCATATCGCCGACCGCGTCGCCGTCATGTATCTCGGCAAGATCGTCGAGCTCGCGGAGAAGCGCACGCTGTTCCGCGAGCCGCGCCACCCCTATACCCAGGCCCTGCTTTCGGCGATCCCGGTGCCGGAGCCCGCGCTGCCGCGCGAGCGGATGCTGCTCCAGGGCGACGTGCCGAGCCCGATGGCGCCGCCGCCCGGTTGCAGATTCCAAACTCGCTGCCCATTCGCTAGGGATCGCTGCCGGATCGAGGAACCCACGCTCGATCCGGCGGCGCCCGGCCATACCGTCGCCTGCCATTTCTGGCGCGAAATCGAGCCGCCCGCGCGGCTTCTGCCTGCCGAGGAAGCAGAAGGCGGGAACCCGCGCCTCAAGCGTTTGCAGGCCTTTTTCACGCAACGCGCGGGCGCGGGCGCCGTGGCGCCACGGGATTGATGGCCTCACGGGGGAGTGTGGCGCGGGCTGGCCTTGGTTTTGCTATGATCGGAACAAATAACGGGAGGAGGGTTCGATGAAATTCACCAAAGCTGTCGTATTCGCTGCCGCTCTGCTTGCCACCACCGGGGGGATCGCGAGCGCGGAGACCACGCTCAGGATCGGGCTCAACGAGGACCCGGACGTTCTCGATCCCACGCTCGCCCGCACCTTCGTCGGGCGCATCGTGTTCGCGTCGATCTGCGACAAGCTCTTCGACATCACGACCGACCTCAAGGTCGTGCCGCAGCTCGCCACCGACTACAAATGGGTCGACGACGACAAGGGGCTGGTGATCACGCTCCGTCAGGGCGTCGTCTTCCAGGACGGCGAGCCCATGAATGCGCAGGCCGTCAAATACAGTCTCGAGCGCCACCTCACCATGCAAGGCTCGATGCGGAAGGGCGAGATCAGCGCCGTCGCCAGCGTCGACGTGGTCGACGATCACACGGTGAAGCTCAATCTCTCCACGCCCAACGCTCCACTGGTCGCGCAGCTGACCGATCGCGCCGGGATGATCGTGTCGCCCAAGGCCGCCGAGGCGCTCAAGGACAAATTCGGCACGGCCCCGGTCTGCGCCGGGCCCTACAAGTTCGTGGAGCGCGTCGCGCAAGACCGGATCGTGGTCCAGAAATTCGACAAGTACTGGGACAAGGACAAGATCCACATCGACAAGATCGTGTTCCAGCCGATCCCCGACACGTCGGTGCGGCTCGCCAACCTGCGCTCCGGCGGTCTCGAGCTGGTCGAGCGCCTGCAGCCCACCGACCTCGGCACGGTCCGCGCGGACAAGAACCTGAAGGATGCGTCGATCGTCTCGCTCGGCTATCAAGGCATTACGGTGAACCTGAACAACGGGCCCCGGTCGAAGAACCCCTTGGGCCAGGACGCGCGCGTGAGGCAAGCGTTCAGCCTCGCGATCGACCGCGAGGCGCTTAACAAGGTCGTATTCAACGGCGAGTTCCTGCCGGGCAATCAGTGGGTGCCCTCGACCAGCCCCTACTACGCGAAGAGCCTGGCGGTGCCGAAGCGCGACGTCGCGAAAGCAAAGGAGCTGCTGAAGGCGGCGGGCGTGACCACGCCCGTTTCGGTGACGCTGATGTTCCCGAACGATCCCGTTCAGACTCAGGTGGCGCAGGTCATTCAATCCATGACCGCCGAGGCGGGCTTCGATGTGAAGCTGCAGGCGACCGAGTTCGCAACCTCCCTCGATCTCTCAGAGAAGGGGGACATGGAGGCCTTCGACATCGGCTGGAGCGGCCGCACCGATCCCGACGGCAACATCTTCAGCTTCGTGACCACCAAGGGTCCGTTCAACGACGGTCACTACTCCAATGCAACAGTCGACAAGGAGCTGACGGCCGCGCGCACGATCGGCGACCTCTCCGAGCGGCAGAAGCACTATGCCGCGGCGGCAGAGCAGCTGCTCCAGGACCTGCCGATCATCTACCTCTATCACAACAAGTGGATCTACGCGTACACGACGAAGCTCTCGGGCTTCGCACCCTATCCCGATGGTTTGATCCGGCCGCAGGGTTTGACGCTGCAGTGATGCTCGCGTGCGCCCCGCTCATCGCCATCCCTCTCCGCCCCTCAGGGGCGGAGAGGCAAGGTGAGGTGGGGCGGGGCTGCCTCTCAGTGCCGCCAGATGACGACCGATGCTGACCTACCTCGTCCGTCGTATCGCCATCATCATCCCGACGCTGTTCTTCGTCTCGATCATCATCTTCGGGCTGCAGCAGCTGTTGCCGGGCGACCCTGCCCTCGCGATGGCGGGCGAGGAGCGGGATCCCAGCGTGATCGCGTTCCTGCGCCACAAGTATCATTTGGACCAGCCGCTCCCCGTCCGTTACGGCCTCTGGGCCATGGGCGTGCTCCGGGGCGATCTCGGCGAGTCCATCCGGATCAACAAGCCCGTGCGCGACTTGGTGCTGGAGAAGTTGCCGGTGACGGCGGAGCTCGCGGGCCTCGCGCTCGTAGTGGCGCTGGTGATCGGCATCCCCGCCGGCGTGATCTCCGCGGTCAAGAACGGCACGGTGATCGACTACGCCGCTAATGTCTTCGCGCTTTGGGGACTCTCCACGCCGAACTTCTGGCTGGGCTTCCTGCTGATCCTGCTGTTCTCCGTGGATCTCGGCTGGCTGCCGGCCTCGGGCTTTGTGAGCCCGGCCGAGAACCTCAAGCAGAACATTCTCACTCTGATCATGCCGGCCTTCGTGCTCGGGAACGCCATCGCCGCCGTGATGATGCGGCACACGCGGAGCGCCATGCTCCAGGTGATGAGCGCCGACTACGTGCGCACCGCGCGCGCCAAGGGCCTGAGCGAGCGCGTAGTCGTGCTGAAGCACGGGCTCAGGAACGCGCTCATTCCCGTGGTGACGCTGGGCGCGCTGGAGTTCGGCCAGCTGCTCTCGGGCGCGGTGCTGACCGAGCAGGTGTTCACCATCCCGGGCTTCGGCAAGCTGATCGTCGACGCCGTGTTCAACCGCGACTACGCCGTCGTGCAGGGCGTCGTGCTCTGCACCGCCACCGCCTATATCGTGCTCAACCTCTGCGCGGACATCGCGTATTTCCTGGTCAATCCGCGGCTGCGTGCGTGAGGGGACAGCACCGATGACCGCCATCCCCGTCGATACCGAGCGCGCCGCGCGGGACCTGCCCGACGATCAGCCCTGGAAGCGCGCGCTTCGGCGCCTGGTACACCGGCGCGGCGCCATGGTGGGCGCCGCCGTCGTGCTGTTCTTCGTGCTGGTCGCGATCTTCGCGCCGCTGATCGCACCCTATGCACCCATAGCGACCGACTGGGGCGCCGTGCGCAAGGCGCCCAGCTGGGCGCACTGGCTCGGCACCGACGAGATCGGCCGCGACGTGCTCTCGCGCGTGATGTTCGGCGCGCGCGCCTCGCTCGAGGCCGGCGTGGTCTCCGTACTGATCTCCCTGTCGCTGGGCATTCCCATCGGTTTGCTCTCGGGCTACGTCGGCGGCCTCCTCGACGGGGTCCTCATGCGCATCGTCGACGCCATGCTCGCCTGCCCGTTCCTCATCCTGGCGATCGCGCTCGCGGCCTTCCTCGGCCCCAATCTGACCAACGCGATGATCGCGATCGGCATCTCCGCGATGCCGGCCTTCATCCGGCTCACGCGCGCCCAGACGCTCTCGACCAAGGTCGAGGATTACGTGGAGGCCGCCAAGGCCGTGGGCAATCCGCACTATCGCATAGTGCTGCGCCACATCCTCCCGAACATTCTGGCGCCTATCATGGTGCAGGCGACGCTCGCGATCGCCGCCGCGATCATCGCGGAGGCGAGCCTCTCGTTCCTCGGGCTCGGCCAGCAGCCGCCGGACCCGAGCTGGGGCAGCATGCTCAACACCGCCAAGAACTTCCTATCCCAAGCGCCCTGGATGGCGTGGTGGCCGGGCCTCGCGATCTTCGTGGTGGTGCTGTCGTTCAACCTGCTGGGCGACGGCCTGCGCGATGCTCTCGATCCCCGTCACCGCTAGCGTTCACGCTTTGCGCGGGGCGCGGCGGCGCTTGCGTTTGCGCTGGTGGCGCCAGAGATAGGCGATCAGGACGACGATCGCTGCGCCCGCAAGGACGACCACCATCGGCTCGAGCGAACTCACCCAGGCCATGATCCGGTGGAAGCGCCGTCCGAGAAAATAGGCGAGGCCCACCCAGAAAGAGACCCACAGTGCCGCGCCGGCGGCGTTATAGATCGAGAAGCGCCACACGTTCATGCCCATGATGCCGGCGACGATGCCGTTCAGCTGCCGCATCACCACCACGAACCGCGCGAACACCACCACCGCGCCGCCGTGCCGCTCGAAGAAGTCCTCCACCTGCTCGATCTGGTGGTGTTTGATGTGCAGGCGCGGCCCGTAGCGCAGCACCAGCGGCCGGCCGCCCTGCCTGCCGATGACGTAGCCGATGTTGCCGCCGGCGGTCGTGGCGATCCAGCACAGCACCAGAATCCAATAGATGTTGAGCTGACCGCCCGAGGCCAGGAGGGCGCCCGCGATCATCAGGGATTCGCCGGGCGTCGGCAGGCCGAAGCTCTCCAGGAACACGCCGAGGAACACGGCGGTGTAGCCGTATTCGCTGACGTAGCGCTGGGCCTCGCCGAGCAGGCTGTGGAGCATCGTACCGGGTCTGCCGAGGCCTAGGGCCGACCGGTGCGCGCCGCCGGAGCGCTCACCGTGCCGCGCTCGTGGCCGGCCGCCAGGAGTCCGGATGCTCCAGGAACGACTTCAGCGCGGCATACTGCTCCGCCGTGAAGTAGCCGAGGTCGTGGGCGACGCCGAGCACGTCCCACCAGGTCGCGAGCGCGTGCAGCTTGACGCCCTCCGCCTCCAGGCTGGTGACGCTCTGCGGGAAGATGCCGTAGTGGAAGATCACGAAGGTATGACCGATCTTGCCGCCGGCCTTGCGGATCGCCTGGATGAAGTTGAGCTTGGAGGTGCCTTCGCTCGCGAGGTCCTCGACCAAGAGCACGCGCGCGCCCTCCGCCATCTCGCCCTCGATCTGGGCGTTGCGCCCGAAGCCCTTCGGCTTCTTGCGGACGTAGAGCATCGGCAGGCTGAGCCGCTCAGCGATCCAGGCGGCGAAGGGAATACCCGCGGTCTCGCCACCCGCCACCGCGTCGAGCGACTCGAAGCCGATCGAGCGTCCGATGAGATCGCTCGCGAGATCCATCAGCTTGGCGCGCGCGCGCGGAAACGAGATCAGCCGGCGGCAATCGACGTAGACGGGGCTCACGCGGCCCGACGTGAAGGTGAAAGGCTGGTCCGGATTTAACAGCACCGCCTTGGTTTCCAAGAGGATGCGGGAGGTGATCTCCGCGGCATCCCTCGCCTCGGTCATGGTCTCGCTCTCCAAACGTGACTGCGCCGCTCTCTTTAAGGCCAAAGCGGACCATGGGCAACCTGGGAGAGGGTGCCGCGCGCGCCGTTCTCCCTTATACCTGTGGAGCGCGGTCACCGATCGAGGAGGCTCCAATGCCCGAGCTTGTGCTGGTCGAACGGGAAGATGGCATCGTCACGGTCGTGCTCAATCGCCCCGAGAAGCTCAATGCGCTCAACAAGGCGATGTGGCGCGGGCTCGAGGACGCCTTCGGCGCGTTGGAGGCGGACGACTCCGTGCGCGCCATCGTCTTGCGCGGCGCCGGGGAGAAGGCCTTCGCGCCCGGTGCCGATATCGGCGAGTTCGAGTCCCAGCGCTCCAACGCCGCGCAGGCGCGCGAGTACGGCCGGCTCATGCACGAGGTGATGCGCCGCATCGATCAGTGCCGGCATCCGACCGTGGCGCTGATCCAGGGACTCTGCGTCGGCGGCGGGCTCGAGATCGCCATGCTCTGCGACATCCGGGTCTGCGGCGAGGGCAGCCGCTTCGGCGTGCCGATCAACCGCATCGGCGTCACCATGGGCTATCCCGAGATCTCCGCGCTGATCGCGCTGGTCGGGCGCAGTGTGGCGCTCGAGATTCTGCTAGAGGGCCGAGTCTTCGGCGCGGCCGAGGCGCTGGCGAAAGGTCTGGTGACCCGCGTGGTGCCCGATGACAAAGTGGCGGAGGAGGCCTACGCCGCGGCCGCGCGAATCGCGTCGGGCGCGCCGCTGGTCAATCGCTGGCACAAGAAATTCGCCCGCCGCGTGCTCGACCCGCAGCCGCTCACACCGCAGGAATTCGACGAGCCTTACGCCACCTTCGACACCGAGGATTTCCAGAACGGCTTCCGGAGCTTCCTCGCCAAGCGTGCACCGACGTTCTCGGGACGGTAGGCTTGCGGCATCATAGCGCAGGCAAGCCCCTCTCCCGCGGTGAGCGGGAGAGGAAGGGGCCCAGCGCGACGCGCTGGGAAGGTGAGGGTGCAGGCCGGGAATACTCCGCGCCGCCACCCTCACCCTCCCGTTGCTCCGCAACGGGTCCCTCCCTCTCCCATTTCATGGGCGAGGGGCTTGTGATACCGGGTCCCGCAAGAGAGGCGCCGATGAATCGGGGAAGGCCATGACCAGAAATCTCTCGCTGCTCGCGCTCGCGATGCTGATCGCTCTGATCGCGCCTGCCCGCGCCCAAACCCTCTACGACGGCACGGCGTCCTCCTCCGTCCATGTCGAATCCACCAGCAGCAGCGACGCCGGCAAGGCGATCGTGATGAGCGTGCGGAACGCGCGCCTCGTGCCCTACGTCATCTATGTCTGGCGCGACCAGCAGCAGTCCGACGCGGACGCGCTGCAGGCGCGGCTCGCCACGATCACCACGGACGTGAAGACGCGCACCGACGCCGAGGGCGTCGACCCGAGCTCGACCGTCTCCGTCACCGTCGACGATGTCTCCGGGAAGGAGCCGCGGCGCCTCGCCTCGTTCTCCGAACCGGGCTCCGAGGGTGTCATGCTGGGCCACCGTTATTTCTCGGCCATCATGCCGGGCTGTTGCGACAGCCCGCAGATCCACCGCGTCCATGTCCTGGAAACTGGCCGGGCGCTCTTTCGCTCGACGGGACCCGATCCCGCCGGCAGCGCCGCCTGGGCGGAGGTGCCGAACGCAAGGCCGGAGATCGTCCGCTGGGCCGCCTTCGACGGCGAGGTGCAGGAGGCGGACGCCAAGCACGGGCTCCTCGGCCATATCTCCTACGGCGACAACGACGGTCCGCTCTCGGTGCTGGAGCTGCGCACGCGGCTCCGGGGCGAAGGCTACGACAATCTCTGGGAGGGTGTGGCGCACGGCGCGAAACTGATCTGGATCGATCCGCGCGCCAGCAAGGACAGCGGCGGCCCATCCTCGGGCGATCCGGATTCACCCAAGGACATCTGGGCCGCCGAAGGCACCAAGGACCCGAAGCAGCTCGGCGGCTTCCAATTGGCGGTGACGCTCGACGGCAAGCGCCTCGCGACGATCCCGATCGCCGGCGACCGCCTGGTACCAAGCCGCGCCATCGCGGGCCGCGACATCTACGTGCCCGCACCGGCGCAGTGAGCGCGATTCCTGTTCTCAGTTCCGGGTTCGTATCTAGCGGCTAAGTAACTGGCTGTTTTTTTCTGGGCGGCGATTAGGGGATGCTAGCGGGGAAAGTTTCATAGTTGAGTTTGTCGTCCATGATCTTGATCCGCCAATTCTGCCCAAGTTCGTGAAGGCGTCCATTTATCCAATCCTGAGGTGGCAATTCCGTGCCGGCCGCAAGGGCCGGAGAAATGCCATCGTGGCTCAAGATGTATTCGCGTCTCAAGCGCTCCAAGAGCATGACCCGTTGTGCGGCTTCTTGCGCGGTCGGCGATTTTGACCCTAATGCTTTCCAATCCTCGATAACGCTGCCCAATTGTTGTGTATGTATTTCCATTTGTCCGGCCTTCATCTTTATGAGCAGAGCAAATTTGGCGACATACCGATGGTCGCCCTCATCAGATAAGTAAGTCTCAAAGGAAAGAAGCCTTTCCCCATCAGGGCCGACGCTGCCGAGCATGGTTCGCTTGAGGTCTTCGGTGAGGAAATAATAGAAACCATCCGCCGGAATCGTGCGCGCATCTTTCTCAAAACTTGCTGGGTATCCTTCCAGCTTATCGCCCCATAGATAGAGATCATCCCTGCCCTTGTTGTAGAGATTCAATCGGTCGGATTGATACAACAGCAGCAATGATAGCTGCGCGCGCGGTGGGAGCGGCGGTTCGATCTTCAAACGCCGATCTTCGGCCACATACCAAGCGAAACCGACCAGGACGATTCCCCAGCCCAAAACGCCTGTCAGAACCGGCCACATTCGGCTTTCCAATCGCCCGTGAAGCCAGACAAAACCCGCCTGAGCGCCGATACCAATGGACCCGAGAACAGCGGCAGCAGAAATGAGCAGCACGCTCATTGCGGCCCGCTCGGGCAACTGAATACCGACTTTATCGAGAGCCCACATCAGGGAAGGCGCGCCGACGCCAAAGGCCCCTGATGCCACTCCGAGCCGTGCCCGCATATCCTGCACTCTATCGTTTCTTTTCTCGAAACGGCATCCGCCCGGATAATCGTCCCTGCCTTTCTCGGAGAGAAGGCGGGGCTTGACAAACGGGCCAATAAGAACAAAAGATGAACATTCGAGCAAGGGACGAGCGATGGACACGACAGCGGGCAACCGGCTGGGCGGGGCACTGCCACCGCAGGAGAGACTGACGGCTCTGCGAGAGCGGGTGGGAAAACTCGCCGGCGGGAGCTTGGGGACTCACCGACTGCTGCCGTTTGGCGTCTCCGCGATCGACGCGGCGTTGCCGGACGGCGGGCTCGCGCGTGGCGCGCTCCACGAGATCAGCGGCCTCGGGGGTGACGAGGAGGATGGCGCCGTCGCCGCAGCCTTCCTCGCCGGCATCCTCGCGCGCCTCGCGCCGCCACAGCCCGTACTCTGGTGCCTCGCCGCCGACGATCTCTACGGGCCTGGTCTCGCCGCGCGCGGTCTCGCACCGCACCGAGTCCTCTCGGTCCGCGCGCGCGACGATCGTACGGTGCTGGAGGCCATGGAGGACGGGCTCAAGGTGCCGGCGCTCGCGGCCGTGGTGGGTGAGGTGGGGGCGCTGCCGCTCACCGCGAGCCGGCGGCTGCAGCTCGCGGCGGCGAATTCCGGCGTCACGGCTTTCGTGCTCCGGCGCTGGCGCAGCGGCGCTCTCGCCGCGGCCGAGCGCACGGCTCCGGTGGCGGCGGTGACGCGCTGGCGAGTGAGCGCGGTGCCGAGCCGGCCCATCGATGACGAGCCCGGCATCGGCCGGCTCATCTGGCAAGTCGAGCTCACGCGCTGCCGCGGCGGCGTTCCCGCTCAATGGATCTTGGAGGCATGCGATGCGACGGGTCATGTCGCTCTGGCTGCCGAGCTGGCCGATCGAGCGCCGGCGCCGGCCGAGCGCCAGCCGCTCCGCGCCATCGGCTGAGGCTGGTGGTCCGATCGCAACGCTTGGCTCTCAAGCGGTGCGTGAATCGGCCCACCAAACCAAAAACTCACCCACGGTCATCGTGGAGTGGCTGGGCGGCCGCGGCTTGCTCGCGGCGGTGGACTCGCGGCTTGCCGACAGCATCGCGCCGGGCATGCCGCTCGCCGACGCCCGCGCGATCGCGCCGGGCATCGTGGCGCTCGACGCCGATCCCGAAGGCGACGCCGCGGCGCTGCGGAAGCTCGCGCACTGGTGCGGCCGCTACAGCCCCTGGACGGCGACCGACGGCATGGACGGCATCTGGCTCGACCTCACCGGCGTGGCGCATCTCTTCGGCGACGAGGCGAGCCTTGCCGCCGATCTGGTGGCGCGGCTCAAGCGGCAGGGCTTCTCCGCGCGCGCGGCGATCGCGGACACGCCCGGCGCCGCTTCGGCGCTGGCGCGAGCGGGGCGGGAAGCGATCGCGGTGGTGCCGAGCGGCGCCCAGCGGGTGGCGCTGGCGCTCGTGCCGGTGGGCGCGCTCAGGCTCCCGCTGGAAACGGTGGAGCTCATGGATCGCCTGGGGCTCCGGCGGATCGGCGATCTCTACAAGCTGCCGCGGCCGGCCATGGTGGCGCGCTTCGGCCTCGCCGCCGCCGAGCGTCTCGATCAGGCGCTGGGCACTCTGCCGGAGCCGCTCTCGCCGCTGCCGCCGACGCCCACGCGCTCGAGCCATCGCCGCTTCGCCGAGCCGATCGCGCAGCCCGAGGATTTGGCCGCCGCCATCGCCTCGCTCGCCGACGCGCTCTGCTGCGCGCTCGCGGGCGACGGTGTGGGCGCGCGGCGGCTCGCGCTGCGCTTCTATCGCGTGGATGGCGTCGTGCTCGCGCTCGAGGCCGGCACCGCCCAGGCGAGCCGCGATCCCCGCCATCTCGCACATCTCTTCGCGGAGCGCCTCGATCGCATCGAGCCCGATCTCGGCATCGAGGACATGCGGCTCGAGGCGCTGGTGGTGGAGCCCTTGGGCAGCCGGCAGGCGAGCCTCGACCGCACCGGCGCCGGTGCCGACCGGAGCGGCGACGCCCTCGCCAACCTGGTGGATCGCCTGGAGAACCGCCTGGGCGCGGGATCGGTCACGCGTATGCGGCCGCGCGACAGCCACATCCCCGAGCGCGCGGTGGAGCGCGTGCCGGCTTTCGCGCCCGGAGCGGGCGGCACGCCCTGGGATACTGAGCGCCTGCGGCCGCTGCGGCTCTTGGCGCGGCCCGAGCCCATCGAGGCGGTGGCACCGATCCCCGACGATCCGCCGGTGCTGTTCCGCTGGCGCCGGCTGCTGCATCGCATCCGCGCCTCTGATGGACCCGAGCGCATCCTCGGCGAATGGTGGCGCTCCCGCGAGGAGGAAACCGAGCTTCGCGACTACTACTCCATCGAGGACACGGATGGCCGCCGCTTCTGGGTTTTTCGCTCAGGCCTGCACAGGCCGGGCGCGAGTCCGAGCTGGTTCCTGCACGGGGTATTTCCGTGAGCGCGAAAAAACTAAATTTTGCGAAACGAACCCAATTCGATCCTTTGGGGTTGGGTGCTGGCGTGGCCCTCACCCTCCCACTGCTCCGCAGTGGGCCCCTCCCTCTCCCGCTTCACGGGAGAGGGGCAAGCAAGCGCTCAGTCCGAAAAGCCCCTCGCCCGCGCTTGAGCGGGAGAGGGAGGGGCCCGTTGCGTAGCAACGGGAGGGTGAGGGTTCATGACCGACTACGTCGAGCTGCAAGTCACCAGCAATTTCTCGTTTCTGCGCGGCGCCTCTCATCCCGAGGAGCTAGCGGCCGAGGCCGTGAAATTAGGTCATCGCGCCATCGCCATCGCCGACCGCAACACGCTCGCGGGCGTGGTGCGCGCACATAAGGCCGCGGCCGAGCATGGCTGCCGCCTCGTGGTGGGGTGCCGGCTCGACTTGCAGGACCGGCCGAGTCTGCTCTGCTTTCCCACGGACCGCCCCGCCTATGCTCGGCTCTGCCGGCTCCTCACTCGCGGCAAGCGCCGGGCCGCGAAAGCCGAGTGCCATCTCGCCTATGCCGACGTGGTCGAGCACGGCGAGGGGCAGATCGTGGTCGTGCTCCCGCCGGAGCGGCTCGACGCCGCGTTCCGCGCTTTCCTCGCCGAGGTCGCGCGGGATTTCGGCGACCGCGCCTCTCTCGCGGGCTCGCACCTCTATCGCGGCGACGACGGCAAGCGGCTCGCTCGCCTGGCGCGCCTCGCGGAGTCGAGCGGCATGCCGATGGTTGCCACCAATGACGTGCTCTATCACGTGCCCGACCGCCGGCGGTTGCAGGACGTCGTCACCGGCATCCGCGAGGGCTGCACCGTCGCTGCGGCAGGCTTGCGTCTCAACGCACACGCCGAGCGGCATCTGAAATCGCCGACGGAAATGGCGCGGCTTTTCCGGAAGCATCCCGCCGCGGTCGCGCGCACGGCGGAGATCGCGCGGCGCTGCCGGTTCAGCCTCGACGAGCTCCGCTACGACTATCCCGACGAGGCCGCGGACGGCCTCTCGCCGCAGGAGCGGCTCGAGCGGCTCACGGAAGCGGGCGCCCGCGAGCGCTATCCCGTTGGCGTGCCCGAGAAGATTGCGAAGCAGATCCGGCACGAGCTCGCCCTCATCGCCGAGCTCCGCTACGCGCCTTATTTCCTCACCGTGCACGACATCGTGCGCTTCGCGCGCTCGCGCGACATCCTCTGCCAGGGCCGTGGCTCCGCCGCCAACTCCGCCGTCTGCTACTGCCTCGGCATCACCGCCGTCGATCCCGCGCGGCTCGACCTGCTGTTCGAGCGCTTCATCAGCGCCGAGCGCAACGAGCCGCCCGACATCGACGTCGATTTCGAGCACGAGCGGCGCGAGGAGGTGATCCAGTACATCTACGGCAAGTACGGCCGCGAGCGCGCCGGGCTCGCCGCGACCGTGATCTGCTACCGCTCGCGCGGCGCCATCCGAGAGGTCGGCAAGGCGCTGGGATTGTCGCCGGACGTGACCGAGCGTCTCGCCAAGACGATCTGGGGCTGGAGCGACGAACCCATCGCGGAGCGAGAGGTGCGGGCGCTCGGGCTCGATGCCGAGGATCGCACGCTGCGCCTCGCGCTCCGGCTCGCGGGCGCGCTCATCGGTTTTCCCCGGCATCTCTCCCAGCACGTCGGCGGCTTCGTGATCACCCGCGGCCGGCTCGACGAGCTGGTGCCGATCGAGAACGCGGCGATGCCCGAGCGCACCGTGATCGAATGGGACAAGGACGATCTCGACGCCATGGGCTTGCTCAAGATCGACGTGTTGGCACTCGGCATGCTGACCTGCATCCGCCGCGGCTTCGATCTGATCGAGCGTCATCATGGGAAGAGCTTCACGCTCGCGAGCGTGCCGGCGGAGGACCCGGCGGTCTACGAGATGCTGGGCCGCGCCGATTCCCTCGGTGTGTTTCAGGTCGAGAGCCGCGCGCAGATGAGCATGCTGCCGCGCCTCCAGCCCAAGAATTTCTACGATCTCGTGATCGAGGTCGCGATCGTGCGGCCGGGCCCGATCCAGGGCGACATGGTGCATCCCTATCTCCGCCGCCGCAGCGGCGCGGAGCCGGTCTCCTATCCTTCCGAGGCGCTCCGGGGCGTGCTGGAGAAGACGCTGGGCGTGCCGCTCTTCCAGGAGCAGGCCATGAAGATCGCCATGGTGGCCGCGGGCTTCAGCGGCGCCGAGGCCGACCGGCTGCGCCACGCCATGGCGACCTTCCGGCGCAGCGGGAAGATCCACAGCTTCCGCGACAAGTTCATCGGCGGCATGGTGCGGAACGGCTATGAGCTCGACTTCGCCGAGCGCTGCTTCCAGCAGATCCAGGGCTTCGGCGAGTACGGCTTCCCGGAATCCCACGCGGCGAGCTTCGCGCTGCTGGTGTACGTCTCGGCCTGGCTCAAGTGCCATTACCCCGCGGTCTTCGCGGCGGCGCTGCTCAACAGCCAGCCCATGGGCTTCTACGCGCCCGCGCAGATCGTGCGCGATGCCCGCGAGCACGGCGTCGAGGTGCGGGGCGTCGACGTCAATGCGAGCGACTGGGACGCCACGCTGGAGCCGGGCAAGGATGCGGAGAAGCCGGCGCTGCGACTGGGCCTGCGCCAGGTCAAAGGCATCGCCCAGAAGGACGCGGAAGCCTTGATGGCGACGCGCGGCTCCGGCTATCGGAGCCCGGTCGATCTGCTGGCACGCTCCGGCCTTGGCCGATCCGTGCTGACGCGCCTCGCCGAGGCCGACGCGTTCCGCTCGCTCGGCCTCGATCGCCGCCGCGCGCTCTGGGCGGTGAAGGGACTCCGGGATGACGAGTTGCCGCTTTTCGCCATGTTGTCACCAGAGGTGCGTCAGGGCTCCGAGCCGCCGGTGCGGCTGCCGGAGATGCGGCTCGGCGAGCACATCGTCAGCGATTACGCCTTCCTCGAGCTCTCGCTGAAGGCTCACCCGCTGGCATTGCTGCGCCAGAGCTTCGCGCGGGAGGGCGTGGTGCGCGCGGTCGAGCTCGCCACGATCGAGCCGGGGACGCTCGTTATCGTCGCGGGTCTGGTGCTGGTGCGCCAGCGTCCCGGCAGCGCCAGCGGCGTGGTCTTCGTGACCTTGGAGGATGAGACGGGCATCGCGAACCTCGTGGTCTGGCCCGACACCTTCGAGCGGTTCCGTGCGGATCTCATGGGCGCGACCCTGATGACCTGCCGGGGTCGCTTGCAGCGCGAGGGTCTCGTCATCCACGTGGTGGCGGAGCGGCTGGTCGACCTCTCACGCCGCCTTGCGCAGCTCAACGAGCCTGCGCCGCAAACCCTCCGCCCTCAGGGCCCGGAGCTCGCGGTCCGCAGTCACGATTTTCGGTAGCAAGTCGTTTTTGGGCTTGACGGCATAGAACGAATCAGGAACAGTCTGCGCGCAAAGCGGGTGAAACTCGCGCCCGCGCAACCCAAAAGGAGGCTCGCCATGTCCCCATTGCTTCGCACCATCCCGCTGGTCATCGCGGTCTTGGCACCGATTTCCGCCTATGCCCAGAGCAACGCCCCGGCGCCGCGCCGCGACTGGGCCGACCGCTACCTCGCCCGCCTCGATACCGAGCGAAAGGGCTTCGTCACGCTGCAGGACGCCGAGCGCTTTGCCGCCGCCCAGTTCGATCGCCTCGATGCCAATCACGACGGCATCGTCGATCACGACGAGTTCGTGGCGTCCGCCAAACGCTCGCTCGACCGCGCGAGCCCCGAGCGCAAGGCGCAGGTGCAGCGCTCGCTCGATCGCCGCGAGACCCTGTTCAAGACGCTCGACCAGCATGGCGACGGCAAGCTCACCAAGGACGAGTACCTCGCCGGCACGCGCCAGCACTTTGCCGAAATCGACGTGAAGAAGTCCGGCACGATCACGACGGACGATCTGCGCGCGGCCCATCGAGGATTGTGAGCGCGGCCCGGTCGAACGAGTTCGTCACCCCGAGCCGCTTCGCTTGTATCCCGTCGAAGCGGCGTCCCTCTGCCCTTTTCCCCAGGGCAGAGGGACAGGTGACGCGCGGCTACCGCTCGCGCTCTTCCGCCTTGCGGCGCGCGTAGTAGGCGCGCGCCTTCGCGCGGCTGCCGCAGACTTCCATCTCGCACCAGCGGCGGCTGCCATTCTTCGAGGTGTCGAGGAAGAGCCAGCTGCAGCCCCGGCCGGCGCACTGCTTGACGCGAGGCAGCTCAGGGGCGGTGAGCAGCTGGGACGCGGAGCGCACCACCGGCCACAACACGCGGTCGAACGCGGGCTCATCGTCCCACACCCAGGCGAAACCCCCGTCCTCCGGCGCCAGCCGAGCGTGCGGCAGGGCCGCGGCGAGCTCCCGGTTGATGCCCTCGAGGTCGCGCGGGTCGGGCTTGGCGTCGCGAGCGAGCGCCAGGAAGCACCGGTGCAGCCGCTCGCGAAGCTCGATCGCCCGGCGCCGTACCGCCTCGGCGGCGCGGCGGTGACGCCCGGCTGACGCGAGCAGCCTTTCGGCCTCGCCGGGCTCGATCGCCTGGGCATGCTGGCTCCACGCGATCAAGGCGCCGTAGTCGACGAGGTTGTCGGTGTGCTCGGCGGTACCCCGGCCATGCGCCGTGTTGGTGAAATTCAGGCAAAGCGGTCCGCCGATCAACGGCAAGACGGCGGCGCGGCTGCCCGGCAGCGGCGGCGCGACAGGCTCGGCAGGAGTTTTCATGTCACCGCGAAAACACTCTTGATCGGTGATACGAGTACACTGCGGGATCGCCTCCCCGCAACGGGCATTTCACCCGCGCGCTCCGCCGTGCTACGCCTTCGCCTCGGCGATTGAAGGGCAAACCCGGTGAAGGGCGAGACGTACCGAACCCTGGATATGCACACGGCGGGCGAGCCCGTGCGGATCGTCACCGACGGCTATCCCGCGTTGCCGGGCGCCACCATCCTGGAGAAGCGGCGCTACGCCCAGGCCAAGCTCGACCACATCCGGCGCCGTCTCATGCTGGAGCCCCGCGGGCACGCGGACATGTACGGCGTCATCCCCGTCGACCCCAGCCATCCCGACGCCGATCTCGCCGTGCTCTTCACGCACAATTCGGGCTACAGCACCATGTGCGGCCACGCCACCATCGCCATCGGCCGCTGGGCGGTCGAGCACAAGCTCGTGCCGATCGAGCGACCGCTCACGACGTTCAATCTGGAATGTCCCTGCGGCGTGGTGCGCGTCACCGTCGAGGTCGGCGAGGCTGGCACCGGCGACGTCACCTTCGAGAGCGTCCCCGCCTTTGCGAGCCATCTCGATCTCTCGATCGCGACGGAGCGCTTCGGCCGTGTCAGCCTCGACATTTCGTTCGGCGGCGCCTTCTACGCGATCCTGCCGGCCTCGCGGATCGGCCTCTCCATGCTGGAGACGCCGCTGGAGGCGCTGATCCATGCCGCGCGCGAGATCACCGCGGCGACGCGCGCGCAGGTCGCGCTGGAGCATCCCGACGCCGCCGATCTCGCGTTCCTCTACGGCACGATCCTGACGGACGATGCGGCGTCTGGCGGCGGCGCGCCCTCGCTCAATCTCTGCATCTTCGGCGCGGGCCAGGTCGACCGCAGCCCCACGGGAAGCGGCGTCACGGCGCGCCTCGCCCTCGATCACGCCCGCGGCGCGCTGCCGATTGGCGGCCGCAGGGTGTTTCGCGGATTAACCGGCGAGCCCTTCACCGGCGAGCTGTTGCGCGAGGCGCGCGCCGGCAATCGCCCCGCCGTGATCGTGCGCGTCGGCGGCCGCGCTTATCATTCCGGCACCTCCAGCTTCGTGATCGAGGCCGAGGATCCCCTGCGCGACGGCTTCCCCATGCCGGAAAACCTTTCGGCGCTCGGGCGCTCATGAGCTTCGTCTACCGCGACGCGCCGGCTCCGTCGTCGCCGCTCCGCGCGGCCATCCTTGCGGCCTATCGCGAGGACGAGACGGCGGTGGTGGAGCGGCTCCTCGCCGCCGCCGACTTCGCGCCTGAAGCGCTCGACCGCATCGCCGAGCGCGCGCGGGGCCTCGTCGTCGAGGTGCGCCGGCAGCGCCTCGGCAAGGGCGGCCTCGACGCGTTCCTGCACGAATACGCGCTCTCCTCCAAGGAGGGGATCGTGCTCATGTGCCTCGCCGAGGCGCTTCTGCGCATTCCCGACGCCGACACGGTCGATCGCCTGATCCGCGATAAGCTCGGACCCGCGGACTGGTCGCAGCATCTGGGCCAGTCGGGCTCGCTGTTCGTGAACGCGTCCACCTGGGCGCTCATGCTGACGGGGCGCCTGATCCGATCCGACGGCGGCGAGCGCGATCTCGGGGGCGTGCTGAAGCGCCTGGTCGCACGCTCGGGCGAGCCGGTGGTGCGCCAGGCCGTCACCGCCGCCATGCGCATCCTCGGCCGGCAGTTCGTCATGGGCCGCACCATCGCCGAGGCGCTGGAGCGCGCGCGCGGCGCCGAGAAGCAGGGCTATCGCCATTCCTACGACATGCTCGGCGAGGCCGCGCGCACTGCCGCCGACGCCCGCCGCTACTTCGAGAGCTACGAGGCCGCGATCACCGCGATCGGTGCCGCCGTCGCGGGCCGCGACGTGTTCGCGGCGCCCGGCATTTCCGTGAAGCTCTCGGCGTTGCATCCGCGCTACGAGGAGGCGCAGCGCGAGCGCGCGCTCAAGGAGCTGGCGCCGATCCTGCGCACCCTCGCGCAGCACGCCAAGGCGAACGGCATCGGTTTCACCATCGACGCCGAGGAATCCGAGCGGCTCGATCTCTCCCTCGACATCATCCAGGGGCTGGCGCTCGATCCCGCGCTCGCGGGCTGGGACGGGCTCGGCCTCGCCGTGCAGGCCTATCAGAAGCGCGCGTTGCCGCTGGTCGATTGGCTCGCCGATCTCGCGCGCCGCGCGCGCCGGCGGCTCATGGTGCGGCTGGTCAAGGGCGCTTACTGGGACAGCGAGATCAAGCGCAGCCAGGAGCGCGGGCTCGCAGGCTATCCCGTCTTCACGCGCAAGGTCGCGACCGACGTCTCCTATCTCGCCTGCGCGCAGCGGCTGCTGGCGGCGCCCGACGCCTTCTACGGGCAATTCGCCACCCACAACGCCCACACCCTTGCCGCCGTGCTCGAGCTCGCGGGCGAGCGCCGGGATTACGAGTTCCAGCGCCTGCACGGCATGGGTGAGCCGCTCTACGAGCAGATCGTCGGCTCCGACAAGCTCGATCGGCCCTGCCGCGTCTATGCACCGGTCGGCAGCCACGAGGATCTCCTCGCCTATCTCGTGCGGCGTCTCCTCGAGAACGGCGCCAACACCTCCTTCGTCAACCGGATCGTCGACGACAAGGCGCCGATCGACGAGATCATCGCCGATCCCATGGCGCGGCTCCGCGGGTTGCGCCGCAAGCCGCACCCGCGCATTCCCTTGCCGCGCGATCTCTACGGCGCCGAGCGGCGAAATTCCTCGGGGCCCGATCTCTCGAGCCGCGCCGAGCTCGCCGCCCTCAAGAGCGAGCTCGAAGCCGCCGCGCGCCATGCCTGGACGGCGGCGCCGATCGTGGGCGGCACCGAGCTCGAAGGGTCGACGCGCGCGGCGCACGATCCGACCCATCGCGTGCGCACGATCGGCACCGTCACCGATGCCGGCGTGGAGCATGTCGACCGCGCCCTCGCGCGAGCCGCCGCCGCCGCGCCCGATTGGGACGCCACACCCGCGAGCGCGCGCGCCGCGATCCTCGAGCGCGTCGGCGATCTCTTCGAGGCGAGGCTCGCCGAGCTGGTGGCGCTCATCGTCCGCGAGGGCGGCCGGACGATCCCCGACGCGGTCTCGGAGGTCCGCGAAGCCATCGACTTCTGCCGGTACTACGCGCATCGCGCCCGCGCCGATTTCATGACCACGCTCCTGCCGGGACCGACCGGCGAGCGCAACCTGCTCGAGCTGCACGGCCGCGGCGTCTTCGCCTGCATCAGCCCATGGAATTTTCCGCTGGCGATCTTCACGGGCCAGATCGCCGCAGCGCTCGCCGCCGGCAACGCGGTCATCGCGAAGCCCGCGGAGCAGACGCCGCTGGTGGGTGCAGCCGCGGTGCGCCTGATGCATCAGGCGGGCGTGCCGGTCGAGGTGTTGCACCTGCTGCCCGGAGACGGCGCCACGGTGGGCGCGAAACTCGTGGCGGACAGCCGCGTTGCCGGCATCGCCTTTACCGGCTCGACCGAGACCGCGCGCGCGATCAATCTGGCGCTCGCTCAGCGCATGGGCCCGCTGGTGCCGCTCATCGCCGAGACCGGCGGCCAGAACGCGCTCATCGTGGATTCCTCCGCGTTGCCCGAGCAGGTCGTGCAGGACGTGCTCCTGTCGGCTTTCAACAGCGCGGGCCAGCGCTGCTCGGCGCTCCGCGTGCTCTGCCTTCAGGCCGACATCGCCGAGCGCGTCATCGCCATGCTCAAGGGCGCCATGGCGGAGCTCGCGATCGGCGATCCCGCGCTGATCTCCACTGATGTGGGCCCGGTGATCGACGAGGAGGCCCGCGCCAACTTGCAAAAACACGCCGAGCGCATGGCGCGGGAGGGCTCGCTCCTCTATCAGTGCACACTGCCGCCCGAGGCCGAGAACGGCACCTTCTTCGCGCCGCGCGCCTTCGAGATCGATCGCATCGGCCGGCTCGAGCGCGAGGTATTCGGGCCGATCCTGCATGTCGTGCGCTGGCAACGCAGCCGGTTCGACGAGCTGCTGGACGCGATCACCGCGACGGGCTACGGCCTCACCCTCGGCATCCATAGCCGGATCGACGAGACGGTCGAGGCCGTGCATCGCCGGCTCAAGGTCGGCAACACCTACGTCAACCGCAACATGATCGGGGCCGTCGTGGGCGTGCAGCCCTTCGGCGGCGAAGGCCTTTCCGGCACCGGGCCCAAGGCCGGCGGCCCGCACTACCTCTACCGCTTCGCCCTGGAGCGGACGCTCTCGGTCGACACCACCGCCGCCGGCGGCAACGCGAGCCTGTTGTCGCTCCAGGAGGAAGCGCCGAGCTGAGCACCGCACTCTCCGCTTAGATCGAGGCCGCCCCCTCACCCTGCCCTCTCCCCAGCGGGGAGAGGGTTGCGGAGGCTTAGCGAGCGAAGCGAGCTTAGCCGGAGCTGGGTGAGAGGGCTGCTTCAGCCCGCCAGGGAGTTGCCTTAGCCCAGCCCGAAGCTCTCGCGCACGCCGTCGATCACGAACTGGGTGGCGAGCGCCGCCAGCACTACGCCGAGCACGCGCGTCACCACGTTGGCGCCGGTGACGCCGAGGAGCCGCCCCACTTGCGCGGCGGCGAGCAACGCGATCAGCGCCAACCCCATCACGAGCGCGAGCGCGGCGAGCACGCGGCCCTGCGCCGCCAGACCCGACGCCTCTCCCATCAGGAGCATGATAGAGGTGAGGGCTCCGGGACCGGCCAGAAGCGGGATCGCGAGCGGGAAGACGGCAACGTCTCGGCTGCGCGCGGCCTCCTCCTGCTCGGGCTCGGTGGTGCTGCGGATCCCCGAATGCAGAGCCAGCACCATGTCGGTCGCCAGCACGAACAGCAGCAGTCCGCCCGCGATTCGGAACGCCGCGAGCGAAATGCCCATCATGTCCAGGAGCAATTGTCCCGCAACCGCGAAGGCCAGGATGATCGCGGTGGCGAGGAAAGTGCCGCGCCAGGCCATGCCATGGCGGTGCCGCGGCGAGGCGTGGAGCGTCAAGCCCAGGAACATCACCGCCGTGCCCAGGGGATCGACGGTGACCAGCAGCGTCACGAAATCGCGGATCGCCGCCTGCATCATCGCCGCTCGAGGAGCATCGGGAGACCGTGGCGCGGCCTCAGCGTGATCAGCCCGACCGGCTCGACCGCCGCCCCGAGCGCGAGCCGC
>Ga0209517_10003129_pt1 | contig 22688 bp, 21 predicted proteins | sample PeaSoiMetSII2010_FD_187695 | JGI IMG/M metagenome (GOLD analysis project Ga0209517, IMG submission 187695) | Peat soil microbial communities from Weissenstadt, Germany - SII-2010 (SPAdes) (version 2) | ecosystem: Environmental > Terrestrial > Soil > Wetlands > Peat | place: Germany...
GGGGGTGGGTCTGCACTACAGAGCTTTTTCACAGCGCCGCCAGCAGATTCCCCAACAAATCGAGGGTTGGCCGGATCAAAAATAATTTTTCAGCGGTCGAATCCGCGAAGTCGGGTTAGTACAGGATCTTATCGGGCTTCCTCTCCCACTCCTCGAAAGCTGCCAGCGCTTCCCGGTGCAGCAGTTGCTTCATCACCAGCTTGCGTTCAGAGATCGGCAGACCGATCTGCTTGTAAATCGACTCGTCATCGAACGCGATTTTGGCCGCGTCTTGCCGGGTGTTGGCATAATAGACCTTGCGAATGCGCGTCCAGTAGATGGCCGAAAGACACATCGGACAAGGCTCGCAACTGGTGTATAACTCGCAGCGGCTCAGCCGGAAAGTCCGCAGCCGCCGGCACGCCTGGCGGATGGCCAAGATCTCGGCGTGCGCAGTCGGGTCGTTCGTCGAAGCGACCAGGTTGCAGCCGCGCCCGACGATTTTACCGTCCCGCACCACCACCGCGCCAAACGGTCCGCCTTTCCCGCGCCGCATCATCCTGAGCGAGAGCCTGATCGCCTCGCGCATAAAACTGGCTCTCACGGAAACAGCCGGCGCACGTCGCTCGCGCAGGAGATCTGTTGCCCACCCTCAAAGAACTTGACCGCCCGGCCTTGGCCCCATTTACGCACCCGGTAAAGGGCGGCGAATGTGAAGGCGGGGGCGGCCCCCCCCTGTCCCCCTACCAACTCCGCCCCCCGACGTACGTTGTCGAGCATCCAGGCGGGCAACAGCAGGTGATAGGGATTGCGCTCGACCTCGCCGACATGGAAAGTAGTGGCTGCGATCATGTCCGCCAAATCTTGTGCGCTAATTTCCACCATCAGGTTCGGGTCGCTCATTTGGCCCCAAAATTCCGTTTCCACCAGGTAGCATTCGAACCCGGCGGGCAAGGCCTGCAGCGCGTCCATCACCAAAAAATGCGTGCCGATGTGCGTGCTGTTCCAATCCTGCTCATGGGGAAGCAGAATGATGCGCGGCTGGTGCTGCGAAAGCAGGCCGGCGATCACCTGGACGCATTTATTCCAGTACGTAGGGTCCTGGCTGCGGGTTTTCACGTTTATTCTCTCTAAACCGTTGGGAGCCGTCGGCAGCAAGCCGAAGCCCAGATAGCCGCAGGCCCCTTCAAGTTCGCGGAGCCGCGCCGCTTGGCGCTCCTTCTTGCTGCCCAACGTCACCGCCACATTCTGAACCTTGAACCCGCCCTCGCGCAGCAGCCGCACCGCCAGTCCCCCGATGATGCACTCATCGTCCGGGTGCGGAGCAAAAAACAGCGCGTTCGGGGCATCCGCGCCAAGGCTCGGTCGTGGTGCTGGTAGCAGTTTGCCCAGCGGATAAGACTTGGCGTCCTGAAGCAATCGAGCATACCCAGATACGAAGTTTAAGTAAGGATTAGCGTTCATAAAACGGGTTTGGTCACCGGCAGGCTGGCCGCCGCCACGGCTTGGCCGTGGCGCTTTTCTTTTTCGTCAGGGATATGGAATGAGATTTTCTTTTCCAACTCCGGGAATTCGAGTTTGAGCACTTCTTTGGCTGCCGCAATAATTACATTGCCCCCCAGCCCGGAAGTCACGCGCCCTAAAATCAAAACATTTTCCACATCGTAAAACTCGGCCAGGTGTGCGACCGTGTAGCCTAGATACGTGCCGATGGTTTGGTAGATTCTTCGTGCCCGGTCATCCCCTTGATCCATGAGCTTTTGGACTAGCTTGAGCTTTTCCGGCAGCCCGAGCCTGGCCGCTGCTTCGATGCCCGCCGGAGCCAGGAGCCGTCCCACACATTGCTGTGAGAAATATTGCACGTTGCAGCCGTAATCGCCCGACCATTCATCCACCGGTGCTTGGGGATTGTAGTCCGCTGGCACGAACGCCAGCTCATTAATCCACGAAGTAATGTTGCCCTCTGCATTGACGTAGCCCCCGGCCGTGCTCGTGCCCAGCGAGATGCCCAGCACTCGGTTCCGGTCCAAGGCCATCGATCCGGCCAGCGCCGTCACCTCGCCGTCGTTCATCACCTCGAACGGCACATCGTTCCAGGCGCGCTTGATCTCCACGAACAGATTCTTGACACGCCGTTCAAACACCTCCGGCGGCACGCCGCGAAACAGCGAGGCGACCTTCACACGGTTATTTAGATAAATCCCTGCCGCGCTGCCGCCGATGGCATCCACACGAGGCAAGTGGGCCGCCGCCTGCTTGAGCGAGTCCATGATACCGTCATAGTGATATTGCGGGTCCGGCTTAAAGTAGGGGTCCCACGCCGTTTCCTCGCTGAACACCACTTTGCCCTCGATGACCGCCGCCGCCTTGCGGTCGCTCCCGCCCAGGTCGAACCCGATCCGGCAGCCGTCCAGATGTCGGCCCAAGGCGGCTGCATCCCGGCGCTCAGGCGGAAGCTCGCGCGTGGGCACCACCTCCAGCGGGTGATCAAACATCATCTGCGCCACGAGCTTCGCATCGAACTTGCCGGTGGGCGTTTCCCGGTAATGGGCCGCCAGTCTCGCCCCCAGGCCTGGCGGGCCGTCAAAATGAATCCGGCAGCCCCCGCGCGACCAGAGCAATAATTTCGCAATGCGTTCGATGTAAACGAAATTGCCCGCCGAGCCAGGATGGCCTTCAGGAAGCACCTGAGTGTAGAAATGGGAGACATTCCCGGCCGACTGCTCCAGCGCCAGTCGCACCGGCACGGCCTCGGGCGTGGCGCCCACTTGTGCGCGAAACGCGCGGTTCGCCAGCACGGCGGGCCGGAAGCCGGGGTCTAGCACCGGCGCAATTCGCGGAGCAACTAACGGAAGCCCGCCATTATCGTTTATCATGCCGCCGGGTGTGTTACCCAAGCGTGCAACTCATTTCAAGGCTCGAATTTCCCCGCCAGCCTGGCTGTTGTCTTGTCGCTTCCAACTCGGTAATAGTAGAAAAAAACTTGTCCTTTTCAAGAGGCAGGGTACTATTCCTGATTGTATGGCGGCTCCTGAGCACCCTAAGAACGCACCACGCCGCATTCTCGTCGTCGATGATGAAGCGCTCGTTTGCGATTCGATCAAACGGGCGCTGGCCTCTGACGAGCATGAGGTGGAAACGGCCATCAGTGCGGAGGAGGCATTGAATGCTGTCCGGAGGTCCAAATTCGACCTGATCATCCTCGATTATGAAATGCCCAGGATGAAGGGCGACAAACTCGCTTCTGCTATCAGGGGCTTGGTCCCACTGCAGTCGATCATCATGATCACCGCCTACGGCGAGGCGTTGCGTTACGCAGGCGATTTTCCGCTTGCGGTGGACCGGATCCTCAGCAAACCCTTCGAGCTGCAGGAGCTGCGCGAGGTCGTTCGCCAGCTCACGAAGTAGGGAAGGGTCGCGAGACAAGCTCATGAGGTCGAGGAACCGCCTCCGAGCCCCGACGCCCCCCCATCCCGCATCCCGCGGATTTGACTCGCCCCGTATTGGTCAGCGGCGTACACTCATGCCATGCGGCGGCGTCCTGCGATTTGGCTTGTAACCTCCTTTGTCGGCGCCGGACTTTGGGCCATCGTTGGCCTCCCGTCAAGCGCGCCGCTGTATGGTGGAAAACCAGTTAGCCAATGGCTTGATGATGGCTACGAACAAGCCTCGATGGTGGTTCGCGAACTCGGACCGGAGGCTGTGCCGGCCATTTTTCGCAAAGTCAGATGGTATGACCCGGCGTTCGGCTACTGGCAAAAATACCGCACGTTAAGGGACAAGATGCCGGCTCCTGTCGGAGGTTTGCTGCCGAAACCCAAAACAGGCAATTTTGACGCGGTGCGCGCGGGCACGCTCTTGGCGCAGACCGGACCGCAGGCGATCCCGATGCTCACCACGGCCTTGAAGGACCATAATCCAGCGGTAAGAGCGGCGAGCGCTTGGGCGCTAAGCTCTTTGGCCCAAAGCGGGAAGGATATCGAAACGGCGCTCCCGCTGTTGACCAAAGCTTTGGGAGATGGCAATCGCTCCGTCCGGCAGAACGCGGCCACGGCCATAAAGGCCAATTCTATCCACCCTCGGGGCCGTGTTCGTAGAACTGGTTCAGGCCGGGCAGGAGCGGCCATCAACGGGCGGGTGGAAACCCGACCGCAACGTCCGCCCGGACCCACCTGCTAATCCTGTGACGGTCCATGCTGCAATGACTCAGAACGCGCCCTTCGTTTCGAGAAACCGCCCTCCGCAGGCGAGGCTTGGTTCAACTGTAACCACCGCCGGCTGCTGGGCGTCTGAATTTGGGGAAGGATGCCAGGCGGCACTTCCCTTGCTATTATTGACGAAAAGAAAACAATCAAAACCCAGGAACAGATGCGAGTAATCCATCAGATACTGCTTATCGGCGCGGTTGCCCTCTCGGTGGCTCTAACTTCCTTTCAGGCAACGGCACAAAACGATCCGAACGGAGGCAACCAGAGCCCAGGAGCCAGGCGCCAACGCCAAGGCAACTTTGATCCGGCGCAATTCCAACAGCGGATGATGGAGCGCTACCGGCAGCGGTTGGAGGTAACTGAAGATGCAGAGTGGAAAGCTCTCCAGCCATTGATCCAAAAGGTCCTGGACGCTCGAATGGCCGTAGGCACCGGCGGCGGACGGGGTTCGTTTGGGCGTGGCGGTCAGCGTGGCGGCGAGGGAAATGCCACCGGCTCAGGCCAGCCCCGCGACCACGTCCGGGCCAACCCTGCCGCCGACGAATTGCAGAAGGCTATCGACGCAAAAACCCCGGCTCCGGAAATGAAGGCCGCCCTCTCGAAATATCTGGAAGAGCGCAAAGCCAAACAAGCCGAGCTGGAAAAAGCCAGAGACGCGCTGCGGGCTGTGCTCACATCGCGGCAAGAAGCTATCGCCACGCTGTCCGGCTTGCTCTAAGTTGCGCGTAGCTGAGGCTGTGCGCCACCAGAGCCAGGAGCAGAAATGATTCTTTCATAAGCGCCTCATTTCTTTGCCGCGAGCGATTGCATTGCTCGTTCTAGTTCCTCCAGCCGTTTCTCCAGTGAATCCACTTTGGCGGCTCTTGCCTTCAATGTTTCAATCTCCGCTTGCTTCTCCTTGAGCCGTTCATTCAACCCCTTGATTGCGGCTAGTTCCACCCCGTCGAATTCCAGCGTGCTGATGCCTTTATCATCGCGGCCGGGATAGAAGGCGCGCTTGAAGTCCTGCGCCATGGGGCCAATGTTTGGCACGTCGGTGTCTTTCTCCCATTTGTAGTTCCATTGTTGAATGGGAATGGCCGCCAGCTTGTCTAGCACGGCCTCAGCATCGACGGGTTTGAGGTTCTTCTTGGCGTTGCGGTCGGAAAGAGTCGTCCAGGAGGTCGCCCCGGCGGCCAGTTGTGCGCCGCCGCTGCCAGTGCCGGTGTAGAAAACAAAGCCGCCGCTGGCCCGCGCCATGAATTGATTGTTGGCCGTGGAATAGGTTGTGGCGCCGCTGTCGTCGTTCCAGACGAAGGAGCCGTCGTTGACCGCCTGGGCACTCTTGCCTGCGGCAAAGCTGCAATAGCCTGCGGACAGATTGCCCGCGCCGCCGCAGATGGTTGCATGGTCGCCGCTGCAATAGTTATGCGAGCCTCCCGTGATGGTCTCGTATCCATTGATCCAGCAGTAGTTGTAGGCCCCGCCGCAGATCGTCGAGTAGTTGCCAGTATTGGTGTTGCCCAAGCCGCCGTCCACCGTGGAAGCGTGCCCGCTGGCGTTGTTGCCGCCATAAAGTGAGCCGTCGAACCCGCCGCCGCCCACAAAAGCGCCGAAACCCGTGGCGGTGCTGTAGTAACCGCCGCCGACGGTCGCCAAGGTGCTGCTGCTCAGGTTGTGATAGCCGCCTCCAACCGTGGCCTCGTCGCCGCTGCTGGAATTTTGGTAGCCGCCACCAACGGTGGCTGCATAACCGCTGGCGGCATTGTCGTACCCTCCTGCCACCGTCCCAAATGTGCCGCTGCTGACATTGTTGTTGCCGCCACCCACGGTTGAATAATCACCGGTACTATAGTCAGCGTAGCCACCGCCCACGGTCGCCGTGTTGCCACTCGCTTGGTTACCGCCGCCGCCGCCTACCGTCGCGTTAGCGCCGCTGGCGGTGTTTAACAGGCCGCCGCCGACCGTGCTGAAGTAGTTGCTTACCGTGTTGGCGTCGCCGCCGCCGACCACCTGAAATTCGCCGGGAATGAGGGTGTTAAACTGGACAACCTGGGCCAGATTCTCGGCGGTGATCGCGTACGGCGTTGGCGTCAATTCCTGGCGGGGCACCAGCGTGTTGAAACTGCCGCTGCCAGTAGCGCGCACGGCGATTTCAAGCCAGTTGCTGCTGCCGGCAAAAGCGCCCCCGCCGAAATCAATCGCCGTCGTGAACAGGCCGTTGCTCACGGGGATGGCATTGTTTGTGACCGGCCCGGCCACCGCGACGCCGTTGGCGTTGGTGTTGAACAGTGTGAACGTCAGATCAAAGCTGCCGTTGGCCGGAGTCCCGCCGCTGTTCAGCCGGCCCTGATACGTGAACGCCGTGCCTTGCGCGTAGGTTGAGAGTTGAAGGGTTAGGCTTGAGAGCGCCAGCAGTGCGAGCGCCATGGATGTGCGTATGGATTTATTTCTCATGTTGGATTCTTCTCATTTAGGTTCTCGGTTGCGAAACTCCAAACCAGCGTAATTCCCGGGGCGGGCCATACCTGTGTCCGCCAAGCGCCAAAGGCGTAGCGGCGCTCGGTTTCGGTCGTCACCATGGCGCTGCTAGCACACAAAGGACCGAGCGCGCCGCTGGTGTCGCAGAGGCAGCATCTGATCCTGACGCTCGGGCTCATATCCTTAGTAAGCCGCCGGCGCCTGAAATCTTTCAACAAATTTGGGGAGAATTCCGGCTACGCCCTCGCATCCCACAGGAAGGAGAACCCTCGAGTCTGACGAGCGACCGCCCCTTACACGCCTTCGCTGCGGCAGTGGGCGAAGCCGCTCCAGGAGCCTTCACCGCATGATGTAAGATTGACCTAAAACTACTTGGACGCCGTGCCTGAGGAGACCAGTAAGTGAGCGATCGGTAGAGGCACCTCCCCCTCTCCCGTCGCCTATCTCCTCGTTCCCACCTAAAACTCCCGCTTGCCATTACCTTTCCGGCACTCATCATTACGTCCGACATTATGCGCCGTAAACTCAGCATCCGCCCGCGCACTCTGCCAGCCCTCGCACCCCGCGCGCGCCGCCGCGGCACACCAGAAGCGCTTCGACAGGACATCCTCAAGCGGACGCGCAGCCAAAGCTTCGAGCACTACCTCAAGTCCCTGCTGATGGAGCTGTGCCGGGTCAATACCACGCCCAATCCCGACGTTTCAAGAATGCGTGCCGCCGAGGACGCTTGCTTCCACATTATTGAACGAGAATTGGGCGCGCTGCCTTTCTCCGGCGCGCGGCTCGAAAGGCGTCCGATAAATCCCGCCATCCAAAGTCACCCACACTATTCGCTTTTGCACTTTACCAAGACCACTGAGCGCCCGGGGGGACTATCCGCCCGGGAGACCTATGCCGGGCGCGCTAATCTCCTTTACCTGGTGCCCGGCTCGGCTCCCGGCGGTCCCGGTCAATCGGTGGCCCTCAATGCTCACGTGGACGTCGTGGCGCCCTATTTCCTGCCACGCTGCCGCCGCCGCGCCGTTTATGGACGGGGTGCCTGCGACGACAAAGGACCGGTCGTCGGCATCGTGGCGGCGCTGAAGGTGCTGGCGGAGGTCACGGGGAAGGCCGGCCGGAGCTGGCGCAAAAATGTGCTCGCTATGTTTGTCGTCGAAGAGGAAACCGGCGGCAACGGCTCTCTCTCGCTGGCTATTGACCGGGAACTCAAGCGCCTCTATGACTGCGTTGTCGTTTCGGAATGCACTGGCTTGAGGATTCATCCGGCCAATCGCGGTGCCGTCTGGTACCGCGCCGAAATGAAGGCTCCCGCAAGCACCTCGCCGCTCGAGTTGTGCAGCTTCATCATCGAGGAGCTCGAAAAAGAGGGTCGGGCGATCCGCGCAGAGAGCCGTCATAAGCTCTTTCCGCAGCGCCCCGTCCAAACCTGCCATGGAATCCTTGGTCCGTTCGGCGAACATCCCAGCCGAATTTGCGGCGAAGTAGCGTTCACCATCCGTTGCGAGCGGGCCCCCGGCTCACCTATTCCCCCTCTCTCCACGAGGGACGAGTGGGGAGAGCGCCGGGGAGAGGGGCTCGTGTCTCGAGTCCATCCCACGGTCTTCCCGGCAGTCCTCGACTGCCTGGAGGCGGGCCTGGCTGAGTATATCGGCTTGTATGGCGACAAAACCAAACCGGCCGAGGGCCGGAAGCCTCTGCTGGCGCACCACTACAATCTGCGGGACATCGATGGTGGCTGGGCCGTCGAAGTGCACGGCGTGGCCGGCCACATGGGGGCCATCCGCGAGCGCGATGGGGCTCTCACGAAAATGGCGCACCTCATTCGCAGCTTGGTTGTCTCAAAACCCAAACTCGAAGCCTTGGCCGGAGGACCGGTTCGGCTGGACCTAGGCACCGCCGCGCCCAGCCAAGCCTCGACGGGCCTGGTCCTTGAAGGGGGCCAGGGATTCTTGCCTACCCACAGCCTGGAAGAAGTCAAAGAGAGGTTGCGCCGCGCCGCCTGCCGCGGCGCGGAGAATTACCTTCGCCGGCTTGGGCGACCGGACAAAGGAGCAGAGGTCGTCGAAGTGACCTATGAGAAACTGCACAACGTTGCCTTCGATGGGAAAGCGGATTCGCCCACGATGCGCAGCGCCATCGCCGCGGCCAAGGCCAGCGGACTTTGGACAAACGAGCCCGTCGTCGGTTGGACGGTTTCCTGTGACGCGCGGCTCTTTGCGGCCGAGTACCCGGACATGGACGTGCTCACGTTCGGTCCCGGCCAACTCATTCACGCGCACTCCGATGCGGAGCAGATGACGGTGGATGAACTGCGTGCCGCGGTGGAGTTTTGGGCGCTCTTTCTCTTGGCAATGGCCACCTGACTATGTGTGACGCAAAGACCAGTCTCCGCCTCGGGGTCATCGGCGCTGGTTCGGTGGTGCGGGAAATTTACCAGCACCTCTACTTCCACAGCCAGTATTCGCCCTTGATCAAGATTTGCGCCGTGGCGGACCCGGTTGAGCAGTGCCGCAACTGGCTGGGTGATCTGGCGGGACTGCCGCCGGAGCGCCGGTTCGCGAATTACCAGGACCTGCTGGCCCGAGTGGAATTGGACGCCGTCCAAATCAACACGCCTGACCATCTGCACTGCCGTCCGGCCATCGATGCGCTCAACGCGGGTCTGCACGTGCTGGTTCCCAAGCCCGCGGCGGCCACCTGCCGGGATGTCCATGCCATGCTGGCGGCCGCCAAAAGCAAAGAACGCTTCCTCGGAGTGGATTTCCATAAACGCGATGATCCGCGGATTAAAGAAGTCGCGGCGCGCTTTCAGAGTGGCCGTTACGGCGTCTTTCAAGCCGCCGTGTTCTACATGCTGGACAAGCTCGCCGTGGCCGACCCGAACCACACACCCCGGTTCTTTGCCTCGGCCGATTTCGCCGAGCAAAACACGCCAGTGTCGTTTCTCACGGTGCACATGGCCGACGCGCTCCTGAATATTGTCGGAATAATTCCCATCCAAGTGCGCGCGATCGGTTATTCGCAACGTTTGCCAGCGCTCAACCCCATTTCCGTCCGCGGCTACGACCTGGTGGACACGGAAGTCCTTTTTCAGACTGGGGCGGTGGCGCACCTCCTCACTGGATGGGCGCTGCCTAACACCGCCTGGTCCACCACTGTGCAGTCCGGCCGCGTGATCTGTTCCGAGGGGTTGGTCGATTTAGGCCTGGATACGCCCGGCGTGAAGGAAGTCCACGCCGAAGGCACCGCCGAGGTTAACCCGCTGTTCCGCAATTTCGATACCAACGGCCTAGTCAGCGGTTACGGGATTAGCAGCCCAGGCCGGCTGTACCAGCAGATGCTAGCGTGGTCGGCCATGGACAACGAAAAGCGCGCCGCCGCCCTCACCCCGTTGGCGGTTGGCTTCTACACCACGCTGGTGCTTGAAGCCGCCGAGAAAAGCCTCGCCCAGGGCCGGAAACTGGCCACGGGCGTCACCCTCGGCGCGCCCGTGGATTTGAAAGAACTCCTCGCGCAAGAGCTCGGCGCCGCTACCGCGAAGGAGTACGATTAGGCGTGAACAACCACGCCAAACCGCAACTGATCATTTGGTGGGTCTTGCGGGCCTCCTTCCAGTTTGGCGTTGTCTTGATCTACTCCCCTGGTCCCACGCTCCACTTGGCGTACACCCCACTTCCTCCCGCAAGGCCCGTACGGGCGGCATTTCACGGTGCTGCCTCCCATTTCTGTCTTTGATTTTCCTGGGATTTCCTGATAGTTTCACCCCACAGCAAGTATGAGCGTCTCGACCAAAACCCGTCCGCTAAAGAGAACGCCGGATGCAGCCGCGCGCCAACCCGCCGCTCCTCCCCCGGGCTTTGACTGGCCGTTGGCTCAGGAAGCCGAGAACCTTTTGCGCCGCCGCCTAGCCACGTTCCTCGAGCACAATGCGTTCGCCCGAACCTTGGCGGGACGCATGCGCCAGGAGTCGGGCACCGACCTTTTCGAGTGGATCGATCATCTCATCCTCCCATCCGAGGAAGAGGACCAATGGCTGGCCGCGGGCTTTGTCGAAGATCCCATGGCCGAGACGCCCAACAACGACAAGGTTTTGGAGCATCCCGTCGCGACTCTGCCTCGCCTGCGGCTGCAGCGCAGCGCGCGGATAAGTCCTGAAACCGTCGCGCTGCGGCCGGAGTATGTCGCGGATTTCATGGCCCGCCACAACCTGGCCGCTGAACCTGACGGCGAGCCTTGCGCGCGCTACCGCCGCGTCGTCGTCGCCCAGGAAAACGGAACCCTCCTGGAAGCCGTTGAACGGCGGGCGTATCGCGGGTTCGAGTTCGCGCCCGTAAAGCCCGGAGAACTGAAAGCCGTCGTCAAAGCCAGGGAACTTTGCCGCGCGCGTCCCCGCCGGTTCGCTGAGGACGCTGCGGGATTCGAGGCGGCTGACCGGGTCCTTGGGCGCGTGACGGAATTAGTTGGACGCGACCTGGCCTGCCAGTTTTTCTTCGAAGCCGAACGGGAATATTGGGAAAGCCGGAACCGTGCGGCGAGGATTCAGAAGCACCGGCAGGACCGCCTCGGCCTGGGCTGGGGCAATCATGACCATCATACCTTCCGTTGTTCGCGCGCGCACTTCACCCGGGTGATTGATCTACTAGTGAAGCTAGGCTTTCAGAAACGTGAGCGTTATTACGCGGGCGCGGAAGCAGGTTGGGGAGCGCAAATCTGCGAGCAACCGGTCGTTGGTATTGTGGTCTTCGCCGATGTGGATCTCATGCCGGAGGAGACGCAAATCGACTTTTCGGTCCAGAAACTGCCGGCAGCCCCACGGCTGGGCACCGTTGGGCTCTGGGTGGACTTGCACGGCGAGAGCTTGCTCGAGGCGGGCATGCACCACTTAGAGGCGCGTTTCGAGTTCGACGAGTTGCGCAATCAATTGCAGACTTGCGGTATCGAGATGATGAAGCCGTTTTCCGATTTCGCCTTTCTGCGGCAGGCGTTCACCGAGGGTGAACGCTGGCCCGTCCCGACAAAACGCGCCCAGCGCCTGCTGGATAGAGGGTTCATCACCCAGGCGCAGTTCGAGCAGTTCACAACGCAGGGGGCGATCGGGAGTCATCTCGAGAACTTGCAGCGCCATGGCGGTTTCAAAGGCTTTAACCAAAAGTCGGTCAGCGCCGTCATTGCCGACACGGACCCCCGGAACAATCGGTTCGGCCCGGGCGCAGGTTCGGCCTGAAGTCCGGTCATGACCACAAGCGAAGCCATCAAGTTGTTGGAACGATTTCGCGCCGGGGGTGCGGGACGGGATGAGGTGCTGCACGCTTTTCAGGCGGCGCCGGTAGCGGACTTGGGCTTTGCGCAGGTCGATACGCATCGAGCCTTGCGCAAGGGATTTCCGGAAGTCATTTTCGGCGCGGGCAAAACGCCGGAGCACGTGGTAAAGCTCGCCGCCAAACTCCTCGAGTGCGAGCAGCGGGTGTTGATCACCCGCATTACGCCCGCTCACGCGCAAGCCGTCCAGCGGAGGTTCAAAACTGCCAAGCATCATGAGATGGCCCGTTGCCTCACGATCGAGAAGTCGCCGGCGGCCAGGCGCGGCGGGACCATTGCCGTGGTCTGCGCCGGGACGAGCGATTTGCCCGTAGCCGAAGAAGCGGCCGTGACCGCCGAAATCATGGGCAACCGCGTCGAGCGTATCACCGACGTCGGGGTGGCCGGGGTGCATCGCCTCTTTGGCCGCCTGCGAACGATCCAGCAGGCGCACGTCATAATTGTCGTTGCTGGCATGGAAGGCGCGTTGCCGAGCGTGGTGGCGGGGTTGGTTTCCCGGCCGCTGATTGCCGTGCCGACCAGCGTCGGCTACGGGGCGAGTTTTGGCGGGCTGGCTCCCCTGCTCGGCATGTTGAACAGTTGCGGCAGCGGCGTGACGGTAGTGAACATCGATAATGGATTCGGAGCCGGTTATGCCGCCAGCCAGATCAACCAACTCGTAGAGGAGGCCACCACGAGTGAGGCCCCGAGTCGGCCTCGCAGCCGCCGACGGATTTCTCAATAGTGTGGAGACGCGGGCGGTGACTTTTGGCCTCAGCTCTCAGGGTTCCCCGTAAATAGTGCTTCGCCGCTGAGCGTCTTCGGCCCATCCTCGGTGCAAAGGGCGTAACGCACAGGCTTTTCCTCGGCCTCATACATCGAGACTACTGCGTGATCGCCATTCACGTTGAGAACGTAATAAATGACGTTGAACTTGGGTTTGCCACGCGGATTGAGCAGACGCTTCTCAATCGTGTTGGCGACGACGCGTTTCAGGGCGGCCATACCCGCGTCTTTGGGCGCCATGCCGTTGCGCATCGACTCGACCACGAAAAACGAGCCGAGCGAAAAAAGGTTCGCCTCCCCGCGTCCAGTCGAACCAGCGGCGCCGACCTCTCCCGCCACATACAACCCCGCGCCCAGGATCGGCGAGTCGCCGACCCGGCCCGGAATCTTCCAGGCCAAGCCGCTGGTGGTGGTGACTCCGGCGACGTGGCCCTGCGAGTTCAGGCCCAGGCAGTTGATCGTGCCGTAATAATGCTCCGCCTCGATCAAACCCTCCGCGACCATCGCGCGGCCAGCCCGTTGCCAAGCCTCGGCCCGGCGCTTGGGATCCAGGTAATGGTCTGGGTCCGTGCGCCGTTTCCACTCCAACCACAGCCTTCGCGATTTCTCCGTGTGCATGTCCTTCTCGATCTTAAAACCCATATTCCGGGCGAACCGCTGGGCGTCCTTGCCGACCAGCAAATGATGATCGGTTTCCTCCATCACCTTCTTGGCCACCAATGACGGCGTGCGAACCCCTTCCAGGCAAGCGACCGCACCAGCGCGTTTGAGGGGGCCATGCATGACGGAGGCATCGAGCTGCACCACTCCATCGGCGTTGGGCAACCCGCCGTAGCCCACGCTGGTTTGCTCCGGGTCCAACTCCACAATGTTCACACCGGCGACGACCGCCTCGAGCACGTCCGTGCCGGCCCGGATCTGGTTGAAGGCCTTCGCCACGCAGGTAAGGCCATCATTATCTTTGGAGAGGTTTCCGTTGGCGGACGACAGGACGAGCGGAGCAGGGGTGCGTGTCGCGATGACCTGCGGCGCTTGGGCCATGGCAACCAGTGAGCGGCTGGCCAAAGCCCCCAGACCGGCGGTCGCCACAAAGCGGCGGCGATTGATTTGTTTTTTCATAACAGCGACTTAAAAGCTGAAAAAGGCAAATTTTCCCTGGTAGCTCGGTAAATCGTGGCGCCCCTCCAAGATGGTAGGCAGCAGCGACTTGAGTTGTGCGTTGGCCGGCTCACTCAGCAGCCGCAACGTACCCAGCTTGGCGGCCAGCTTCTCGGCCCGGAAAACGAAGTTGACGTCGTTGCCGGTCAAACTCTCCTCGCCCAGCGAGCCGGCGCCGCCGGCGAGCACCTCCCCGTAATGACCAACCACCCGAAACACGAGACTCCCCTGGGCTTGAAGTTCTTTTAACGCCAACAACGCACCCGCCACGGCCGCAGCCGTTTCCTGGCGGGCGAGCCAATAAGCCAAAAAACCATCTCCCAGGAACTTGTTGATCGTGCCCTGATGCTGGTCAATGATGCGGTTACAAGCGGAGAGCCAACGACCGGTGATGCGGGGCGCTTCCTCAGCCCTCGAATTTCGCAGCAGTTGAGTCGAATCCTGAATGTCTGCGACCACCAACCAACAGGTCACCTTGCGGATCTCATAGACGGTTGCATCCGTGGAGGCAGCCTCGAGGCCGGGTCTGGACGGGGCTTTGGGACAGCGGAAGGAAAACGAAGAGCCGGCCGCCGTGATTTGATCTCCGTCGGACAATCGGCAGGGCTGGCTCACGCGACGTCCATTCAGAAAGGTGCCGTTGGCGCTACCGAGGTCGATGAGCCAGAACTCGCCCTGTTCCTGGCGATGCACCATGGCATGTTGGCGCGAAGCCTTGGCATCCGCCAAGACCACGTCGCACGCCGGGGAGCGCCCGAGAACGCAATGGCCGCCCACCGGCGAGCGCGTTCCGCTCACAGCCTCCAGCCAGGCCGAAGAATCCAAAGTGCCATCCATACGACCAGAGCATCACAACGCTTTTATGGAAAATATTCAAGAGTGAACCGCCGTGCATGGCAAGAAGTGCCACGGGTTTTGGCGTGTAGTGCAGAAGCATTTTTGACCTGCTTGAGGTGTGGCGCGCCTCCGGCATTCAGGGGCGACGACGTCCTCGTCCCCGGCAGAGGCTCCCGGAAGTCTTCGAGGTGCGACCTACGGAGCCGAGGCTTGCTTCACACTCCGGCAGGGCGAGGCTCCCGCCGAGCCTCTTGTGCAAAATATCCCGCTTAGCGGCGCTACAAACTCCGGCCACCTTCTGCCACCCCTCCGGGTAAAGGACTGTAGAACTTCACCCCGCCGAACCGCCCTTAACCAGCTCCGCATGCCGGGTTTTCAGGTAAACCAACATGGTCTCAATACCGCTCATTTGCGTTCGTACGCCGGTTTCACCTGGCTGCGTCATCATTTTGTAATGAATCAACCGTTTGCCCAGCTCGACGATCTGAATATACGCATGATTGAGTTTCCAGAGTTGCCCTTTGGCCAAACCCGGTGCTGCCCCATTTTTCGTCACTTTCCGCTTCACACCATTTAGACTCCCTAGAACACTTGTTTGTTCATCCTGCCGGCACTTTGCCTGAACCGCGCAGCCTCTCCCAAGTGTTGCTTATGCGCTCGAGTGAACACACTGATGAAAATACTAGAAAAGACCAAGGTTGTAATATAGGGTGTACACTCTAATGAGACTAGGCGAGTGCCCCCAGGCGCTCCTTGAGTTTGGCCAGGGCGAGCGCCCGGTGGCTGAGGTGGTTTTTCGTGTCCGCTTCTAACTCAGCGAAGGTCTGTTCATAACCTACGGGAACGAAGAGGGGGTCATAGCCGAAACCGCCCGGACCGCGTGGTGCAAGAATAATGTGCCCTTCGCAAACACCTTCGAACAATTCCACGTGGATTCCCTCCCTGCCGCCGCTAGGCACGGCCTCCTCGGAGTCCGCTAGGCGGGCGAGCGGCGCAAACGCCACCACGCAGCGGAAACGCGCCGTGCGTTTCTCGGGAGGAACGTCCTGGAGCAGGCGCAGCAGTTTGGCGTTGTTCGCGGTCGTCGGGGAATTTCCTGCGGTGCCGGTGTCCAGTGCGGCGAAGCGAGCGGAGTGGACACCCGGGGCGCCGTGTAGGGCATCAACTTCGAGGCCGGAGTCGTCGGCCAGCACGTGAGTGGGAGGCCGGTGGGAAGCGGCTCCTGGGGCCGAACTGGGGAACCAACGGACGATTTCGCGCGTCTTGCGGGCGGCGTTGCCAGCGAAAGTCGAGGCGCTCTCGATTACCTCGGGTGAACCGGGCAGGTCATCGAGGGATAGATAATGAAATTGGCCGCCGAGGATTTCACGGATTTCCCGGACCTTATGTGCGTTGCGCGTGGCAATGAGCAAGCTGAGCATGGGGGATGCTAGTGCCGGCCCGTGGCGATGCCCGCGAAAGCCTGCCGGCCGGACTTGGTCCGAGAGCCTGAGCCGGTCACGGCGTAGTCGTTTGCCGATCGCATTGAACGGATGATGGCCTCGGTTCTGCCCGTGAGCGAGAAATAAATGCTCATCCGGCAATAGTTGCCGTTCATGGCCATTTAAGCGCCAAGGTGGCGAAGACGCCGTGCGCAGTGTAATCGACTGAGCCGCCAGTGCTGGGCTCCGAGTAGCGGTAGAAACCATAGCGCAATTGGGTCGTTACGCGGCTCGAAAGTCGGCGAGTGACTCCCACCATGAGGCTGTGCCGGGTGTAATCCAACCCCAAGGGGAGGCCGGCTGCCACATTGTCCTCCCCATAGTTGGCCTGCGAGAAGGAGTAGGCGGCGTGCAGGTCGGTGGCCTTATCCAGAGCGTAGGTCGTGCTGATGGCCACGCTATAAACTCCTCCTTTATACGGCACGATGGAGGGATCGCCATTCTGCGCGGTCGCCGCTCTGGAGTCACTATAGGTGAAGTTGCCCGAAACATAGAGGCGCTGAACGGGGGTTACAGTGACATTGAAGCCGTACACCCGGGCGCGATAGCTGCCGGCGAAAATGGGGCCCCCCAACGAGATCGGCAAACTGCCCCCGAGCCCCGGCACGGGAGAAGTCCCCATCGAATAGTCCGTGTCCACAATTTGATAGGTCAAAGTCAGTTTTACCCAATTTGCAGGACGGAGGGCGAGCTTCGTTTGGGTTTCGTCGGTGTCGATGTTCCGGAAGCGGATGAAAGCGGAGTAGTCCTCGTTGGCAATGGTAATGAATTGGTTTTGGAAATCAGTGTCGCTTGAGGCCCTCCGATAATGAGCGCTGAGGGAAACGAACGACCAGGGGGAAGTGTTGAATCCCGCCCGATACTCGGCCGTGTCATGAGTAAAATCCGTGCGGGTCATGAAGGGCTCAACACTCGGAGCGCTTCCATTGGCAGTCTCCTCCTGGGTCTGGCCGACCGATTCCTGCGCCCAGCGGCCTTCAGCGAACAAGACGGTCCGGGGAAGGATGGTGGAGCGCAGAGAGGCCTCCTGGGAGACTCGCCGGGTATCATAATTGGCTTGGATGATCGCCGGCTCGAGCAGAAACGATTGCGGAACGTCGGGGTTGCCTTCATCGAAATGCACGTTCCCGAAGCCTTCCTGGCGGGTCCATTCCGGCTGCACTCCCACCGAAAGGCTCAGGGTCTTCCAAGGCCCAAACAGGCCGGCCACGCTAAAACTGTGGGTCTCGCGATCGAGGTGAATCTGGTCGCTGGACCAGAACGTTCCAGCCACCGGCGTGCCCATCGAATCGGTCGTGGTCTGGTTGAACGAGGCGTTGCCGTCATAACGGGAATACAAATAGCCGGCCGAGAGGAACACGCCATCGGTCACGTGCCGTTCGAGGCGCACGGTGTTGAGGCCCTGGACATGAGTGGAACCATCGCGCGAATTGACCAGCGTATCCGGAGCGGGGCCGAGCGTGTAGCTCGCGGCGTCGTGATGCACAACACTATCGTGGTAGAACTCCACACGCGCGCGCTCTTCCAGGCGCCAGTCGTGAAACTCGTGGGTTAAATCGAACTTCAAAATGTGAGTATGTTCGCTGATACTTTCGGAAGCCGGGTAGATGTTTTTGGTGCTCCCGTTGCTGGTAACCGCCCCCCATTCCAACGTGGACTTGGACCCTTCCTTGAACTGGTACTCATATCCCAGGACCATCTGCGGCCAGTGAGGAAGCGTCAGACCGAAATCGATCCACGCGCGGCCGACGTCGAGGTGCAAGTCTCGATTCAGGGTCAAGAAAGGTGTGCTGAAGGGCCGGTAGAACCCGCCGGCATCGTCGTAATACCGCCGCCACTCCTCGAGGCCTCCCCGGATGAATCCGACGTCAGTCTTCTCGAGGGCGAGCTTGAGTTGAAGATCGTTCTCAGGAAATAACGCGTGACCTTCGACCGAGAATTTTTCGTCCGGGCCGATTTGTTGCTGGACCGAGAAACGGTCCAACCCGCCGCCTACGCCGCCCGGCACTCCTTCGATCTCACCAAACTTGGCACCGTCGCCGTGGACAGCGATTTCCCGCAGGGTAGGGGAGACGGCGAAGGCAAGCTCGGGAACCGTGTTCGAGACGGCCCAAAGCACGCCCTGATCGATCCAGGCGCGCAGCAGGCCCACCTGTTCGGGCGTGAGCGGTTGACCTTTGCCCTCCGGCGGCATTTCGAGATCCGGGACTAAGCGGGCCACATAATGAATGAGCGGACTGCCGGCGCTATTACCGGGGAGGATGTCGATGCCATTGTCACCACCTTTGAGAGCGCCTTGGCGGTTGTCCAATCGGAAATGGCTACGAGGTCGTTCCGGGCCGTGACAGCGCCAACAGGTTCCCTCAAAAATGGGTTTGATATCGCGGTAGAAATCCACCTTGACCTCTGCCGCCGGCGGCAGTCGGTTCGTTTGAATGGGCGTCAAGGCGGCTTGTGTGGGCGCATCGATCAGGGCGCAGCCCGCGAAGAAGCAGACGCCAATTGAAGCCCCAAAGGGGCGACGCATACCAGCCCAGGGCAAGCGAGGAACGAGCGCCGCCCTGGGTAAAAAGCCCAAAAAAAATTTCTTCCTTTTCTCACCGTTTGGCTCTGTGCGCAGCCCCGAAACCCTTTGGGGCTGCGCGCAGAGCCAAACGGTGAGAAAAGGAAGGCAAGTAGTGGAGCTGCCGTTGACCCGAGGCGGTGACTCCGACTGTACTCGTGCCACGCGAGACGTTGCCGGAACGCCGCCTTTAGGCGGCAGACCTACTCTCGCACCCTGGTCGCCGAACGTTCCCTCTCTCCGCCCCAGGAGGAGAGGCCCAGGGAGAGGAGGCCCTTCTCTCGATTTGCGATTCATAGTGGTGGCAAGTTCAGTGGTGGAAGATTTTGCCCTCAATAAAGCATCCGCGGGTGGATGTTCGAGCCATGAATTGCGGTGTGGCAACCGGCGGTCCAGCAAGCGCCTTGGCGCAGCAGCAGCGAATGGTCAACGTTGCCGATATAGATGTGTCCGGGCTGAACTCCCGGACCTTGGTTCTGGGCGTGGCAGCGTAGACAGAGATTGGGGTCCGCGATGTTTAGCAGCTTTCGGTTTATAGACCCGTGCGGGTTATGGCAAGCGGTGCAGCCTTCGCGCAGGGCCTCATGTTCGAAGACAAAGGGCTGGGTTTGCTCGCGATGACACTGGGCACAGCCTTCGTTCCATCGGGCCATGGCCAGCCCACCCGCAGGCTTAAAAATATCCCCCCCATGGGGGTCGTGGCACTGAGCACAGTTCATGCGGCCTTCGAGCACGGGATGGTGTTGGGGCAGATCAAATTCCGCCCGCGTTTCCAAGTGGCATTGGAAACAGGCGGCCGGGTCTTTGCCGGGGTTGACAATGAACTTGCCACGCCCGCCGCCGGCGGCAATGTGTTTGCTGCCGGGGCCGTGGCAGGATTCGCATCCGCTTTGGCCCGGCATCTTGGCTTGTTCCAAATAGATCCGCGCATGGGGGCTAGAGGGGAAAATACGCGTGATATGAGTGTGACAATCCAAGCACGCCTGGTTGCCAACGTACTGTGCGCCGGGGATCTCCGGCGGAGCCAGCACCGTGCGCGGGGTGGTCGAGCAGGAGAGTAGCAGCAAGCCGAGGCCGCCTGCCAGATACCGCAGGGCCGTAAGTACGTGGTTCCAGACCTTTTTCATCGGCGCGGGAGGCCAACCTCCCTACTTCCGTGAGAGCAACAACCCGAGGCTTTGTTCCCGCCGCCCGGGTTGGGGGAGGAGTTCCCGCCCCGATTGTTCGGGAGCTTGGCGACCCGGCGGCGCCAGCGGCAACGGCCAATTCTCCGTTAGCGGCACCATCGGCCAACCGGATGCTGGCGGCGGGATGACGGGCGGCGGCTACTCGCTGACCGGCGGCTTCTGGGCGATTTACACCGTGCAAACGCCATGCGCCCTGTTGCTGACGATCACTTGTGCCGGAAATCAAGTGATCGTCTCGTGGCTGCTGTCGGTTACCGGTTGGACGTTGCAGACGAACGATAACCTGACGACGGGCATTTGGGGCAATTACACCGGCACGATCATCAACAACCACGTGACCAATTCACCGCCCAACGGGAGTGTGTTCTTCCGGTTGAAGCAATGATTGGCTGACAAGCGAATCTCCGTTGGGCGGGGTCTGCAGGGTGGCGTCGGAGTGTTCGGGATGCGTTGTTCCAGGCGGGCTGCCTCCCGCCCAACCAGGGAGGGTTCCGGGGTGCCCTGGGAGGGCCGATGTAAGCAGCGTCGAATCCGGGAGGCCCAAGGGCCCCGCGGGTTCGGCAAAGGTCGTGCTCAATTGAACCGGAAATCTCGGTTCGCGCGCTTGTTCCCAACGCACACAAACCGTAGGCCCGTAGTATTTCATCCCTGGGCCACTTAATCTCAGCTTTGCAACCTTGTCGATTGGCCGATTATGCAAAAGGTCGGAAAACTCGGTTCGAGTTGACGGCAAATAATTGAGCAAAAGCCCATCCTTGCCGACTTCGGGGGTAAAACGGTAGTACTGTCGCCGCCCGCTTTGATAGACTACATCGACATACACGGCCGGGATGCAGTATAATGTCTTCATAAACCGCCCAAAAGCTGAGAGCGACAACTCCAGATGGGCAAATAGGGCATGATCTGAGTCGGGAACTTTGGACCACTCGCCCTTGCGAATCTCCTGCTGTGTGAGAGCGACGAGATCCTTGGCAAGGGGCTGCGGCCGTTTCTTCAAGAGGAACAGGTTGTCACGGAGACTTTGCTTGTACGGTTCATAATTCCACAAGATGCTTCGTGTTACCGCAGGCGTATCAAGCAACAGGTTGCGTTGATCGATGGCTGAAAATTCAACGATCAAAACATCGGGTGCTTTGTTCGCGTCGAAATGTTCCGCACTCCACTGGTCGAGGGCGGGCGTGTACGCGCAGTATGTTTGGAGGACCGGTTCCGGCGCCCAGTTGAGATGGTTCACGAAAACGTAGGTCAACTCCCACGGCATCACATCCACGGACCAATTGTGCTCCCGGATGTCATGAATCCAAGCCTCCGGCAACTGATTTGTTCGGAAGTTCGCGGCAGACTGAAGATCCAGGGTCCTCTGCGCACGGCGGAAGTCCATCGTGTCGATGACGTTGGGCAGGCCTCCATTTCCGAGCAGGGTATCCACAAACGAGGGAAGCTCCCATTGCTCACGGTAATACGTCCCAACCGGAAGGGAAAGGGCCAGGACGAGGCAAAAGCCAATCACGGCGGCGAGCAGTTCCCGGCGGGAAGCGACAAGGAGAAAGAGAATGCTGATCAATCCTAAAATGAACGGGAAGAAATTGCGTTCGTGGCCATCCGCCCGAACAAAGCCGTGTTTAAAAGCGAGAAATATTGCAGGGACAAATGCGACTAGCGCACCGCGCAGATCGGACTTCCATCGGAAAAAGCAAAGAGTGATCAAAGCATAGACCATCGCTGAAAGAATCGCGAAGAGTAAAAACGTGGGTGAACCGTCGCTGCTTAGAGCGGTGGAGAAGCCATCGCTAATGTCAATTGTGTGAGTGATCCATGCCACCAAATTGGGAATGGATTGCAGATATATCGCTGCCAGCACCGCGAACGCGACAAGATAGGAGCCAACGACCGTGAGAGCTACTTTGACGGCGGGTTGTTGCTTGGCGAGGAGGCAGCAAACTGCAGCCCCCACATAAATGGACAAAGCGAGGAGCCCGATGCCAAATTTCATGAAGAGCAGCGAGGCCGCAAGCACTCCTGCGGCGGCAGTGGCAAGCCCCCAGAACCGAGCGCTCCTAAACGCAAGAAGAACCAACAGGGATTGCAAGACGAGCAGATGGTAGGAAAACTCGAGCTTGATGACGGCGCACAAGGCCATCAGATAGCCGATGACGAAGAGCATCATCGGCAACACGCTCGACGCGCGCAACGCGAAGTAGAGGAGGCAGGCGGCAAGAATGGCATGAATGGAAAGCCTGAAAGCGGTGGCAGCGATGAGATTTGACCCCACGTTCAAGGGTTCCAAGAGAAACCCGAGAGGACCGTAAGTATAAACCACGTCCCGACCAAAAAGGAAATCGGTGTGTGGGAGAACATTCAAAGCGTAAGCCCACGAGTCGTCGAGGCCTGGTCTCATGGGCTTAAAATCGCCCGGAAAGGTCCTCACGAGAAAGATGCAGACGATGACGCAATTCCAGAATCGAGGTGTGTTGTGCGGGACTGGCAGTTGCATGCGTCGGCAATTTTCCGTCCTAAGGCTCACAGCCTGTTTTGAAAGATGCTTAGTCCTGATACTGCCAATATCTTCGAGGTTCTAAAGCGACACGGGCCCAGAACTAGCATCAGAGGTCTGAGCAAACAATCAGGCTGAAAACGGCATCTTCCTAAGCTTAGTGGCGGCAAGGAGTTACATAGGGGCCATTTTAAAATAATTTCTGGCGGGTTTTTCTCCGGGTCATTTTCTGGTATG
>Ga0209517_10003130_pt1 | contig 22680 bp, 16 predicted proteins | sample PeaSoiMetSII2010_FD_187695 | JGI IMG/M metagenome (GOLD analysis project Ga0209517, IMG submission 187695) | Peat soil microbial communities from Weissenstadt, Germany - SII-2010 (SPAdes) (version 2) | ecosystem: Environmental > Terrestrial > Soil > Wetlands > Peat | place: Germany...
GGATTGCGATGCTTGCGGCCAAGCACTTCGGTGTGCCGTTAATCCAAAGCACGGATGCACATACAGTAAGGAGCCTGCGCCTCCGATCACCAGAGCTACTGGCGATGAAGAGGCCCATCGTGCGGCGAATCTTCCAGCTCGCCGACGTAGTGCTCGGGATGTCGAGCGGCTCGGTCGAATATCTGCGTTCGCTCGACCTCGGAGAAGACAGGGTCCGACGCGCCGCGTATGTTGTGGATAACGAGTGGTGGCTGGCACACGCCCGCGCCGTTGACCGGAATGAAGTGCGCACAAAATGGAATGTGCCGCGGGAAGCGTCCGTCGTCTTATTCTGTGGGAAGCTGCAAGACTGGAAGCGTCCTGAGGATTTGCTCCGTGCCTTCGCTCGGGCTTCTGTACCCAATTCGTACTTGGTATACGCGGGCGACGGACCCCTTCGTGCAGCCCTTGGGGAGCGCGCGGCGGAATTAGGCGTGGCCGATCGAGTGCGGTTCCTGGGCTTCGTTAACCAATCGGCTTTGCCGGCTGCCTACGTCGGTTCCGACGTGCTGGTTTTGCCTTCGGACTACGATGCGTTCGGCCTGGTGGTCAATGAAGCCATGCTCTGCGGGCGCCCCGCCATCGTCAGCGATGTGGTCGGCGCGAAGTTCGATCTCATTCGCCAGGCGGAAACCGGTTTCGTTTTCCCCACGGGCGATGTGGACGCGCTCGCTTCGATCCTGCGCACACTTTTGCCGGATACTGAACGGCTTCGGAAGATGGGCGCCGCCGCGCGCCGGCGCATGGAGACTTGGTCGCCCCGCGAATACGTCGAAGATCTGTTTGCGGCGGTCGAGGCCGCACGGCACAACGCGCGCGCAGATTCATCGACCCATCCAGTATGCGCAGCAAAGGAATCTGATGAGTTCCATACGCCAGTCAGCCCTTGAGATTCCACGAACGCATTCCACGGATAGGCCTGAACGATCGGAGAGCAAACACCGCCACGAAGGTGGCGCCGGCGCCGCAGGATGTGAAAGGACTCTAGAACTGGTTTCATGTTCTTATTGCAGGCAGCGGAATGCCGGTATGCGTGTTTCAGGGGTCGTGAAGCAGAATGTTATCATCTCGACGAAACTGGTTTGAGATCGGAGTATTCGTAGGCGGACTTCCGGTCGATAATGTTTCCGGGGGATTCTCCGTCCTGCAGATTGGCCCGTTATGAACGGATCGGCTCGGACACTCAGTAGTAATCGGAATGTTCAAGGCTTGGTTCTCGTCCTCGGCATTCTTGTTGTGACGTGGGAGTTGGCGACCTGGATCGTAGCCGGCCAGGATAAGCTGCTGATCTTGACGGGCTTGGCCATCGCGCTGTTCGCCGTCACCACGTATATCCTCAATAACTGGCGCTCCGGTTTCTACATATTCATAGTCTGGTTGATGTTTGAAGATTTGATTCGCAAATTCCTTGGCAACAACATGCTGATTTTCTTCGCCAAAGACTTCTTGGTTGCCGTGATCTATCTAGCTTGCTTCATTGCGAAAAGGCGGCGCCAATTTGAAAGTTTCCGCCCTCCGTTCTGGCTCCCCATGAGCCTTTTCTTTTGGTTGTTGGTGGTCCAGGTGTTCAATCCCGGGTCAACGTCGATTTTCTACGGCATCCTGGGCCTGAAGCTCTATGTTTATTATCTTCCGCTCATGTTTGTTTCCTATGCGCTGGTTCGCTCTCCGGAGGATCTCAATCGGTTCCTGAGGCTCAGCGTTGCCTTGGCGGCTGTGATTTCCGCGATTGGGCTTTGGCAGGCGACCGTTAGCGTGAACTTCTTGAGCCCCGCCAGCCTGGCTCCTGAGCTGCAGGAACTTGGGCGCCTCACCCGTGTGTCCCCCTTGACCCACCAGTTGATCCACGCTCCCACAGGGGTTTTCGTGAGCATGGGGCGCTTTGGCGAGTTCCTCATTTTGATGTGGGTCGTGACCATGGGCGCACTGGGGTACGCGCTTCTCAGCCGTAAGGCGGGCGCAAGGTATTCGATTCTGGCCCTCGGCCTGATCACGGCGAGCACGATGCTGTGCGGGGAGCGTCACGCCATCATCTTCATGGCGTTCAGCATGCTGACGATGTCGGCGGCATTCTTGTGGGGCGCCCCCTGGGGTTGGGGCCAGGGCCATAGACTCTCCAAAGCCATCCGCCGTGCCTTCTTGGTGGGGGCCGCAAGTCTGTTGTTGCTGATGGAGTTCTCTCCTACGATCCTCGGCGCACACTGGGCCTTTTTCTCGGAAACGATGGATCCCACCAGCTCCGCCTCGGAGTTTCACAGCCGCGTCGTCGAGTATCCCTGGGTAAATTTGGAAAAGGCTTTTGCGCACCCGAATTGGATTCTCGGATATGGGACGGGCACGGCCTCTATGGGGACGCAATATGTGGCGAAAGTTCTCGGAGCACCTCCAACTACCAGCGGTGGTGTGGAGAATGGATTCGGCACACTCTTCATCGAATTGGGAATTCTGGGGCCGTTGCTCTGGCTCGCATGGACTGGCACCATGCTCTATTTTCAATGGGAGATCGTGCGCAAGTTGCGCCAGACAGTCTATTTCCCGATTGCCTTTGCGATCTTTTGGTACAGCTTCCTTATCTTGATCCCTCTGACTTATCTTACGATCTCGCCCTTCCAGAACTTCGTGAACAACTCCTATCTTTGGATTATGACGGGAATTATCTTTCGCTTGCCGCAACTTGCTAAGATGTCCGAGCCCGTTCCCATGCCGAAACGAGCGCAATTGGCGACGCATCGCACCATGCCTGTCGGCATTTGAAGGATTTGGCTCTCAAACCACGTGCTGGGCGGAACGCTCGGATTCGAGATTTGGAGTCCGGAGACAGGATGAAATAGGAGTGCTGCCCGCCTTCCTTAATCCGGTATTCATTCGGCAAGTCGGCCTCGCGAGATGGGCGACGCGGTACGGGACGATCCAATTTCGCAAGTGGATTCTCCGGATCGACACCGAAATGCGCCTGCCCACGGGCAGTCGTATCAGGCTCTTTCGTGCCAGCAGAAACTCCGCCGAAGTCTACGTAACGCGGGCGAATATCGACTGGGGAAGTGAGCGCCTGTTCAGCTCCTTCGGCAGCAGCGAGATGGACTTCTTGGACATCGGCGCCCACATTGGGTACTATTCCGTTTACCTTTCTCCGATTGTCCGGCGTGCGTACGCGTTCGAACCTGACCCGCGCAACCTTGAAGCATTGCGATTTAATGCCGAGCTGGCGGGCAATGTGGTTGTCCATGATCTGGCGATGTCCTCGCAAGTAGGAACCTCCACGCTGGTCGCCGGAGGTGACTCATCAACGAGTCACCTGGCGAATGCACCTGGAGGCGTAAGATCCTGGGCGGTTCGCGTCGCAACCGTCGATTCGTTCGTCTCCTCATTGCCGGGAATTAATGTCGGGCTTGTGAAGACTGATGTTGAGGGGCACGACTTAAATGTCCTCCGGGGGATGACGCAGACGGCCCTCAAGTTTCAACCACTTATTCTGTCGGAGATCGGCAGCGAACCGGAACCTCTACTACAGCTGTGCAAGGCCTGGGGCTATCAAGTCTTTGCTTTTACTCGCGACCGACGCACGTTTCGGACCGCTTTCAAGCAAATGGCCGAGCGCGACCTTGCAACCGAGTGGTTCAAGATGTTGTTCCTCGTGCCGAGGCGGTTGCAGGACCGTTTTCTGGATGCCACGCAGTGAAAGGAATTCCTGAAAGCGCCGCCCCGGCCTCCGGTTCCGGATCGGTTCTCACCGCAGCGACTGTAACCAAGCCCCGGATCGCCGTGGTTTCCCCCTTTTTGGACATGCGTCACGGCACCGAGCGCGCCATGATCGAGTGCATTTCGCGGCTCGCCGGCGACTACGAATTTCACATCTACAGCAACCGCGTCGAAGACCTGGATCTCGCTTCGGTCGTTTGGCACCGAGTTCCCTCGCTCCCGGGCCCGCACTTGTTTTCCTATCTGTGGTGGTTCTTCGCCAACACGTTTTGGCGCTGGCGCGATCGCCGCTTTCGCCGGCTTAAGCCGGAGGTAGTTTTCTCCGCGGGCATCAATTGCCTCGATGCGGACGCGATCATGGTGCACATTGTTTTTTCTGAATTCTTCCGCCTGGCGAAGGATGAGTTGCGGCTGCGGGGCTTGCCGCTTCGCAGTTGGCCGCGCGCCATTCATCGCAAACTTTATTACCGGCTCATCATCGCGTTCGAGCGGCGCGTGTATCCGAACCCGGCCGTGCAGCTTGCTGCGGTGTCTCAATTCGCTGCCGGCCAGCTCGCCCGGTGCTTTGACCGTCAGGACGTCGCCGCCATCCCTTACGGCCTGGATCACTCGTTGTTCGATTCCGCTGCGCGGCTCGCGCGGCGTGCCGCCGAACGCTCCAAGTTGGGCTTCTCGGACCGCGATTTCGTCTTGCTCTTGATCGGAAACGATTGGAAAAAGAAAGGACTCCGCTATCTGCTCGAAGCGGCGGCGCTTTCCGGCGATCCCTCGCTGCGGATCTTGATCGCCGGCAGCGACGACCAGCGGCCGTACCGGCTTCTCGCCGAATCCCTGAAGATTGCCGACCGGCTTCGCTTCTGCGAGGTTTCGCCGGACGTCATGCAATATTACGCGGCGGCGGACGCCTACATCGGACCTTCCATTGAGGATTCCTTCGGACTTCCGACCGCGGAGGCCATGGCCTGCGGACTTCCGGTCGTCACCTCGCGGAACACGGGAGTTTCGGGATTCGTTACGCACGAGAAGGATGGGTACGTCCTAGAGGATCCCACCGATACAAAGGCGCTGGCCGCGATCCTTCGCGCACTTTCCAATGATTCGGACTTGCGCCGGCGAATCGGCGAAGCTGCCGTAACCGCCTCACAGGTGCTGACGTGGGAGAATAACGCCGTCGCGATTCGCGATTGGCTCGAGCAGGCACGGCAACGCAGGCCGCATGAATGATCGTCGGACTCTTTCCTGAATTACTTTCCGCCGGCGGCGTGCAACGCGCCGGACGCCATGTCACTTCCGTGCTCGCGCGCTACGCGGGTGCACGCGGCTGGGGCACTCAATTCCTTAGCCTGAATGATTCGCCGGGCGAACATTCCTTCTCGATTTCCGGCGCGCCGTACTCGCTCCGTGGATACGGGCGTCAAAAAGCTCGATTCGCCCTGGACGCCTATCGCGCTGCCGCCGGGGCACACCTCGTCGTGGCGCTGCATCCGAACCTCTCGCCCATTTCACGAATGATGAAAGTGCGCGCGCCTCGATTGCGCTCCATCGTTTTTGCGCATGGCGTCGAAGTGTGGACGCCGCTCAGCTTGCTCCGTCGCCGCGCGCTCGCGCGTGCGGATCGTGTGGTGGCCCCAAGCGCGGATACGCTGGCTCATCTGGCCGCGCAACAAGGAATACCCCAAGACAAACTGTTCCTCTTGCCTTGGGCGCTCGATCCCGATTGGGAAGAGCGCCTTCCGGTCGCAAGCCTTTCACCGCCGCCGGAGGGGTTTCCTTCGGGCCGCGTAATTCTCTCGGTGGGCCGCTGGTCCGCGGCAGAGCGTTATAAAGGCCTCGATCACTTGATCACCGTACTTCCCCGCCTGGTCAGTTCCGCGCCGGATCTTTCGCTCGTCGCCATTGGAGACGGCGACGATCGGCCGCGTCTTGAGTCCCTCGCCGTGGAGTGCGGCGTCTCCGATCGAGTCCATTTTCTTACGCACGTCTCGCAGGACGAACTCATGTCCAGCTACGCGCATTGCACGCTTTTTGCGCTCCCGAGCGGAGGCGAAGGATTTGGCTTGGTATTCCTGGAGGCCATGGCCTGCGGCAAACCCGTAATCGGCGGCGCGCATGGAGGCACGCCGGAGATCATCGAAGACGGTGTGAGTGGCATTCTGGCGCCGCATGGGGATTGGGATGCTCTTCAGCGAGCGTTGGAATCGCTGCTCGCAGATCCTGTTCGCGCCGCGAAGATGGGCGAACGGGGACGCATCCGAGTCCAGCAGGAGTATCGCTTTGGCACATTCGCCGCGCGTCTGAACCAATTGCTCGACGAGGTGCTGGCTATAATTCAGCCGTGATCGTGGCCCCTGTCCCCCGGGATGATGGGCAGCGAGCCATCTCACCCGCATGCGCATCCTGAATGTCACCCAAGCGTACTATCCCTTTTTGGAAAAGGGAGGTCCTACTGTAAAAGTCCGCGCGATGGCGCGTGGTCTAGCAGCGCGCGGCCACCAGGTTACCGTCTTGACGGCCGACCTTGGCTTGGATGAAGAAACACAACAGCGCATCGGCGCCGTCCGCGAATCATGGGGTTTCCACGCCAGCGAAGACGGAGTCGAAACCATCTACCTCCCCGTCCTCGGCCGCTATCGCGCGGTGACTTGGAATCGTGGCGCGTGGCGCTGGTGCCGCAACAATTCCTCTTCGTTCGACATCGTTCACATTTATGGGCTCTACGATCTGCTGGGCCCCATCGCCGCGCACGTGCGCTTTCATGCGGGACTCCCGTACGTCGTCGAGCCCATGGGGATGTTTCGGCCGATCGTGCGCAACATTCCTTTGAAACGTCTGTACCACCGGCTCTTCGGCGACCGTGTGCTTCAAAAGGCGCGATGTGTTGTGGCGACTTCCGAGCAAGAGCGTTCCGAATTGGAATCGGGGGGCATCCCCGCTTCCAAAATTGTCATTCGACGGAATGGAGTCGAGGTGCCGGATGCCTTGCCGGACCCGGGTGCCTTCCGTAAGCGTTTGGACATCAGGCCCGATGCGAAACTGGTTCTTTTCTTGGGCCGTCTGGTACAAAAGAAGTGCCCAGAGCTGGCCATTGAGGCATTCGCCGATTGGCGGGGAGGATCCGGCGGTGATACTGCTACAGTTCTGGTGCTGGCGGGTCCCGCAGAGGAAATCGGATATGTCGGCTCGCTGGAAGCGCTGGCGGACAAACTGGGTCTGCGCGGCAAAGTGTTTTTTCCGGGCCCTCTCTACGATGGTGCAAAGTGGGAGGCCTACCGCGATGCGGACGTTTTTGTGCTTCCATCGCAGAATGAGAATTTTGGAAATACGGCTGGTGAATCCATCGCTTGCGGGACGCCCGTGCTGGTGACGGATCGTTGCGGGATTGCGCCGCTGGTGCAAGATCGCGCGGGATTGGTCGCCCCGTTGGAGCGCAGTGCCTTCAGCGCGGCTCTGGGGCGACTGCTCGATGATGACGCCTTGCGCGCGCGCTTACGCGACGGCTGCGCGGAAGTGACGCGTGCCCTGGCGTGGGAAGAGCCGCTGGCCGAGACAGAGGCGCTGTATTCGTTGATTCTCGGGAAAGGGAGCCGCGAATGACCACTCGGCGGTTCTTTCATATCCTGTGGTACGCAACGGACGTGGTTCTCGTTCTTTCATTGCTTTGTCTTATTTACGGCGCGGTCTGGGAATACTCCACCACGAGTTACTTGAAAGGGTTCTCCGACGCGGTCGTTCCGGTTTCCGGCACGGCCGACGCCAAGGTTGAGGCCATCTTGTCGTGGATGGACCACGGGCCGGCCCGCCACCCGACGATGCCATCGTCGCTGCTCTCCGAGCGCAATCCGGAAGACACCCTGAATTACAAAGGATTGCTGGACGTGTGCGGTTCGGCCACCAACGCCTTTGTGAATCTCGCGCAGAGCAGCGGTCTTCAGGCGCGACGCCTGCTCTTGCTCGACCCGCAATCGAACACCAAGCACGTCGTCGCCGAAGTCCAAATGGATGGTCGCTGGATTGTTGTAGATCCTTCTTATCGATTGATTTTCCGGGACCCGCAGGGTCAGCCTCTAACGCGGGAACAGCTCAAGGATCCCGGGGTTTTTCGCCAGGCGATTCAGGCCGTTCCCGGTTATCCGGTGGAGTACACTTACGAACGCGCGGTGCACGTGCATCTTTCGCGTATTCCGTTTTTCCGGTTCCTTCATCTTCGGCAGATACTGAACCGGATCTGGCCGAGTTGGGAAGAATCGCTCAATTGGACTTACGTTTTGGAACGGGATTCTTTCGCGTTGTTTCTGGCGAGTTCGATGGTGTTTTGTCTCGGGACGGCCCTTCGCCTGTTGCTGGGCTGGTATGGTTCCCGCAGGCTGGGAATTCGACGCATTCGATTTCGGGATCAGATTCACCGGGCGAGCGCCACTCTTTTCAGCCACTAGACTATGTGTGGGATCTGCGGAGTCGTAGGAACAGAACGCAAGGAGGAAGCGGCGATCGCCACTCGCCGCATGCTGGCCGCGATCTATCATCGCGGGCCGGATGAGGAGGGTCTTCTTGAGCGGCCGTCCGTCGCCCTGGGCATGCGCCGCCTGAGCATCATCGACCTCAGCGGCGGCTCGCAGCCTGTTTGGAATGAGGACGCCCGCGTGGCCGTGGTTTACAACGGCGAAATTTACAATTTTCGCGAACTGCGCGAGTCGCTCCTCTCTTCCGGACATTTTTTCCGGACCCATTCCGACACCGAAGTGATCGTCCACGCCTACGAAGAATGGGGCGCGGATTGCGTCCGCAGGTTCCGCGGAATGTTTGCGTTCGCCATTTGGGACGGCCGGACCAACCCCGCTCGGATGCTGCTGGCGCGGGACCGCCTCGGAATCAAACCTCTCTACTACACCAGAGTTTCCGGCGTGCTGCTTTTCGCATCGGAAGTGCGCGCCCTGCTCGCGAGCGATTTGGTTCCCCGCGAAATTTCTCCCTCGGCCGTCGAGTCCTATCTTCTTTTCGGTTCTGTTGCCGAGCCCGAAACGCTGGTCGCGGGCGTTCTCTCCCTGCCGCCGGGACACCTGCTTCAGATTCCGGACGTCACCGCCGCCGCAGGCTCCCCGAAGCGCTATTGGGATATTTCTTCCGCGGCGCGCGAGCCGCACGATTCGCCCGCTGCCACTTTATCCGAGGCGGCGCGCCGCCTTCGCCCGCTGCTGCAGGAAACCGTTCGCAGCCATCTGATCTCGGACGTTCCTCTTGGAGTGTTTTTGTCCAGCGGCATGGATTCCACGGCGCTGGCAGGACTTGCCAGCCGGGAGACTGGGAATCTCCACACCTTCACCGTTGTCTTCCCGGAGCAGAGTTTTAGCGAAGCTCCCATGGCGCGGCACACGGCGGAGAAATTCGGCACGACGCACCAGGAGTTCATGCTCTCGGCCGACGAGATGCTCCATCGGGTCGACGAAGCGCTCGAGGCCCTGGACCAGCCGACCATGGACGGCATCAACACGTATTTCGTCTCCTGGGTGGCGCGGCAAGTCGGCTTGAAGGTGGCTCTCTCCGGCCTGGGGGGTGATGAAGTTTTTGGCGGATACCGGACATTCGACCAAACTCCGCGCGCCACCCGCCTCCGCAGGCTTGGGCATTGGACACCGAAGTCAATTCGATCCGCGACCGCCTCGCTGGCGATCAAGCTGGCGGGTGCCGGGCAAAGTTCTGACGCCATGCGAAAGGCTGTCTCCTTGTGGCGTTCGCCGGACGTTTTGCCGCACGCTTATTTTTTCACTCGCACGCTTTTTCCGCCGGAGCGCTGTTCCAAACTTCTCGAGCAGCCGCTGCCGTCCGTATTCTCCGGAGGCGATGGCAATCCTGCCGAAAGCTGGCGCGCCTGGCTTTTGGAGTCCGCGAAGATGGCGGAGGAGCTCGATTCGTTCGCGGCAGTTTCCTGCCTGGAGATGCGGTCGTACATGGTCAATACCCTGCTGCGCGACACCGATTCCGTCAGCATGGCCAATTCTCTCGAGGTTCGCGTGCCGCTGCTCGATCATCACCTGGTGGAGTTTGTCGCCGCGTTGCCGACTGCGGCGAAGCATAGTTCCTATCAGCCAAAGGCGTTGCTGGCCGAGGCGCTCAGCGACATTCTCCCCGAGGAAGTCGTCAATCAGCAGAAACGTACGTTCACGCTGCCGTGGGAACACTGGCTGCACGGTCCGCTGGGCCTGCGCGTTGCCGTGAGCCTGGGCGAACTCGTGGACCCGCTCAAGCCTCTTCTGGTTCCGAAATCGGTGCGCAGCGCGTGGCAGAATTTTCTGGTTGGGCAAACTACCTGGGCGCGGCCGTGGGCGCTTTACGTCCTGAACGAATGGGTGCGCCGCCATCTGACGAAGCCTTCGGTCGAGCCGGTAATCGCTCCCGAAACCACCCGGGCCATGGCCGGCGGCGTGGCCGGCGCTGCCCTCTAGTCAAAGGGGCCTTTCGACTCACTGCATGAACATCCTTGGGATCAATGCGTACCACGGCAACGCTTCGGCCGCGCTCGTATCGGACGGCCGGCTGGTTGCTGCGGTCGAGGAAGAGCGCTTTAACCGCGTAAAGTACGCTGCCGGATTTCCCGCCGCCGCGATTCGCTATTGTCTGGATACCGCCGGAATCACGCTCGCAGAAGTGGACCACGTCGCCATCCCGCGCAATCCCTGGGCGCGGCTCGGCACGAAACTTTTCTTCGCGATGCGCATGCCGAAATTTGCCCGGGAACGCGCGAAAGTGCTCGCCCGCTTCGTCGGCATTCCGGAAGCGTTGGCACAGGCATTTGCTTGCGATCCGAAATCGTTGCGCGCGAAATTTCACCGCGTCGAGCATCACCAGGCTCACCTCGCCAGCACATTTTTTGTTTCGCCGTTTGACTCCGCGGCGCTGCTGTCCGCCGACGGCTTGGGCGACTTCGCCAGCACCATGTGGGCCGTCGGCGAGGGGAACCACATTCGCGTGGACGGCTCGATCGCGTTTCCTCATTCGCTGGGAATGTATTACACCGGGGTCACGCAGTATCTCGGCTTCCGCAAGTTTGGCGACGAATATAAGATCATGGGTCTCGCCGCTTACGGCCAGCCCGCCTACATGGATGAATTCCGGCACATTGTGCGCAGCACCCCGGGAATCGGTTTCCGCCTCGGTCTCGAATATTTCATCCACCATCTCGCCGGCCCGGAGATGACCTGGCGCGAATCGGACAAGACGCCCGAACTCGGCACGATGTTTTCTCCCTTCCTGTCCGAACGCCTCGGCCCCTCGCGCGACCCGCAGGAGCCTCTCGAGCAGCGCCATCACGACACGGCGGCAACGCTTCAGGCGCGGCTCGAAGAGGTTCTCTTTGAGATGCTCAACGCTCTGCATCGGAAGACGGGCCAGAAGGCAGTGTGCCTTGCGGGCGGCGTGGCCTTCAATTGTGTTGCAAACGGCCTCATTTTCGAGCGCACGCCCTTCACGGAAGTCTTCGTCCAGCCTGCGGCCGGGGACGCCGGGCTCGCCGTGGGCGCAGCCTATTTCGTTCATCACCAGATTTTGCGCCGCCCGCGCAGCTTTGTAATGGAGCACGCCTACTGGGGGCCGGAGTATTCTTCCGAGAAGATTCGCCAGGCAGTGGCCGCGAGCCGCCTTTCCGAATCGGGGATGGAAATCCTCGAGCGGCCCGAAGAAGAGATTGCGCGCGAAGCCGCGAAGGAAATTGCGGCAGGCCGTATCCTGGGATGGTTTCAGGGCCGCGCGGAGTGGGGGCCGCGCGCGCTCGGCAATCGCAGCATTGTCGTGGACCCGCGGCGCGCCGAAATGAAAGATATTCTGAACCGGCGCATCAAGCACCGCGAAATCTTTCGCCCGTTTGCCCCATCTATTCTCGAAGAATCCACCGCGGAATACTTCGAGAGATCCTATCCTTCTCCGTTCATGACGCTGGCCTACTCCGTACGCCCCGAAAAGCGCAGCGCGATCCCCGCGCCCACCCACGTGGATGGGACGGGCCGCCTGCAAACCGTCAGCCGGCAGGCCAACCCGCGCTACTGGCGGCTCATTCGCGAGTTTGCTAACCTCACCGGCGTGCCCGTAGTTTTGAACACATCCTTTAACGATAACGAACCGATCGTCTGTCGGCCCGAAGAAGCGATCGATTGTTTTCTGCGCACGAAGATGGATGCGCTGGTGCTTGGGGACGTTCTGATTCGCAAACCCGCTGGCGCTGCCGATTCCGAGGTGCCGCGCTGAGCTCCACTTCCTTCGCTTTCCTTCGGAATTGCCGCGCTCTCCAAATCACGGTACGCATGTGCTGGACTGAACGTTGATTCCGCCATGCCTATAGAAATCGGCCATGTGGAGGCGGTCTTCCGGTATCCCGTGAAGTCCATGCGCGGCGAAAAACTTGAGCTCGCCGACCTGGGCTGGCACGGCATCGAGGGTGACAGACGGCTGGCCTTCCGGCGAATAGACGACCGCAGCGGGTTCCCGTGGCTATCGGCAAGCAAGCTTCCCGATCTGCTCTTGTTTGCGCCGCAGCGCCGCGAAGATGGCGCTCAGGCAGATCTTCCTACGCACGTGCTCGCGCCGGGTGGCGAAAGGATGCCCGTTTTTGGGGAGGATTTGGCCGCAGAGGTCGCGCGCCGGTACGGGGCCCCCGTGCAGATGATGGAGTTGAAACACGGCATCTTCGATGACGCGAGCATCTCTGTGATTGCCCTCGACACGGTGCGCGAGATCGGACGACTCGCAGGGCTCAATCCAGACGTGCGGCGGTTTCGCCCGAATGTGGTGGTTCGTCCACTGCGTCCGGTTCCTTTCCAGGAGGACGAGTGGTTGGGCGGAGTGCTCTCATTCGGCGAGAGCGACGATGCCCCCGCCATCGCCGTCACGATGCGCGACGTCCGCTGCTCGATTGTGAACCTTGATCCCGATTCGGCAACTCCCGCTCCAGAAATGATGAAGGCCGTCGTTCGTGCGAACCAGAACTGCGCGGGAATCTATGGCACGGTCACTCGCATCGGCCGACTGGCAGTCGGACAGACCGTGATCCTCGATGCGCGGCCGCACCCGCAAGCCGTAGCTCAGCGGATTTCGTCTTCCTGAATTCGGGGGTTATTCCAATCGACCCGGACGAATGACAAACTGTTGGACCGGAGCGCGTGGAAGCAGTAGCCATAGGTCGGCTAAGGATATGTCTATCTAACTTTTTCTCCGGATGGCAGCGTGCACGTTCTTCTGCTCAACGAATATTTTCCACCGGACACTTCGGCCACGGCCAAGCTCGCCGCGCAATTCATCGAGCCGCTCGCAGAGCGCCATCGCGTCACGGTGCTTTGCGGCCGCCCGTCGTACGATCCCACCGAGCGACACCCGCCCTATTTGTTGCGGCGCGAGGTCCATGGAAATCTCGTCGTGGAGCGCGTGGGTTCGACCGCTTTTCCTCGTTTCCAGATGCGCGGCCGCGTGTGCAATTACCTCAGCTATCTCGCGTTGGCGGTTCCGCGCGCGCTCGCGATCCAGTCAGACATTGTCCTGGCGATGACCGATCCGCCCATCATGGGAATCGCCGGCTCTATCGTCGCGCGCCTCACCGGACGCCCTTTCGTCTACAACATCCGCGATCTCTATCCTGATATGGCCACCGGCGGACAGATCGTTCGCCCTGGTAAGTGGATCGAGCGCTGGGAGCGCATGCATCGCAAGGCGCTGCGCAGCGCCGCTCGCGTCATTGTGCTCGGAGAGGATATGCGCGACCGAATTCTTTCCAAAGGCGTCGATCCCGCGCGAATCGTGATCGTGCGCGACGGCGTCACCGTCCCCGAGACGCTGCCATCCCCCGATAATCCCATCGCGCGAGAGATTCGCGGCGATTTCCGGTTCGTGTTGGTCCACGCCGGTAATCTCGGTTTTTACGGCGCCTGGAGCACCTTGATTCGCGCCGCGCGGCTTCTCGAATCCGAAGGTGTCGGTTTGGTCTTCATCGGCGAGGGCGCCCGCAAACCGGAGATCGAAGCGGAGGCGGCGGGCTGCCGTGCGGTCCGCTTTCTGCCGTTTTATCCGGCGCGCGATCTGTCCAGTGTCCTCGCGTCGGGCGATCTGCACGTCGTTACCGTGAAGCGCGGACTCGAAGGCGTCGTCGTGCCCTCGAAGCTGTATCCATTGCTCGCCGCGGGCCGCCCGGTTCTGGGCGTCGCTCCCCCGGAAACCGACGTGGTGCGCATTATCGCGCGCAAGGGCTGTGGAGTATCCGCCGATCCGGACGACGCCGAATCGGTGGCCACGGCGGTCCGCGGCCTGCTGGCCGACCCTGAACACTTAGGACAAATGAGTTTGCGCGCCCGCGCCGCTTCGATTTTTTATGATAGGGTGAAACAGCTTGAAATCTTCATAAACACACTGGAGGAAGTCGTAAGCGAATGACAGCCACAGAAACGTTTTGGTCCGGAAAGAAGGTGCTGATCACCGGCGGAGCGTCCTTTATCGGTTCGAGCCTTGCTGACCAGCTCATCGCGCGCGGCGCAACCGTCCGCACAGTGGACGATCTCACCAGCGGCCGCCTGGAAAACATCGCGGGCCACGTCGCCGGCGGCAAAATCGAGTTTGTGCATGCCGATCTTCGCGAGCCGGGAATCGCGCGCTCCGCAATGGAAGGCATGGACACCGTGTTTCATCTTGCCGCCGATCACGGCGGCCGCGGTTACGTGGAGTTGCACCAGGCCGGCCCGGCCTCGAATTTCCTTCTCGATGGCCTGATTTTCGCTGAGGCGCTGAAGGCCCGCGTGCGGAAAGTTGTTTTTGCGTCGTCGGGCTGCGTTTATCCGAATTTTCTGCAAACGGACACCGGCAAGATCCTCTATTTGACCGAAGACTTAACCAAAGGCCCGAACGACGCCGACAACACGTACGGTTGGGCGAAGCTCATGGGCGAATTCACGCTGCAGGCGTACGCCAAGGAGCATGGGCTGAAGTCGGCGTCCTGCCGCTATTTCACGGTGTTCGGGCCGCGCGGCGTCGAAAACCACGCCGTCATCGCCATGATCGCCCGCGCGTTCATCGGACAAAACCCCTTCGAGGTCTGGGGCGACGGCACGCAGATTCGCAACTGGACCTACATTGACGACATCGTTTCCGGCACGATCCTCGCGGGCGAAAAAATCGACGACGGTACGCCCGTGAATCTCGGCACGATGGAGCGCGTTCGCGTCATCGACGCGGTGAACCTGGTGCTCGAACTCACCAACCAGAAAGCGGACATCAAGTTTCTGCCCAACATGCCGGTAGGTCCGCTGAACCGCGTCGCCGAAAATTCCCTCGCGAAAAAGCTCCTGGGCTGGGAGCCGAAATTTACGTTCCGCGAGGGATTGAAACGCACGATCGATTGGTACTACAAGACGAAAGATCGCGCGCAAGTTAAGAAGAGTCTCGGCGGCATGCTGACGGGGCGCTGACTCGGCGGCCGTTGCGCTAGATTGCAGGGGGAGTTTTGAATTCGGGTTTGCTCGCGTTTTCCGTCGCTTTGCTGGCATCGTTTTGCCTCACGGTGCCGGTGCGCCAGTTCGCGTTGCGCGTGGGCATGGTGGATCGCCCCGGCCCGAGAAAAGTGCATTTGCAGCCGGTTCCGCTGCTCGGAGGACTCGCGATCTACTCCGGAGTGGTTCTCGCCATCGTGGTTTCGATGGGAAGCCAACCCTGGAGTGAAGTGGTGGGCATTTTTGCCGGCGCCACGCTGCTCGTCGTCGTCGGCTTTCTCGACGATCGAGGCCTGCTGCATCACCAGATTAAACTGTTTGTCGCCATGCCTTGCGCCGGTGTGATTCTGCTGGTGTCGGGAATTCGTGCCCAAATCTTTTCCAATTTCGTTTCCGGCTGGGTTGGCGTTTGGGCCGATACGCTCCTGACGCTGGTCTGGGTCGTCGGAGTAACGGCCGCGTTCAGTATTCTCGACCACATGGACGGGCTCTGCGCCGGCGTCGCCGCGGTCGCCTCCCTTTTCTTCGCGATTTTCGCGTTCCAAAGCGGCCAACTGCTGGTCAGCACGATGGCCGCGGCCGTGATGGGCGCGGCGATTGGCTTCCTGCGCTGGAACTTCAATCCCGCCAAGATTTTCATGGGAGACGGCGGCGCCATGTTCCTGGGATTTCTAATGGCGACGCTGGCCTTGAAGCTGCGGCCCACAGGCCCGCTGCACGAGACTTGGCTCGTGCCGGTGCTGATTCTCGGCGTGCCGGTCTTTGATACGACGCTCATCTCCATCTCCCGGTCCCGGCGCGGGTTGCTCCCCTTCACGACTCCCGGCAAAGATCACACCGCGCATCGCCTCTCGAATCTCGGACTGGGGCAGCGCCGGGCCGTGCTCGTCCTCTACGGGCTGGGCGCATTCTGCGGAATGTCGGCGTTGGCGGTGAGCCGTGTCCCTCACGCAATCGTTCTGCCGCTCGGGGGCGTGCTCGCGCTGATCGCGCTGGGCACCGTCGCCTGGCTGGAAAAGGCGCCTTTCGAGCGCCAGTTGAAAAATTAATTTCATCCTCATCTTTCGGCCCGGTCAGCTTCCAGCTTGCCTTAACTGTGCGATTGGCTATACTTTTCCCGCTGCTCGCTCTTACTTCCGTTCGGATAGGGGGGCGACGTACTCAGCCTGCACGGATTTGAACCAGCGGCATTAGCATTCTTCGGACGAGGTTCGCATTAGATCCCCTACCGTTGCGCCGCATCGGGGACCTGGGACAGAAGCGCGGCGCGGGAAGGTTCCGCTGCAAGCCAAGAGAGAAGCGTGCCCGACAAATCCTGGCGAACGCAATGTCGCCATTGTCGGCGGTTCAGCAGCCGGTTTCTATGCGGCAACCCTCCTGGCACGCGCCGGGCGGCGCGTTCAGGTCTTTGAGCAGTCCGCGCAACTCGCGCCCTCGCCGCGAACGCTCATCGTCACCAGTCGCATGCGGGATCTTCTGGGCCCCGCCGCGGAATCCTCAGTCGCCAACGAAATCAATCGGTTCGAACTGTTCACGGACGGCCGGGCGGCGACCGTCTCGCTGGATCGCCCGGACCTCATCATCGAGCGCTCCCGGCTGATCCACACGCTGGCCTCCGAGGCGGAACAAGCAGGGGCCGAGGTTCGCCTCGGGCAGCGTTTTCTGAGCCTCGAAGGAAACGGCCATGGCGTCCGCCTCACGATGGAATCCACCGAACCGGCGAAGAGGGAGGAGATTGAGGCGGAAACCGTCATCGGCGCGGACGGCGCGCAGAGCCGCGTAGCTCTCGCGGCAGGCTGGCCGAAGCAGCAGACGGTCCCCCTCATTCAGGCCGTGGTGAAAATGCCGGCGGACATGCCGGCGGACTCCGTGCGGGTCTGGTTCGTTCCGGATGACACGCCGTATTTCTACTGGCTCATTCCGGAATCACCGGAACGCGCGGCCCTCGGCTTGATCGGCGAAGAGGGCGCGCAGACCCGCCGCTGCCTCGAACGCTTCCTCGAAAAACGCAAACTGGAGCCGCTCTCCTTCCAGGGCGCGCGCATTCCCGTTTATTCCGGCTGGGTGCCCGTGCAACGAAAAGTCGGCTCCGGCCGGGTCTTCCTCGTGGGCGACGCCGCCGCTCAGGTGAAAGTGACCACGGTGGGCGGCATCGTCACCGGATTCCGCGGCGCGTTCGGCGCGTGCGAAGCCATTCTCGATGGCGGCCACAGCCGCGAACTGAAATCGCTGCGCCGCGAACTCGACATGCATCTCCTGATCCGCCGCACGATTCATTCCTTCCAGCAAGCGGACTACAGCCGCCTCGTGGATTTGATGAATAATTCCACGCGGCGCTCGCTCAGCCAGTACACGCGCGACGAAGCGGGGCGGGTTCTGTGGCACGTCGCGCTGAGTCAGCCGCGTTTGCTCTTGCTGGGTCTGCGCGGTTTGCTCTCCGGCGGAAGTTTCCTGCGCCCGCGCGACTGAACGGATTTCGTTTCCGAACTCCCGCCCAAATTATTCTTCTGGTCTCCACTGAACGACGCAACCGCCGACCACGCGCGCAACGCTTCCGCGACGCTCCACGCTTGCGAGATGCAGCCGCGCGGCGCGAACGGCGCGTCTCCATCGAAAATCTCCGCGAGCGAACCAACTCCATACGTCTCGATCAGGCGCGAGAACGGCTCCAAATAAACCATCGCCGCGGCGGCATCGGGATACACGCGGAGATGCGCCTGCACGAATGGGCCGATGAGCCATGCCCACGCGGTTCCTTGATGGTAGGCGGAGTCGCGTTCGCCGGCCCCGCCAAGATAGCGGCCACGGTAACCGGCTTCACTAGGCGCAAGGCTCCGCAGCCCGCCCGGCACGAGCAATTCCCGTGCGCACGCATCCACGACGGAGCGCTGCTGCTCCGGCGTTAGCGGCGACTTGGGCAACGACACGGCGAAAATCTGGTTCGGGCGAAGCGCCGCTTCGTTTCCACCCGGACCGTCCAGAACGTCGAAACAGTATCCGCGCGCAGGATTCCAGAACCTCGCGAATCCCGCGGCGCACTTCCATGCCAATTCTTCGTATTGTGCGGTCGAGCGTCGGAGCATTTGCGCCAATCCCACCATCGTGACAAGCGCGTTGAACCAAAGCGCGTTCACTTCAACAGTCTTGCCGATGCGCGGCGTGATCACCTGATCGCCCACTTTCGCGTCCATCCAGGTGAGTTGCACGCCGGGCTCACCGGCGTAGAGGAGTCCGTCGCCCGAGTCCACGTGAATCTGATAGCGCGTGCCGCGGACGTGCCATTCGATAATGTCCGCGAGAATGGGGAACAACTCCTCAAGCAGCGACAGATCTTTCGTAGCTGCAAATGTTTGCCTTGCGGCCTCGAAAAACCACAGCGTGGCGTCCACCGTGTTGTACTGAGGCGGATCGCCGCGGTCGGGAAAGGTGTTGGGCAGCATGCCGCGATCGGCGAAGCGCGCGTAGGAGAGCAGGATCGCGCGCGCGAGTTCGGGCCTGCCCGTTGCCAGCGTCAACCCAGGAAGCGCGATCATCGTGTCGCGCCCCCAATCGCCGAACCAGTGGTAGCCGGCGATTACTGAGTTGGTTTGCGGCGGGTTGGGCTGGATCGACGGACTCGTAGGACTGACTGAAGATCGCTCGACGAGAAATGAATCAGCAGTCAGGACAAGTTGCCGAACCCAGCCGGGGGCCTTTTTCGCCAGTGCCGGCCGGGCTTTGCCCCATCCGTCGAGCAAGGCTTGATCGCCCGCTCGACGCTTCGCGAGCGCCTTCGCGCCGTCGAGGTCCGCATCGGAATCAGTGCTGGCTACGAACGTGAGCGAACCGCCGGGCGCAAGCGTCGCGGTGAATGTTCCCGCGAAGAGATGGTCTTCGGAATCGTCGAGACCGCGCTCGCGCTCGATCGCCAGATCGAAATTGCGATACCACTCGTGCGCAGGCGTGATGCTTGCGGCGTCGCTAAGAAGAAAAAATGGAGTTGCGCCATCGAACGCGGCAACGCGCAAACCATGCGCGACCGCGTCGATTTGCATACGCCAATCGCCCGCGTGCGTCGAGCCGTGGTAGTCGCGGTAGTTCACAAACACTTTGAAAGCGAGCTCGATCGGCGCGCTCGCGCGGGCCACGGAATAGAAGACAAAAGTTGTGTTGGCGCGCGCCTGCATCCAGACGCGCTTTTCGAGCCGCGCATCGCCGAGTGCGAACGTCCATGCGGGAATTGTGCCTTCGAGGCCGAAGCGTTCGATGTTCATCCAGCCTTGCGGATCGAGCGCGCCGCCGCGCCAGCGGTTCGCGCCGAGAGCAAAACTCTGGCCCGCGTACTGCGCGGTCTCCTCAATCTTGCTCACGAGCAGCGTGCGCCCGGCCGGCGGCTCGAGCGAGGCGATGAGCAGCCCATGATAGCGGCGCGTCAGAATTCCCGAGATTGTGCCGGAAGCGAATCCGCCGATGCCGTTCGCCACCAGCCATTCGCGCGATTCCGAAGCCGGCAGCGAGGCGCAGATGTCCCGGCCAAGATCGATCAGGGTTGGAACAGTCGCCAGTTTTGTAGGCGGCATGGAGAGAAGAATGGGGGCAAAACGTCAAGGAAGCAAGAAGCGCCGCAATGATGAACGCGATTCGACGGAGTTCAGCGCAGCCGGCTACTTGGTGACGGTGGCGTCGAGGGCTTTGGCCCAGTGGGAAAGGTCATTGAACGACGTGGGGTGAGTACGGTCGAGCACGAGCGGCGTGATGGAGATGGCGCCGTCGTAGATGGCGGCGTAATCGCTCTCCGGGTCCATCCCCTCGGGCGACAACTGCTCATGCAGCCAGAAGAAATTTCGCCCGCGCGGGTCCACGCCCTCCTGCAACACATTGCGCGTGACCTTGCGCGATTGCTTGGTAAAGCGTGCGCCGCCCTTCCAGTCGAGCGGCACGTTGACGTTCAGCAGGACGCCTTCGGGCATTCCCTCGGCGAGTACCATCGTGGCAAGCTCGCGCGCGATCCTTGCGGCGTGCTCGAAGCGGAATCCTTTTCCTCGATGCGCCACCGAGACGGCAATCGCTGGAACGTGATTGATCGTCGCCTCCATCGCCGCGCCGACTGTCCCCGAGTAATAAATATTTTCGCCGAGATTCCCGCCGCGGTTCACGCCTGAGACGACCAGGTCGGGCCGGTTGGGCAGCAGCTTATGCAACGCCAGCACCATGGCATCGGCCGGGGTGCCCTCGACGGCCCATTCCCGTTCGGCGATCTTCTCCCAAAAGATGGGCTGCCGGAGCGTGAGCGATTGCGCGGCCGCGCTCCGCTCCATATGCGGCGCCACGACGCTGATCGTGCCCAGCCCCTCGAATGCGGAGATCAAGGCGCGCAAGCCCTCAGCTTGGATACCGTCGTCGTTAGTCAGCAGAATGTGGGCCATAGGTATCGAACTCGATCGACTGAGACACTCCAACGTTTCCGGCGCAGGGTCGAGAGGGGAGCCTTCCGTCTCCTGGGTTAGAACGATGGTCGGGACGACTGGATTTGAACCAGCGGCCTCACCCACCCCAAGGGTGCGCGCTACCAGGCTGCGCTACGTCCCGACCGGTAAAAATCAGGTTATCACTCGCCTTCGAGGAGCGTCAAGAATGCCCGCAGCGCGTCGCGCAAATCAAGCAATGTCTTGCGCTGCGCCGCGGATAGTGACTCGGCGGGCGCGGCCGCAGGCGAGGAACCATTGCCGGAAGGCGCCTCCTGCTCGCGCAGATGGCGTCGCGCCCCGGGAATGGTGAATCCCTCATCGTAGAGCAGGCGCTTGATGCGCAGGATGGTCTCGACGTCCTCGCGGCGGTAGAGGCGCTGGCCCCGGTCGTTCTTCACCGGCTGGAGCATAGGGAATTCCTTCTCCCAAAAACGCAGGACGAAGGGTTTGGTCGCGGTGAGACGGCTCACTTCGCTGATGGTGTAGAGGCTCTCCGGAGAAATCGGGATCTCGAATTGAGCGCTCGCGGCCGTCATTTGATTCCTATCCTATGCCGATTTTGCGGGGTGTCAACGACTGGAACCCGAGTTGGTAGGACAGGCACTCTTGCCGGTCCCGGCTTTTCGCTGGCGAGTGAAAGAAGGCAGGCAAGAGCGCCCGTCTTCCCGTAACCGGAGGGCCGCTATCTCTTTTCTTTCAGCCGTTGCAGAAAGCGAATGGGCGAGCCGATGTAATCGAACTGTTCGCGAAGACGATTTTCGAGGAAACGCTCGAAGCTGAAATGGAGTTTGTGAGTTTGATTTGTGAAGAGCACGAACGTCGGCGGAGACGCGGAGGCTTGCGTGATGTAGAAGATTTTGACGCGGCGTGCCGTGGGCGAGGTGCCGCGGCCCAGATCGACGCCGGCCAGCCAGCGATTGAGCTCGCCGGTGGAAATGCGGCGGCGGCGCGCTTCCGCGACGCGCTGGATCAAATCGTAGAGCGGCTTCACGCGCTGGCCGGTGAGCGCGGAGAGAAAAATGATCGGCGCGTAGTCTAGAAACTTGAAGCGCTCGCGGACCAATTTTTCATACTCGACGGCGAGGTGAGTGGGATCGGAAATACGCGCGCCACCTTTCGCTGGTTTTATGGACTTGCCTTTCGTCTCCGCGTCGCGATTCTCGCGCGCCACTTGTTCGCGCGCGGCCTCAATCGCGAGGTCCCACTTGTTCAGCACGATGATGACGGAGCGGCCGGATTCTTCCGCATAACCGGCGATGGCCAGATCGCCCGCGGTGACGCCAACGCTCGCGTCTACCACCAGCAGCGCCAGATCGGCGCGCTCGAGATGCTTTCGCGCCATTACCACCGAGAGTTTTTCCGCGTGCAGATGCGTTTTGCCCTTGCGGCGAATCCCGGCCGTATCCACGAAGCGATAGGTGCGGCCCTCGCGCTCGACGACGCAATCCACGGCATCGCGCGTCGTACCGGGTTCCGAGGAGACGATGGCGCGTTCCGCGCCGATGAGGCGATTGAGCAGCGTGGATTTTCCGACGTTGGGGCGGCCGATGATCGCCACTTGAATCGTTTGTTGCGGAGCCTCGGCGGCCGCATCCGAAGCGGGCTCGGCCGCCATCTCGGGGAAGTCGCACGTTGCGGAATCGAGAAAATCGTCAAGGCCGGTGCCGTGTTCGGCGGAGACGGGAAAGACCTCTTTTGCGAGCGCGAAGAACGGCGCTGCGAGCGGCTCTTGCGCGCCCGTGTCCGCTTTGTTCGCCGCGACGATTAGCGGCTTGCCGGTCTTGCGCAGCAGCCGCGCAAGCTCCGCGTCCAGCGGAGTCAACCCCACGCGGGCGTCCACAACGAGTATCAGCCGCGTCGCGGCTTCTATCGCCACGCGCGCCTGACGCAAAATCTCGCGCGGGATCTCCGCCTTGTCGTCGGGAACGAGCCCGCCGGTGTCCACAACCTCAAAGTTGCGGTTGCGCCAGGTCGCGGTGCCGTAGATCCGATCGCGGGTGATGCCGGGCTCATCGGTCACAATCGAGCGGCGCGTCCCG
>Ga0209517_10003131_pt1 | contig 22676 bp, 19 predicted proteins | sample PeaSoiMetSII2010_FD_187695 | JGI IMG/M metagenome (GOLD analysis project Ga0209517, IMG submission 187695) | Peat soil microbial communities from Weissenstadt, Germany - SII-2010 (SPAdes) (version 2) | ecosystem: Environmental > Terrestrial > Soil > Wetlands > Peat | place: Germany...
TCCGCCACACCCGACGAAACCGATGCAGGCTGTCACGAACAGTACCGCTACGATCCGATTCATCGGGCTTCTTTCCGGCTTGAACGCGCCACGTTATCTTCGAGGGCCAGCGAAAATATTGTAACCACAATTCCGTTGGTTCCGACATCAATCGTGCCGTGGATACTTCCGCCGCTGCAGAATAGTTGTGGTAGTCTCTGTCGCACGGACCGCGAGAAAATTCACTTGGGCTGATTGAGGTTTGCCATGAATGCGCCTGGCGCTGGAAGTTGCAGGCGAGCTGGGTGTCCGAATTCGATTCCGGCCGCTCTGGCAAACGAACAACTCTGCCTCGAGCATTTTCTGGACGACGCATTTCTCCGCACCGATCAAACCTTCGGCCGCTGCCGCGAGGGGCGGGCCATGAATCCAGCGGATGTCGAATGGCTCCTGTCGGACGCGCTGGCGATCGTAAAGAATCTCGAAGAGAAAGCGAGCGATCCCCAACCGCAGCATCGCGACCGGATGCTCGAACTCCTGCTGATGCTCGCCAACCTTCACGAGTATGTGGCGCACCATTCCGTGCAGCTGGACAGGCCCGCATAGTCCGCCAGCGCCCGCGGTGGCCCCGCATGCGAAAGTGACAACATCAAAGGACGTCCGCCATCTTGCATTTCCGCAGCCGCCCGTTCAATCTGAAGGTGCCTTTCCGGATACCCCAGCATGCCGGACCAAAAAAAGATCGATCCGTTCAAGCCTCAACAACCGAGCATTCCGGGTGTGTTGTCAAGCGAAGCGAAAGCCAAGCCTGAGGCGCCGCCACCGCCTGAATATCCCGGCACCCCGCAGCAAAAAGCTCCTGCTAACATCAAATTGATTGCGATCGCGGCCGTGGGGGCGCTCATCATTCTGGCGGGACTCGTCTATTGGAGCCGGAGTTCCTCGCCGAGGCCTGCTGCGACATCAGCCAATATCGCGGGGGCCCCTGCCGCGACGCCGGCCGACGCGCCCAAGCCAGCGCCATCCGCGCTCATCGGGCCTGGACCCGTTGCAACGACCGAGGAGTTGGCAAAACCCTGGTCCGCCAAGCGCTTTCTGTTTCGCAATTCGGTAACGGGCCAACCCGAACCCGCGATGGTGGTGCGCTTGCCGGGCGGGGGGTACTGGGGATTCTCGCTGCTGGAGCCATTCGGCAATTGCGAACTGGAATACGTCACCAACCTCGACAAGCTGCGAACCGATTACCGTTTCCGGGCCGATCATCCGATGGTTGTGGACCCGTGCAACCACACGGTCTACGATCTGCTGCGTTACGGCGGCGGGGCCGCGAATGACGAACTTGTGCGCGGCGTGATCGTTCAGGGAACCGGCATCCGGCCGCCAATGGCCATCGAAATTCGCGTGGACGGCAAACAGATCGTCGCGGTGCGTGAAGAGTAGAATCGCCTAATTCATTGCAAATAGTTCCATCCGATTCGAAGCGATTCCTTCCCGAGCGTGACGCGGCAGAAACACAAACGCCACTGTCCTGTTTCAACGACGCAGGACAGTGGCGCCCGTGACGCAACGTAATGCGAAACTAGTCGGTCAACTGCTCGACCTTGCGCGCGACCATCACGGGTGTGCTGGTCAACGGATCAACGAGGATGAATCCAACCACGCGCAGCGGGATGGCCTGCGTTCCCGTCAATCCGGAAAGCCCGCTGAGATTGACGAAATTGGTTGCGTTCGTCGTCAGCACCGTGAGCGGATTTGGAAGAAGGATGCCGGCGGTGGACTGATCGGTCAGCTCGAAACTGCCGGCGTTACCGGATTGCACGACCGTCTGGCCGGGAACCAATGCGCCCGCCTGCCCCTGCCGCCGCAGCACGACGCGATGGACGGTAAGAGTCGAGACGCCGTTCGTCGTCGTGAGTTTGCCTCCCACGCCAACGGACTGCCCGGCGGCCAGCGCGGAGTTATTGAAGATCAGGGTTGTGATGGGATTGTTGATGTTCGCGATTCTGTACTGCTCGCTGCCATTCAAGCTCAGCGTTTCGATCTGACCATCTGCAATCCCGTTGATGTCGGGAAGTTCGGAGCGAACGTACAAATCCGCCGCGGTCGCCGCGCCGGTCGGCGGACGAATGCTGGTGAACAATCCACCGAGGAAAAATCCGTCGTTCGAAACAACCTCGACCTCCGACGCATCAATGTCGTGCGTCACGGGATTGAGCTGGCCCGAGACCTCGACGATAGTGCTTGTGGTAAACGAGCTGATCGGATCATTCGGATCGTCGAAGGCCGTATTGGCATCGGTCTGGACGGTCCACTGGCGGCCCTTCGGCCCCTGAATCACGAAACTCGTGTCGCCCGTGGTCCCCACAACGCCGCCGTGGAAGTCGTCGATCGAAACGTTTGCGTCATCCGCGCCGAGCAGCTGCATATGAAAGATCGGGTTGACGGCGCCGGTCACCTGGCCGTTCACGTCCGTTGCCAGAGACTTCCGCAGGTCGAACTCCATGCGCAGACCAACGAGTTCGGCGTCGGACATAACGAAGGGATTCGCAAAGTTCACGGTCACGCTGGATTGAGAAAGAGTCCCGTTGATAGTGCTGACGGCCGGCGGATTTTGCGTGGTGTCGATGAATCCGATGACCGGGCTCGCAATCGTAACCGTCGCGGACGAATACGTTCCCGTCGGGACGGCGCTCAGATCCAGAAGTTGATGCAGGCCGCTCAATTGAGCGAAGTCAACCACCTGCGGCGTGCTCAAGACGGACACATTGCTCGTGCCGTTATTTATGGTCACGCCGGTGACCATGATCTGGCAGGAGACCACGCTGGGCAACGGCGCATCCGTGCCAATTGTGAAGACCGAAGCCTGGCCCGTGGTTCCCGGATTGGACGCCGAAGACGATCCGCCGCAGCTGCACAGGCCCAGTACAGCAAGAAGCACAAAGAACACACCCGTACCTTTCAGATTTCGCATCCTCGTTCTCCTTCACCCCAATGATTTCTGACTGCCGGTAGCCGAAAACGCTGATTCGGCTGCTGACCTTCAAACCCGCGGCCCGAGAAAAAGTTGTGGCGATTTTCGGGCGCGAACATGAACTTTCGGCGGGAGAGACGTTGACGCTGCGGCGGTTACGCATCCCGCGCGGGGCGGACGGCATTTCTCCGCTTCCACGCATCGTACGTAACGTAAGCCGCTGGGCCCCAGAGAGTTCGCGGATGGCGAAGGGATCGGGGCCGGCGAGTGCGAGAAGGAGAAGGAAGAATGCGCGAGAGATCGATCCTATCGGTCGCGGTGATTGCCATGGTGGTCGCAACCGGCTGCTCGAGCAAGTCGAACGATGCGGCGCTCGTCACCAGCATTCAATCGCAAATGTTTTCCGACCAGCAGCTCAAGGATGCGAACCTGCAGGTAACTTCCGACCGCGGGCAAGTCACGCTGAGCGGCACCGTGTCCAGCGACGCGGCGCGTCTGGAGGCGTACAAGATCGCCACGCAGACGCCCGGCGTGGGCAAAGTGAACGATCAAATGACCGTCGAAATCGCGCGTGCGCCGCAACCGGAGCCCGCATTGGCTCCCGCGCCAAAACAGGACCGTGCAGCGATGAAATCGCGCCGGGACAAGCACGAGAAAAAGCGTCAACCCGCTGCGGAAGAAACGGAATCGGCGGCGAACATACCGGTGGACGATCCGTCCCCGCCCGCAGCGGCTCCCGCGGCGCAACCGGAGCCGGCGACAGTTCCCGTGTCAGCTCCCGCACCACCGCCTCCTCCGCAGCCCAGGCCGGTGCAGGTCGCTGCAGACACGACATTGACAATCCGCATGATTGACGGCGTGGATTCGTCGGTGAATCACGCCGGGGAACTTTTCCATGCTTCGCTCGATGCGCCCATTGTGGTCAATGATGAGGTGATCGTTCCGAAAGGGGCGGACGTGTACGTCCGGCTGGTGTCCGCCAGTTCCGCAGGAAAGTTCGCCGGCAAGAGCGAGCTGCATCTCGAACTCGTCAAGCTCGAATTCCGCGGGCGGTCCTATCCGCTGGTGAGCAGCACGTATTCACTGGCCGGCGACCCGCGCGGCAAGAACACAGCTGAGAAGGTCGGCGGCGGCGCGGTGATCGGCGCGATCATCGGCGCAATTGCCGGCGGCGGAAAAGGCGCGGCGATCGGAGCAGGAGTGGGAGGCGCGGGCGGCGGGATTTACCAAGGTGCGACGAAGGGCCAGCAGGTAAGAATACCTTCCGAGACGAGACTGGATTTCCAGCTCGATCAGCCACTGACCGTCAACGTAATGCCGCGATCCGCTCCTTCCGCGGAGTAGGCGGCGCTGCGAAATTCGACTCGATCGATTTTCCCCCGCCAACGGCACGCCCGCGCCGCATGGGCGGGGGCCAGTCCGGAAATTCTTTGTTCTCTCCCCGTTTGCCACAAGAATGATATTTTAGTCGTGAAATTAGTGGCTTGCGCGGGCGGGACCGCGCCTGCCAGGGACTCGGTGGATGCGACTTTTTGGTTTTGCGCTCCTATTGTCTGGCTGGGGAATCGTGCTGACCGCTCTCGCGTTGCTGTCAGCAGAGGCGCCGCGAATTGCGTTCGTGCTGGCCGGCGTTGGCGTGGAGATTGTCGGACTCGTGCTGGTGATTCGCGCGCATCCAATTCGGCGAGGCGCGCACCAGTGATACCTGCGCCTACCGCTGCTCCTTCCGACTCCGCGACCCTGCTCTGCCTCGCGTTCATATTTCTGGTTCCCTGCGCGGCCGCGGGACTCGCGCTGATCAGCACCGGACTCGGGCGTTCGCGCAGCGCGGCGCATTCGATGATGTCTTCGTTGTGCGTGCTGGCGGTAGCGGCCCTCGCGTATTTCGTGTGCGGCTTTGCGTGGCAGGGATTCGCCGGCGGGCCGGCGCACGTCGTTTCGGTGGGCGGCAAAGAGTGGAGTTGGATCGCAGCCGGGCCGTTTTTTCTGCGCCACCAGGCGCTCGATGGTTCCCCTGCGTCGCTTGCGGCGTTGCTGGGAATGTTCAGCGTTGGATTGGCCGCGCTGATACCTCTCGGCAGCGGAGCCGACCGATGGCGGTTGGGAGCTTGTTGCGCTTCGACCGCAATTCTAGCCGGTTGGACCTATCCGCTGTTCGCGCACTGGGTGTGGGGCGGCGGCTGGCTGGCAAGGCTCGGGGCAAACTACGGATTGGGAAGCGGATTTGTGGACTCGGGCGGCGCCGGCACGATTCAAGCAGTCGGCGGACTCACGGCCCTTTCCATTGCCTGGATTGTGGGCGCTCGCCACGGCAAGTACGCCCACGACGGAATGCCGACCGCGATTCCGGGACACAACGGCGTCCTGGTAATTCTCGGCTGCGTGCTCGCGTTAATGGGCTGGCTGGGACTGAACGCCGCGGGCGCCGTCCTCTATAACGGCGCAGAACCCGGCCAGGCGGTGTTGGTGGCGATCAACACGATTTTATGCGCCGCGACGGCGGCTTTGACGGCCGCGGTGATCACGCATGTTCGTTTCGGTAAGCCCGACGCATCGCTGACCGCCAACGGCTGGATCGGCGGGCTGGCTGCCAGCAGCGGCGCGTGCGCATTTGTGAGTCCGGCGGAGGCCGCGACGATCGGCCTTCTGGCCGGGGCCCTGGTTACGTTCTCGGTGGAATGGTTCGAATTTCACATGTCGGTGGACGATCCGGGAGGCTCGATTTCGGCGCACGCGATGGGCGGTCTATGGGGCGTGTTCTCGGTTGGAATTTTCGCGAGGATCCCGGCGATTGCCATGGACGCGGCCGGCAAACCCACGACCGGTGCGACGGGACAATGGCTGGCGCAACTGGTGGGAATTGCGACGTTGATCGGTTTTGTCCTGCCGCTGACCTACGGACTGAACTGGCTCCTGGATCGCGCATATCCGCAGCGAGTGGCAGCGGAAGGCGAACGCCAGGGCATGGATTTATACGAATTGGGCGCGGGCGCCTACCCGGAATTCATCGTCCACAGCGACGAATTCACCGAACGCTAGCCCCTGGTATCGCCAATCTCCCGATTGGCGGCGCAGTTTTGGTGGCACAGACACTCATGTCTGTGCTCTTACGACCTCCGCGTAGCGAAGAATTCGCGCACGCGCGCAAGTATTCGTCGGCGTCGTCGCTACCGCCCCGAACCCTCCGTCCAACCGTTTCCCAGCCCATAAGGAATCGTGACGAACGGGCATGCCTCCACTTCGTGGATCAGCCCGCCGCGAATTCCGAAGGTCTCCATGGTCACCAGATTCTGCAGCATGCCCGGAGGCGCGTCCGGCGCAGCGCCGCGCCTGGTCCCGTCGTGTACGAACAACGGGAACGTTGCCACCAGTCCCTTTTGTTCGTCGATAACCAGCGCCCTGCGCGGCCGGATGTGCTTCATGTACGCGAACGTCTTGCTGTCGATCTGCTGTTTGCACGTCATCATGCTGAACTTGAGCTGCTGCTTGCCCTGCTCCGTGTTCGGGTCGGGCAATATCGGCGCGGGCATCATGTGCCCGCCCGGCGGCGGATTGTTCACTGTCTGATAGCCGTTTTCGTGCCGCACGCAATCGTCGGCGAACGCCGCGATGCCGCCGTCGTCGCCCTCCAGCGCGTCGAAATACGAGTTGGCCGCGCGAAACAAAACTTCTCGCGAGCTTCTCTGCGACACGGGAACGTCGTTCACCAGCGTTTCCCGCGGCGTCGTCAGCAGCGGAATTGCCGCGTCATTGATGTTTCGATCCCAGAGTTGCTCGATCTCCAGGATCTTGCCGCGGTCGATTTTCAACCGCACCGCCACCAGCGCGTTCCGCCCTTCGATTTTCAAGCGCGTCTGCAGGGCCACCTGGCCTTCGACGGGATCGGCGATGTAGATCTTGAAGGTGGTCGGCTCGACATGCGACCTCCAAAGCATTCCCTCGCCGACGTCCATGTGCCCGGTGTTTTCCGTCATCCGCACGTCCAGCGCTAGCGGTGGCACGGCCTTCGGATCGTGCTTGAAGATGGCGTCCATGTAGCCGTCCATGATCCCGACCAGACACGCGCGGTCGCACTCCTTGATCGCGGCTGGGTTCCACTCGGGCGCCGGACTTTGTTGTGGAGATGGTTGGGCGGCGGCGATCTTTGCGCCGAGAATTGCGAAGCCGAACAACAAGACCATCCCAATCGAAAAGAGGAACTTTTTCATGAGACCACTCTCCTGCGCGTGCACATTTTTATGGCCGAACTGCCGACGGGCCGCCACGATAGCGCGCTCCGCGTGCGGGCGTCAATGCCGGAGGATGTGCCGCGCAGGGTTTCGTGAAATGGCGCAACCGTCGCGGGCCTCGCGAGCGAATGGCGAAAAAAAACGCGTTCGCTGCAATGGCGCCGAAGGATCGAGCCGGCCCAAACCGCTTGTTACCAATGGGCCGTTGCGAGAAGATAGGCCGGGAAATGTAACCGAGCCTGCGCTCGGGCGGTCGAAGAAGCATCGAGCCATCAGACAAGTGGGGATCAACCAATGAATAGGCGCAAATTGCTGTCGCTGCTGGGAATGTCTCCGGTGCTGCTGACCGGTGATCCTGCTCGAGCGGGTCAAGCCAAGCGCGCTGACTCGGGCGCTGATTCAGGCCAAGCCAAAATCACTGCGGTAAATCCCAAAGGAATGCCTCCGGCCATACAGCTGATTCCGATGGCTCCGCGCCTTGCGAGCCTCGATGGCAAGACCGTTTATCTCGTCGATACGGGATTCCACGGCTCCGATATGCTCCTCCAACAGATCGAGGCATGGTTCAAGAGGAACATGCCGCAGGTCACCACGGTGTTCCGGCGAAAGGCCGGGCCATACGCGCAAGACGATCCCGCACTGTGGAAGGAAATCAAGGCTCAGGGGAACGCGGTCATCATGGCCGTGGGCCATTGAAGCACGTGCACCCCAGCGACCGTTGGTCACTGCATAACAACTGAAAAGATGGGCATCCCGAGCGCCCCGATCGTCACCAAGGCTTTCAAGGATCTCGCGATCCTGAATGCGGCGAAGAGGGGAATGCCTCACGAGCGCATCTGCTTCACGCAGCACCCCGTGTGGGGCAAGACTCCCGACGAGCTGCGCGTGTACGTTGACGGGCAGGATCCCGTCAACCAAAAGCCGTTCATGAAAGAAGTGGTGGACGCGCTGACGGTTCCGCTCAGCGACGAAGAAAAGAAGTCCGGGATTGTTTCCGTTTCCGTGGGGCCGCCGACGTTTACCGACACGGCGGAAAATCTTCAGGATTTTTATCTCAACAACGGATACACCGATTTCCTTCCCATCATTCTGCCCACGCAAGAAAAAGTGGACGCGATGCTCAAGGGCACCAGCCACCATCCCGACGAGGTGGTCGGCAAAATGGCAGCCGGCGCTTATCCCCCGTGGAGCTACACGGTCCGGCACGTAGCCGCGAGCGCGGTGATGGCGGGATGCAGGCCGGAATACCTGCCGATATTATTGGCGATCGCTTCCACGGGAATCGCGTCGCTCTTCAGCTCGACGAACTCTTTTGCTTTCTCGATGATCGTCAACGGACCGATCCGCGACAAGCTCGAATTCAATTACGGGATCGGCGCGCTGGGACCGTTCGCCCAGGCGAACGCCGCGATTGGGCGCGCCTGGACGCTCATGTCGAAGAATCTGGGCAACGGCGGGATTCCCGGCGATACCTATCTCGGCTCGCTCGGCAACAACCTGAACTACAACAACGTGGTGATCGCGGAAAACGAAGAGGCCAGCCCCTGGGTCCCTTTCCACGTGCAGCGCGGCTTCAAGAAGGAAGAAAACGTCGTCAGCTTGTTCCGCGGGCTGGGCGTGGTTCCCGGACAAGTGGCCCGGGGCAGCAGCGTCAACACCAGCCCGATGTTCGACGAGCAGTTGAGCGACCTCTTCAGCACGTTCACCGGATTTTTCGGCGCGCTGGTGATTGCCGATCCATTGGTCGCCGTGCGATTACACGAGCAGGGCTACGACACGAAAGAAAAGCTGATCGACTGGCTGTACAAGAACACGACGCAGACTGTGAAGGATTACAAGAGCCGCAATTACGCGTATCTGTTCGAATACCCGCAAGCGCTGCAGGGCGTCGAACCCTTCGCGACGTGGTACAAGCTTCCGGACGACGCGGTGATCCCGCACTTTCCGAGAGCAAGCAGCTTCAACGTTGTGGTCACCGGCGGCCAGACGAATGCCTACCCCCAAGCTGCCAACATGAGCTACGGCGTGAGCGTCTCGATTGACAAATGGATGTGACAATCCGATAAGGATTGTCATCCCGAAGGAGTCCGCCGCGGCGGACGACTGAGGGATTTGCTGTTTACGACCGGATGAGAAATATCGGCCCACGGTTGTGAGGTGAGACCATGAAAGTAAATAGACGAAAGTTGCTTTCGCTTCTCGGCATGTCTCCGGTGCTCCTCGCCGGCTCGCAGGCCGAAGCGCAACACGTCAAGAACGCGAAAACCGCGAAAGCTTCTCCCGCCGGTGACGCCCAATTTGAAGCGCTGAATCCCAAGGGCTCGCCGCCGCCTGTTCGTCTGATTCCCATGGCGCCGCGCCTCGATACCATCCACGGGAAGACGATCTACCTGGTCGACACCGGATTCATGAGCGGAGGCGTTTTCCTCCAGCAGATGCAGATTTGGTTCAACAAGAACATGCCTGACGTGACCGTCGTCTTCCGCAAGAAAGCCGGACCTTATATGGAAGACGACCCGGCGCTTTGGAAGGAAATCAAAGAGAAGGGCAACGCAGCGATCATGGCCATTGGCCATTGAAGCAGCTGCACTCCAGCGACCGTCGGTCACTGCATATCGATTGAGAAAATGGGCCTCCCGGCCGTTCCCATGGCTACGAAGTCGTTCGCGGACTTGGCCAAGTCAAACGCGTCAAAGCGGGGAATGCCCCACATCCGCGCCTGTTTCACGCCGCACCCGGTCTGGGGCAAGACCGCCGAGCAGTTGATGGCCTACGTCGAAGGAAACGATCCCGTCTCCGGCAAGCCGCTAATGAAGGAGATCATCGACGGCCTCACCGTCCCACTCACTGCCGAGGACACGAAGACGGGAATTATGGATGTCTCCGTCGGGCCGCCGATCTACGGACCGGATACGCTAGATAATCTGCAAAAACACTTTCTGAACAATGGAATGACGGATTTTCTGCCGGTTATCATCCCCACGCAGGAAAAAGTGGACGCGATGCTCAAGGGCACGAGCCATCATCCCGATGAAGTCGTCGGCAAGATGGCTGCCGGCGCCTTCGCCGCCTGGACGTACACCGTGAAACAGGTCGCCGTGAACGCGGTGATGGCCGGCTGCGAGCCGGAATATTTTCCGGTGGTGCTGGCCGTTGCGTCGTCGGGTATGGCCGCGCTGGGAAGCTCGACCACGTCGTTCGCCTACTCGATGGTCATCAACGGCCCGATCCGCGACAAACTCAATATGAATTACACGATCGGCGCGATGGGTCCTTTCGCGCAGCCGAACGCGACCATCGGAAGAGCTTGGACGCTGATCGGCAAAAACCTCGGCAACGGCGGAATCCCCGGCGACACCTACATGGGCTCGCAGGGAAACAATACGAACTACAACAACATCGTCATTGCGGAGAACGAAAAGGACAGCCCCTGGACTCCGTTCCACGTGCAAAAGGGATTCAAGCCCGAAGAAAACGTTGTCAGCCTCTTCGCCGGCGAGGACATTCGCCAGGGCCACGGCGCGCGGCGCGCGGGTGTTCTTGAAAATCCGATGTTCGACGACCAGATCAGCGATATTTTCCGCACGCTGACGAGCCAGTTCGACGCGCTCGTGGTTTGCGACCCGCTCACCGTCAAGCGGCTCGTCGAGCAGGGCTACGACACGAAAGAAAAGCTGATGGATTGGCTCTGGAAAAACACGAAACGGACCGCCAAGGAGTATCGCGACTCCGCCTTTGTTTACACCTTCCACTATCCGCGCGCGCTCAGGGGCGAAGAACCCTACGCCACCTGGTACAAATGTCCCGAAGACACGCTGGTCCCGTGGTGGCCCAAGCTGGACAACATTGTTCTCGTCGTCGCCGGTGGCCAGACCAATCCTTTTTTCCAGGTAGGTAACCTGACTTACCGCGTGAGCGTCTCAATTGACAAGTGGATGTGAGGACGGCGTAAATGATGCGCGGTTGCCCGATTGGTTTAGGCACTATGCGCGGGCAGTGGGCGTTGAGGTAAGATAGAGCAAGTTGGCAGGATCCAGGGGGTGGATATGAGTTTGAATCGGCGAAGATTGCTGTCGCTGCTCGGAATGTCTCCGGCGTTGCTCGCTGGTGCGACCGCGGAAGCGCAGGCCAAGGCGAAGGACAAGAATGCAAAGCCCGCCAAAGCCGGCGAAGTAAAGCTAACGGCTCTGAATCCGCGCGGCATACCGCCTCCGATCACGTTGATCCCCATGGCGCCGCGCCTCGCCTCGCTCGATGGCAAAACCGTCTATCTCGTCTCCGACGGATTCCCGGGCGCCGATCATTTTCTCGATCAGGTCGGCAACTGGTTCAAGAAGAACATGCCCAGCGTCACCACCGTCTACCGGCTGAAGGCCGGCGGATTCGCGGACGACGATCCAAAGCTGAATGCAGAGATCAAGGAGAAGGGCCAGGCCGTAATCATGGCCATAGGGCATTGAAGCACGTGCACCCCAGCGACCGTTGGTCACTGCATAGCATACGAAAAGATGGGCATCCCAGCAGCTCCCTTGGTGACGATCGCGTTTAAGGATCTCGCCCAAACAAACTGCGCAAAAAGAGGCATGCCGCTTCAGCGAATTTCCTACACACCGCATCCGGTGTGGGGCAAGACGGACGAGCAGATGTATGCCTACCTTGACGGAAACGATCCGGTCCACAACACACCGCTGATGAAAGAGGTCGTGGACTCGCTGACCAGACCTGTCACAGCCGAAGAATTGAAGACGGGAACCGTGACCCCTCCGGTCGGTGCGCCAACCTTCATGGACACAGCGGACAACCTGCAGCAATATTTCCTCGACAATGGAATGACGGACACCATGCCGATCATCATTCCGACGCAGGAAAAAGTGGACGCGATGCTCAAGGGCACGAGCCACAAGCCGGACGAGGTGGTCGGCAAGATGACTCCGGCCCAGGGCGCTTTTCCTCCGTGGTCGTATACCGTTCAGCAAGTTGCGGTGAATGCCGTGATGGCGGGTGCGACGCCCGACTATTTCCCGACGATCCTGGCCATCGCTTCCACGGGAATTTCCGCGCTTTTCAGCTCCACAAACTCGCTGGTATCGGCCGCGGTGATCAACGGTCCGATTCGCGACAAGCTCACCATGAATTACGGAATCGGCGCCATGGGCCCCTTCAATCAGCCGAACGCCACGATCGGCCGGGCGTGGACGCTGATGTCGCGTAACCTCGACGGCGGCGGAATCTGCGGCGAAACGTACATGGGCTCGCAGGGAAACGTGATCAATTACAGCAACCTGATCATTCCCGAGAATGAGAAGGACAGTCCCTGGCCTCCCTTCCACGTGCAGAAGGGTTTTAAGCCCGACGAGAATGTGATCAGCTTCTTCTTCGGCTTCTGCATAACGCAGGGACAAGGCGGCAAGGGCCTCGGCGTGAAACCGGTTCCGCTCTACAACGTGGCGATGTCTGCAAACGTCGCACCGTTCGCTTCGCTCTTCGGCGCGCTGTTCCTATTGGATCCGCTGGTCGCCAATGGGCTGGGCGATTTGGGTTACAAGACCAAAGAGCAGCTCGGCGATTGGATGCAGAAGAACACGACGGTAACGGTGAAGGACGTCAAGTCGATGCTCTTCAGCGGGCTGCCGCGCGGTCCCGAAGCAGCAAATCTCAAGGACGACGACGTCATCCCGAAATGGCAGAAGGCTGACGCCTTCACCTTCGTCGTGGTCGGCGGCCAGACCAACCCGTATCACCAGCTTGCAAACATGAGTTACCGGGTGAGCGTGTCCATCGACAAGTGGAGCTAATCACCAGGTAGAGAAACGCGGCCATTTTGTTTTCAAGGTAGTTTTTCTCGTAGGGGCGTAGCACCGCTACGCCCGGCAATCGACCTTGGCAAGCACCGCAGCCATCCATCGAGCTGTCATTCTAGCGGAGCGACCAGACTTGCACGTTCGTCCCGGCGAAGCCGGGACGTCCGGCCGCGCAGTCGAGGAATCTATCTTCAGCTTCGAGGCGCCGAGGCCGAGCCACTCTGTTCCGATGCGTCTTCTGACTACGGCAGCGCAAATGCCAAATACACGTTACCCGCGGTTATAAAAATGTACTGCTTGCCATCCACTTCATAGCTGACCGGATTCGACCGCGCGGCGTGCCCCATATAAAACTGCCACAACGGTTTTCCGCTCACCGCATCGAGCGCGAAAAAATTCCCTTCCTCGGACCCGCTAAAAACCAATCCACCGGCGGTCGAAAGCACCGGCACCCACGCCGGTGCCAGCAGCTTGAATTGCCACCGCAGCTTCCCCGTCGTGGCTTCGAGCGCGCGAATCGCACCGTACGACTGCTCGCCCGCAAGCGCCCGAATTCCGCCTCCTCCCACGATTCCTTTCGGAGGGCCCGGTTCGATCTTGCCCGTCCCCTTGATGAAGTACGCGCCCGTTTCGTGCGCGCTCACGTAGAAAAGCCCCGTGTCCGGGCTGTACGACGGGCTGGTCCAGTCGACGCCTCCCGTAATACTCGGATAGACCAGCGTTCCGGCTCCCAGAGTCGGCTCCTGGTTGGGCGCGGGGATCGGCCGCCCGTTCGCGTCGAGACCTTTCGCCCACGTCTGCTTTACAAACGGCCGCCCCGTGATGAATTTCCCATTCGTGCGATCGAGCACGTAATAAAAGCCGTTGCGGTTGGCAAATCCGAGCAGCTTGCGCGGCTTCCCGTCGACCGGCGCGTTAAACAAGACGGGAGGTTCGTCCGAATCCCAGTCGTGATCCTCATGCGGCGAGAACTGAAAATACCATTTCAGTTTTCCCGTGTCGGCGTCCAGCGCGATCACGGAACACGTGTAGAGGTTGTCGCCCGGCCTTTCGTCGTCGTTGAAATCCGGCGCCGGATTGCCCGTGCCCCAGTAAATCAGGTTTAGCTCCGGATCGTAGGATCCGTTGTTCCAAGTCGTGGCGCCGGCGCTCTGGAACGCCCCGTTGCCCCATGTTTCCGCGCCCGGCTCTCCCGGCCTGGGAGTCGTCCAGAAACGCCAAAGCTTCTTTCCGGTTTTTGCGTCGTACGCGTCGAGAAAACCCCGCACCGCCGCTTCGCTTCCGGCGCTCCCGATGATCACTTTGTCTTTCAGCGCGAGTGGCGGACCGGTCATCGCGTATCCCATCGCGTTGTCCGCGACGTGCACGTCCCACCGCACCGCGCCCGTCTTCGCGTCCAGCGCCACCAGATGCGAATCAGCGGTGCCGATGAAAACCGTATCGCCGAGTATCGCCACGCCGCGGCTGGTCGCGTACAGGCCGATTGAGACAACGTGCTCGGGAAGAGTTGGCGACCAGCTCCACAGCCTGAGTCCAGTGCGGACGTCCAATGCCGTCACCGTGCTGGGCGGCTCGGTGACGTACATGACGCCGTCTGCCACGATGGGCGACGCCTCGAGATTCGAGACGGGCTTGCTCGGCTGGTAAATCCACGCGACCTTCAGATTCGCAATGTTCGCTCGGTTGATCTGCTTGAGCGACGAAAACTGCTGCGACGAGTAGCTGCCACCGTAAGTCAGCCAGCTTTGCGGCTCGCTTGGGGCGTGGAGAATCCGCTCGTAGGGCGCGTTTTGCGCGCGAGATCGCGCCGGGTTGCAAGCAAGAAGGCCAGAGAGAATCAGGACGTATTTGATGATTTTCATTGGTCCCCTTTCAAGCTCGCAAGGTACGCAACCAGATCGTCAACCTGTGTATTCGACAGTTTGTCCTTGAAGCTCGGCATCACGCTCTTGCCCGGCTGTTTTTCGAATACGCGCAGGCCGCTTTTCTGGAAGGAGTGAAACTTGCCGTTGACGTCCTTGATCACGATGCGAAAAGAATCCTCCACCACGCGCGTGCCGTCGTACGCGCCCCCCTCCTTTGTCACCAGGTGAATGTGCAAGTAATCAAGCAGCCCGCCGCTTTCGAGAAAGACGCGCGCCTGCGGCAAATCCGAGCCGGGATAAAGAATCGTGGTCTTCAGGTAGCCGGCCCCGCGCAGTTGGCCGACCTTGGTAAGCTCCGGCCCTGCACCGCTGCCCTCTCCCGAGATGATGTGGCAACTGGTGCAGCCGCTCGCGTCGTAAACCGTTTTGCCTTTGGCCGCGTCGCCCGTCACCGTGCCGGTATCCTTGTGCGTGAGCGTCATCAGATACGCGATGACCTGCTGGATTTGCGCCTCATCCACTTGCCCCGCGAGCGCGGGCATTTCGCCGCTCATGCCGTTCTTGATCACGTTCTCGACCGCCGGCGCGCCCAGCCGCATGGGGATAGCCTGAATGTTCGGACCCATCGCGCCTCCGCCGTCGAGGCCGTGGCAAGTGGAACAGCGCGTCTCAAAAATCTGTTTGCCTTGCTCCACGTCCGCCGGCGACGCATTAGCAATCGGCGCATCCTGCGCCGCGCGCGGAGAAGCAGCGGCTCGACTCGCGGTCAGTCCGCACAACGGAACGATCAACGCGGCAATCCACACTCGATGAATCGCAGTCATGCTGTTCCCCCCGCTCTCTACGCTGAACCGCGCGGCCGGCGCGCACGCCCAGCCCAATACCGGCTCATCGCAGGACAAAGTTCGGCGTAGTGTAACTCTGCGAGGCTACTTGCGGCACACGAACTTACCGGGCCGCGAAAACCGACCAAGCTTTCACTTCTCCGGTTGCCGCGTTTATCAGGAGTTAGCCATCGGAATCCCGCGATCTCGCTGGAGACCGCTTCGGTGACATGGATTCGTTGTGACAAGAGCACCGGAAGCGTATGATGCGCGCGAGCAGAAAGGTCCAATTCGAAAATTTCGGATCAGATTAAAGGGGCCCCCAGTGTCACAAACACTCAAGAACATCGCACGCGGATTCGTGGTGATCGGCTTCATGTTGTTGCTCGTTATCCCGATTGCCTTGGCGCAAACGCCGCAAACATCCTGGGCAACTCTCGACGCGCCGCCGGCAGGCATCGCGCCTCCGGGAGACACACTTCGTCCCGGGCACCTTGGCCGCCAGATCGCGAGTGTCGAGGAGATCATGCACTTCTACCACGATCTCATCGGCCTCGAACTTCACGGCACCCGCGACCAACCGCGTCCATTCGGCAGGAATCGCGGGTTACAGGAGGTTGCCGAGCTCGCTCAAGGCGTGCCGAATCCCCACGATCAGGCTAGCCGCGTTGCGCTTCTCCCGATTCCCGGGACCGCGGCGGCGCCGGGTGGTCCTGAAATGACCATTGAGGCCATCGAGATAAAAGGAATCAAGTCTCGGCCGTATAGTCCAGCGCTGACCGATCCCGGCGCGTCCTACCTGAAGCTCATCGTCGCTGACCTTGATCAGACGCGTAAGCTTTTGAAAGACGAGCTCGTTCCCGTCATTACCGCGGGCGAAAATCCCGTCGAGCTGTCGGGCTGGCCCGGTATCAGCGGCAAAATACGCGCGGTGTTCGTGCGCGATCCCGACGGCTACCCGGTCGAACTGATGGAGGTAACTCCCGCGCCGGCGACAACCGCCGCGCCCGGCAGCAAGGTTCTCGGCGCCCGTGTCGCGATCGTCGTCGACAATCTCGAAAAGACCGGCCGTCTCTACCAGAGTCTCGTCGGACCCGACTTCAAGTTCTGGCTGAGCCCGACGCTACTGGGAGACGCGACCTACGAGCAGCTCACTGGAACGCACGGACAGTTCCGGCTCGCCGAGGCGATGGTTCCCGGCTCCCCGGTCGTGATGGAGCTGATCGAATACAAGAATCACAGCAAACATTTTCAGCGCAAATATTTTCAAGATCCCGGCGCCGCCCATTTCCTGTTCATGTCCAAAGACGATGACGTGATGATCGACCGGGTCAAGGCAGCCAACTTGCACACGACCAGCCCGTCCAACGCTCCGGTCTTCATCGCCCCGACGACGCGCATGTTCTTCGTCACCGATCCCCAAGGATTCTGGCTGGAGTTCATGGACAACGGCGTAAAGAGGGACCCGGACGCAAAATAGCGAGCTGTGATGTGCCGCAAGCCTGCCGGTGAAAGTGTGGACCTTTGGGAGCCTGTGTGACAACCTTTCTGCGGACGACGCAACGGTTCGACGGAGTCGTTTAGCCGCGGAGCGGCGACCGTAACTAGCCCGGCACGAAGCGCAGCGCAGTGCCGGGAAGAGGGCGAAAGGAGCCCGTAGTCCCGGAGGAGTCTGTGTCGTAGCTGAGCTCGGATTTCGTGGTGCGGCTGAAGACCCCGTTAAGTTCGGCGTGGCGGTCGGTTTTTGGTGACGCGGCGTGCTGCCTGGTTCAGCCGCGGAGCATTCTTGTGATGTTGTATGCGATGGCGGCCAGGATCCACTCGGTGGTCACGGCCGCTAATCCGCGTCTTCGGAACTTCCTCATCCCGCGTTGCTCTTTCAGTATCCCGAACACTGGCTCAACCAAAGCTTGTCGTCGCTGGTAAATGTCACGCCCCGCACGGCGCCGCAATTTAACTCGCATACGGCGATGCTCGGGATCGCGAATACGGTTCTTGCCAATGCCCGTCGCTCGTTTCCCCGATCCCATCTCGTGCTTTAAGTTGTTGTCCGGCACATACAGATCGATGCCGAGATCTTTCATCGCATACAGCGCCTTCCCGCTGAAAAAACCAGAATCGCCGCTGACCTTTTGCGGACGGGCGCGGCACTGCCGTTCGACTTCTTCGACCATGGGCACCAGAGAGGCGTTATCGGTGGCATTCTGCGTGACCCTGGTGGCCACGATCAGGTGATCGTCGCTGACCGCCAAATCGGCCGTATAGCCCAACTCCCATCCCTGTGCCGTGCGCAAAAAACGACTCTCCGGATCCGTCCGGGAAATTTGCTGCCGCCCTTTCTTGGGCAGAGCGGGCACGGGCTGCTGATGCAGACCTTCTTGTTCGCTCGCACGCAAGCTCACTCCCCCGTCTTCCTCCGGATCCTGCTGACTGGCTTTCTGCTGAAACGCCCGCACCAGTCGCCGGTCCCAGGCCCACTGTCCCCGGTCGCAAGCGACCATTTTGTGTCGCGAAGCATTGGCCCGCACCCGGGTCGAATCAATGGCTACGTGGCCCAACTTCCCCAGACCGGCTCGTCGCGCCATCTGCACCACCTGCGTGAATACGTCGTTGATCGCCCGCTGATGCTGCCGCAGAAATTCGCTCAGCGTCTTGTGATCCGGCGCCAATCCACCGGCCAAATACCGAAACGCCAGATCCTCGCGAATGCGCCGCTCCAACCGCCGCGTCGAGTTAACCCCCAGGCAAAACGCGTACAGCCACACCTTCAGCATCATCCGCGGCGGATAGGCCATGCGCCCTTCGCTCGCATAGGCCTCCTCGAACCGGCTCACATCAAAGGCTTCCACCATCGCGTGCAGCCGGAAACACAGGTGCTCCGGCCCCAAAACATCCTTCACATTGGGCGGTAACAAATACGCTTGATTGGGATCGTAAGGAAAAAATCGTGACAGGCTTTCTTTTCTCTCATCTCCCAACAAAAAACAAGTCCCAGCTATGACACAGACTCCGGAGGGACGATTGAGGGGCTTTTCAGGCCCAAGGAAAATAGCGAAAGGACACCGCGGGCCGTAGCAGCTTGCCAAAGAAAGCCGCATTTTGGGAGCGTCGGAGCGAAGACAGCGCCATCTGCCCCGGAGCGACGCCAACAAAAACAAAGTCTTCATTTCAAAATAATGTTCCCTATCTCGCCTTTTATCTCAATCGCCGTGCCGAAGGGCTTTGATTCGTCGGCCACGCGCTGAAGGATATAACCGGCTTTCGCGCCAGTGGTGGGCGACGGCAGCCCGCGCGTGTCGAGGAACTGGTTGTTCGTGAACTCGCTGTGAACATCCGGCTGTCCCTCGCCAATAGCATTCAACGCAATCGGCCGCAGCGAAATCGATTGCAGCTTCTTCCCCTGAAATTCCACGTACGCGACCACGCTCTCCCAGCACATCGGCTCGTCAATGTATATCAGCGTCGGCGGCACGTTGTAGATGAAATTGCCCAGGTCGTAGAAAATCGGCCGCCCGCGGTAGATTTCGATCCCGTGAAGCAGCGGCGCGCCGTGCATCACCACGATGTCCGCGCCGGCATCGATTTCCGCGTGCGTCCACTTCTTCAGCCACTCGTTCGGAGCCAGCCGCTCCGCCATGCCCTCGGAAAAGATCGTCGAAAACGAATGATTCCCGAACACGTGATTGTGCTCGTACACGATTACCAGGTCCGCGTGCTTCCGCGCCTCGCGAATGCTTCCGAGGATTCGCTGCGCATCTTCCGGATTAGGCGTGTTCGCGGGCGCGCCGGGCAGGTCTTCGATCGCCTCGTTTTCCCTGTCGCCGGCTTCAACGTGCAACTCGTTCACGCCCGGCCGATCCGCCGTGGCGCTTCCTCCGGGCGTAATCAACCCGGATGCACTCGCGACCAGCGCAATCGTGCCCTTCGGCGTGCGCAGATAACCCGGCGCCACGGCTTCAGACACGTTGTTTCCTGTTCCCGCGTGAACCATCTTCCGGGCGTCTGCCTCGCGGATCGTGTTCTGAATGCCCGCGACTCTCAGGTCGAACGCATGATTGCTCGCGAAGGCCAGCAAGTTAAATCCGAAAGTCGTCAGCGCATCCAGCGCCTCGGGCGGCGTCAGAAACCCGCGGCCCTCGTGCACCGCCTCACCCGTTTCCGCGACGGTCGCTTCGAAATTCGTGAATGCCACATCGCCCTTCAGCAGCCCCTGAATCACCGGCACTTCCGCTGGCGCCGTCGCGCGCATATCCGACCGGATCATCGACTGCCCCGCCAAGGTTATCGTTATGGTGTTCGACTGCGCCCGCGCCGCAGGGCCCGCCGCGCACACCATCGCCACGAATGCCGCGAACCATATCGATCTCGCCGGCGATTGTCTGATCCTCGATGTTAGTGTCATCTCCCTTGCCTCCAGCATCTGCGTCAAGGTTCTCGACTCCGCGAGTTGACCCAATTCTCGCCCTGGACAGTAGGCCGAAACATTCGAGCTTTGCGCGCGTATTATGATATAGGTCCCCGCAAAGAAGCGCGCCCCACTTTCACTCGGAATAGGTCTACTCACGCTCGGCAAAGAGCAGGGGGAGTCCCACATGAAAGCCGCCGTCTATCGGCACTACGGCCCGCCGGATGTTGTCCGGGTCGAGGACGTCGAAAAGCCTTCTCCCAAGGACAACGAAGTCCTCATCGAAGTTCGCGCCGCCTCCGTCAATCCACTCGACTGGCACGGCGTGCGAGGCAAGCCTTACATCATGCGCCTGATGGGTGGCGGGCTGCGCGAACCGAAGCAAGCGCGATTAGGCGTGGATATGTCTGGTCAGGTTGAAGCGGTTGGCCGGAACGTAACCCGGTTCAAGCCGGGTGACGCGGTGTTCGGCGGGTGCCTTGGTCTGTGGGCTTTTGCCGAGTATGCGTGCGCTCCCGAATCGGCGTTGGTCGCCAAGCCGGATAACTTGACGTTCGAACAGGCGGCTTCTGTTCCTGTTGCGGCGTTTACTGCATTGCAGGGTCTTCGCGACAAGGGACAGGTTCAGCCCGGCCGGAAGATCTTGATTAACGGCGCGGCCGGCGGCGTCGGCACTTTCGCTGTGCAGATTGCCAAGTGGTTGGGCGCGGATGTGACCGGCGTGTGCAGTACGAGGAACGTCGAGTTGGTCCGATCCCTCGGCGCAGATCGCGTCATTGATTACACGCAGGAGGATTTCACCCGGGGCGCGCAACGCTACGACGTAATTCTCGACGCCGTTGGGAACCGTTCGTTGTCGGCATACAGGCGCGCCCTGGTTCCTAAGGGGATCTGCGCCATCGCCGCCGGACCGGACGGCCGGTGGCTCGGACCGTTGTCTCGCTTCCTCACCGCGCTTGCGTTGTCAACCGTCGTGAGCCAGAAACTGATCCCGTTCATTGCCAGGCCCAACGTAGCGGACTTGACCATTCTGTGCGATCTCATGAAAGCCGGAAAAGTAACGCCGGTCATCGACAGGTGTTACAAGTTGAGTGAGATCTCCGCAGCGATCCGATATCTTGAGGAAGGACACGCTCGCGGAAAAGTGGTAATAACTTTGGCAAGCGAGCGCCAAACCTCGACCGCGAGCTAGAGATGGAAGTACAGGTAGCACGAGCGCTGAACCAACGGCCAGTAGACGCCCGCCCGTCAATCTGCCAGCCTAACAATGACGAGCAATTTCGTCCGCTCTCTAGACGAGAGCCGCACGCTCTTTGACAACTGACGATCCGATCAAGAGGGCTCCCAGGTCGACGGTTAGTCGAGCCTGGGAGATCAGTCGGCATCCCGCCTGCCCAGACGAAGGAAGGGAGCGAGTCGCCGTGGCGACGAGCCGAGGGATCTCTCTGCGCCCTGGGATCGTCAATCCCCGCCTGCCGATTCGCGGGCAGGTCCCGATTGGCAGATTTTCGTGGCAGGGCCGCCACTCTCCTTCCACGCACGTCGGGACTGCCTCCTATCCGAAATAGGAATCTGAATCTTTCGCTTCATCGAAGCGCCGGAGGCGCGACACAAATCCCGTCGTGCGGTCCCCTGGCATCGCCAATTCCCGCCTGCCGCGCTCGCTCTTTTCCGTAGGGGCATCCACCGCGGCGGATGCGTGGCGCACATGCTTGGCGATGCCGCGCCATTCCGAGCGCCGGAGGCGCGACAGAAGATAGCCCAGCCCGTAGGGCTGGGAAATCTGTCAGCCAACCCCCCCAAGCGCCGTAGGCGCGACACAAATCCCGATTCACGAGTCACAAGTCACGACGGAGCACCACGAATCACCAATCACAGTAATTAAGTGACACACCATGCCGAGTAATTCTCACCGTAACCCACTGAAAACAAACGATGGAGACCCTCACAAAGTGACACACTTTTTCGAAGGGTCGGCCTCGCATGATTTGTTGAAACCCGCGCGGAATCGCGAGACGAAAATCAGCTTTTCGCGGGAGCTGCCCCGACCGGTTGCGGCTCCGGCGCGGGCAGATTTTGCGGATGAACGAACGGCGCTGCCGGCGGTGGCTCCGGCGCGGCGATTTCCCAATCGCATTTTTCGTTGATGCACGCGCGGAAATTCCCCTGTTTCGTGCGCTTCTCGACCACGAACGGCGCTCCGCATTTCGGGCAAGGCTCGGCAATCGGCTCGTGCGGCGTGGTGAAATCGCAATCCGGGTAGCGGCTGCAGCCGTAGAAGATCCGCCCGCGGCCTTTTCCCCGGGCCGTGCCGCGGCGCACAAACTCTCCCTCATTGCATTTCGGGCACTTGATTCCCAGCGTGATTGGCCGCGTGTACTTGCACTTCGGATAATTCTTGCAGCCGATGAACTCGCCGAAGCGGCCATGGCGGCGCAGCAGGTTCTCGCCGCAGGTGGGGCATTTCTCGTCGAGCACCACGTCGGGTTGCAAAGCCTTCAAAGTCCCGGCGGCAAGTCGCCGCGTCGTCTTGCAATCTGGATAGCCGGTGCAGGCCAGGAACGTGCCGAAACGCCCGCGCTTGATGGCCATTAAGCGCGGG
>Ga0209517_10003133_pt1 | contig 22674 bp, 22 predicted proteins | sample PeaSoiMetSII2010_FD_187695 | JGI IMG/M metagenome (GOLD analysis project Ga0209517, IMG submission 187695) | Peat soil microbial communities from Weissenstadt, Germany - SII-2010 (SPAdes) (version 2) | ecosystem: Environmental > Terrestrial > Soil > Wetlands > Peat | place: Germany...
GGCCAACAGCGGCAGGCGAGACTTGCCGCTACATACAAAATTTTGTATAGTTGGTCTTAATGATGGTTTCCAAGCCAAGCGGCCCGGCGTGAGGCGGGATATCAGCTCGACCAAATCCAGCGTGGGCGCGAGCCAGACGACTGGAAACCTATGAATGCAGTCGGCCGAGGGGTACGTGAAATTCGGATTCGCGACGCTGCGGGAGCGTTTAGAGTGTTGTATGTGGCGAAGTTCGACGACGCCGTCTACGCAAAGCAGATCTGAACCTGGCAGTGCAGCGTTACCGGGATTTGATAAAGGAGCTAGGTCAACGAGCAAGAAACGCTTCGCCAATGTGTGGGATGCAATTGAGAATGCGCCTGCGCAGGCTGAGAACATGAAGCTCCGTTCAGCGTTGATGATGGCTTTGAAGGATCATATCGCCCGGACAGGGCTAAGCCAATCGGAGGCCGCCAAGCTGTTTGGCGTTACCCAGCCACGTATCTCCGATCTCATGCGCGGCAAGATCGAACTGTTTGGCCTCGATACCTTGGTCAACATGATCGGAGCTGCTGGCTTGCATGTTGAAATGCGCATCTCGGACGCAGCCTGACCAACGGCCCGTCTCCTACTCTGTTTTCTGATTCCGCCTGCGCCCGGCGTGCCTGTTTAACCTAATCGACCGTCTTCTCGAAAGCCGCCGGGCGCGGCGTTTTGTCCTTCACCGATCGATGTGCGCGTTCACCTGGTCGCAAGCACCAGCGGGCGGCGAGCGCCACCGGAGCTGGTGCTTGCGCAAGGTCTGCCCTTCAGGCGGCCTTGGGTTTGGATTTAGCCACATGCGTGGCGATCGCATCCATTAGCGCCGGGGACAGACAATCGTATGGCTCAAGCCCGAGTTCCTTGAGGCGCGACCTGATCCCGCCCATGTCCGACGGGTTGACGCCGGACTCGATCACCGAGGACACGAAAGCCGCAAAGGCAGGGGCTGCCGAACCGCTTTCCGTGAAAAGCTCGGGATGGATAAAATCCAGACCATAGAACGGATGACCCTTGTTCTCGATTCTGCCAAACATATGCGTGCCGCAAACCTTGCAGGCGTGCCGCTGGATAGCCGCCGAAGCATCGATGATGTGAAGCTTGTCGCCGTTCTCAATAACGGTCACGTTCTCGCGTGGGACGACAGCAACAACCGAGAACGTGGCGCCGGCAGGTTTCCAGCACTTGGTGCAGCCGCAGGCGTGATTGTGAGCAACGTCGCCCTTGATACCGACCTTGACGGGCTTGTCCTTGCATTTGCAGACAAGGGTTCCGCCAGCAAAATTACCCGAACCTTTCTTAACTCCGTTGTCAACCGATGGATGGATGTGAACAGTCATAGGCCGATCCTCCCTTGTGCTTGACGTCTTTGAGTTGGAACACGCTTTAGAACACGACGACCGAACGAATAGACTTGCCTTCGTGCATCAGATCGAACCCCCTGTTGATCTCCTCGAGCTTGAGAACGTGGGTAATCATCGGATCGATCTGAATCTTGCCGCCCATGTACCAGTCGACGATTTTCGGCACGTCGGTACGGCCCCGCGCACCGCCGAAGGCCGTGCCCTTCCAGACGCGGCCGGTCACGAGCTGGAACGGCCGGGTCGAAATTTCCTTGCCGGCTTCCGCCACTCCGATGATTACCGACACACCCCAACCGCGATGACAGGCTTCCAGTGCCTGTCGCATCACGGTGGTATTTCCGGTGCAGTCGAAGGTGAAATCCGCCCCGCCATCGGTCAATCTCACCAGATGTTGAACGATATCGCCATCGACCTTGGACGGGTTGACGAAATGCGTCATGCCGAACCGGCGGCCCCATTCCTCCTTGGAACCATTGAGGTCGACCCCGATGATTTTGTCGGCGCCGACCATTCGCGCGCCCTGGATGACGTTGAGCCCGATACCGCCCAGGCCGAACACGACGACGTTGGCGCCGGGCGTGACCTTGGCGGTGTTGACCACCGCGCCAACGCCGGTGGTCACGCCGCAGCCGATGTAGCAGCTCTTGTCGAACGGTGCATCTTGGCGAATCTTCGCAACGGCGATCTCCGGCAGCACTGTGAAGTTCGAGAAAGTCGAGCAGCCCATATAGTGAAAGATTGGCGCGCCCTTGTAACTGAAGCGCGACGTACCATCGGGCATCAGGCCCTTGCCCTGCGTCGCCCGAATCGCGGTGCAAAGATTGGTCTTGCCGGACAGGCAACTCTTGCATTGGCGGCATTCGGGTGTGTAGAGCGGGATAACATGGTCGCCGGGCTTCACCGAGGCGACGCCAGCTCCCACCTCGCGGACGATCCCCGCACCTTCGTGTCCGAGGATCGACGGGAAAATTCCTTCGCTATCGAATCCGTCGAGCGTATAGGCGTCGGTGTGACAAATTCCCGTCGCCTTGATCTCGACAAGAACCTCACCGGCTTTGGGACCCTCAAGATCCAACTCGACAATTTCAAGCGGCTTCTTTGCCTGGAACGCAACAGCGGCACGTGTTTTCATCCCATACTCCTTTTGCGCTCTTCTTCACCGTAAAACATGTCGTCCCTATCGCTGCGCTCATTCACGACCTTCCCACTAAAGTCATTTGATCCCCGTGCAACTGGTTTCGGCTTCCTTGGCTGCCTCCGGCTTGTCTTCATGTTTGGGAGGGCGACCACCCGGAATGGCATCGTTGGCGCGCGCGCGCAAATACACATAGATATCGTCGAGGTAGCACATCACATTTACGTTTGACGCGAACGACGGCATGACCTTGTCGTTGGCGGCGTCGACGTTTTTGCGGCCGTTGGTGACGACATCGTTGAAGTCGACGTAACTGAGCGTCTTCAATGAATTGGCCAGCGCGGGCGCATAGCTTGATCCCTCACCATTGGGTCCATGACAAACATGGCAATCTGAATGATAGCGCCGAAAGCCAGAGAAAGTGTACCAATCGACGGTCCCGTCCGCACTGATCTTGTAAGTCGGATTGCCGTTCTTGTCGGCATACTTGCCATTGTCGGATGAAGCTACCGCGGGATCGCCCGATCCGTCGGCGCATGCGGTTCCGCCGGCAAGAACGCTCGCCAGAATAACGAACACCAATTTCCAACGACCGACATTCACGTAAACCATCCTCTTGCGGAATTGAAACAAAATCGGCGCGCAGCGAGACAGGCGGCGCGCCGATTGACGTTTCTCAGCGTAGTGCCGCTCCTTACTCGCTCGGCAACGCAAACACGGTCAACGTCCCGCCCAGCGAGGTATAGGCCGCCAGGCCCGCGTAGCCGCCGACAGCGCCGAGGCCTGCGGTATCGACGGTCTTTTCCTTTGGCGGCAACTTGCCCTGATCGACGGCGCCATGCCAGGCGGCGGCGTTCTCGGGCTGAAGCAGACCGGCAGCAAGACCGATGCCGGCCCAGCCACCGACGCCGGAAAGCACGGCAACATATTGCTTGCCGCCGTGTTCATAGGTCATGACGTTGCCGATGATGCCGGACGGGGTTTTGAACTTGTAGAGTTCCTTGCCCGTCTTGGCATCGACCGCCTTCAGATAGCCTTCAAGCGTGCCGTAGAAGACGACGCCGCCGGCGGTCGCCAACGCGCCGCCCCACGCAGAGAACTGCTCCTTGTTGGACCACACGATCTTGCCGGTCTTGCCGTCCCAGGCAATGAAATTGCCCATGTTGGTATCGCCCTTGGGCGGGTACATCGCCACGGCGGCACCGACGTAAGCCTGACCGGCGGTGTAGGCTACTTTGTAGGGCTCATAGTCCATGCAGACATGGTTGGTCGGGACATAGAACAACTGCGTGTCCGGGCTGTAGGCCGCAGGTTGTTCGTCCTTGGTGCCAAGCGCTGCAGGGCAGATGCCCTTCGAGTTGCTGTCTTCGCCGTTGTGCTGCGTCGAATAGGCGTCGACGACCAGCGGACGGCCGTAGGTCTTGGACGACTTGTCCATATCGACCTTGGTTGCCCAGTTCACCACCGGATCGAATTTTTCCGCGACCAGCAATTCGCCGGTGGCGCGATCAAGCGTGTAGCCAAAGCCGTTACGGTCGAAATGGGTGAGCAGCTTCCTCGGAGTGCCGCCGATGGTCTGATCGGTCAGGATCATTTCGTTGACGCCATCGAAGTCCCATTCGTCATGCGGCGTCATCTGGTAGATCCATTTGACCGCACCGGTATCGAGGTCGCGCGCCCAAATCGACATCGACCACCTGTTGTCGCCGGGACGTTGCACCGGGTTCCAGGTCGAGGGATTGCCCGAACCGTAGTATACGAGGTTCAACTGGGGATCATAGGAATACCAACCCCACGTGGCGCCGCCGCCGATCTTCCATTGATCGCCTTGCCAGGTGGATGTCGATGAGTCAGGCCCGACCGGCTTGCCGAGGGAGGTCGTCTTGACCGGGTCGATCAGCGTGTCGGAGTCCGGCCCTTCTGAAAAGCCGCGCCAGACCAGCTTGCCGTCCTTGATATTGTAAGCGCTTACCCAGCCGCGAACGCCGAATTCGCCGCCGGAAACGCCCACCAGAACCTTGTCCTTGTACACGAACGGAGCGTCCGTGCCGGATTGGCCCTTGCCGGCCTCGCCATCCATCACCGACCAGACCTTGGCCCCGGTCTTGGCGTCGAGCGCGACCAGCGTCGTATCGGCTTGATGCAGGAAGATCTTGCCGTCGGCGTAGGCGACGCCACGGTTGACCGTGTCGCAGCACATGATCGGAATGACGTTCGGATCCTGTCTGGGTTCATATTTCCAGATGATCTTGCCATCATTGTTCAGATCGAGCGCATAGACCGTGTTTGGAAACGGCGTGTGCACATACATCGTGTCGCCAACCACCAGCGGACCGCCCTCGTGACCGCGAAGCACCCCGGTCGAGAACGTCCATGCCACCTGCAGCTTCTTGACGTTGGCCGCGTTGATCTGACTGAGCTTCGAAAAACGCGTGTTGGCGTCGTCGCCCTGCTGCATAACCCATTGCTTCGGATCCTTGGCCAGCTGCTCCAGCGCATCATCAGCACGCGCGCCAAACCCCTGCACGGCCAAGAGGCCGAAGACCGAAGTCGTGAGGACTAGAAATCTATTCATTCGCTTCCTCCTAGGTTTTTTGCCTAGAGGGTCGCTGACGCTCCTTGAACCACACATTCTCCGCGGGACGTCATTCGCCCTCATCTGGATGAATTTTTCCGACACGTTTCACCGCCCGTGAATCACTTCACAGCAAGTGAATTTGGAGTGCAGCGAACAGTGCCCACCTAAGTCTTCGAAACAACGGGCTCCCTATTCACCGTTGTACATGAAGCCAAAAGCACAAAAAGTCTAAGTAACTCTTCGGGCATAAGCAAGGAATGATTTGCGGGTTCTTGCACCGCAAATGTAAGCGGGAACCGTTGGAGCAGATAAGCATGATTGACAGAGACAAAACATTGCCGAAGTCTCTCATCGCTGAGAAAATGAAGGCCGAGAACGTGGCGATTTATCGAGGTTCACTTTCTACCTTGGGAATTTGGCGCGCCCATCTTTGCGGCCGCACGGAGTGGGCAGTGCGGTGGGTGGGCATTGCCTTTGGGACCATTTTGGTTCTGATCTTGCTGCCGGGCGATGGCCGGACGCAGCAACAAGCGCTCACGCCGCTGCTTACCTCGGAGGTCGCACCCGGCGTCTACGTTCACGTTGGCAACATCGATATGATGACTGAGGCCAACGAGGGAGACGCCGCCAATGCCGGCTTCATTGTCGGCGACGATGCGGTTGCGGTTATTGATACCGGCGGAAGTGCGCGCGAAGGAGCTCGCTTGCTTGCTGCGATCCGCGTCGTAACGTCAAAGCCGGTTCGCTATGTCGTCAATACGCATGTTCATCCAGATCACATATTTGGTAACGCGGCTTTCGGGCGGGATGGAACCATATTTGTAGGGCACAAAAATCTGCCGCGCGCGATGGCGGCACGGGGCGAGTTCTACCTGGGGGTATTTCGCGGGGTGCTTGGCGATGCGCTCATCAACGAAGTGAAGATCGTGCCGCCCACGCTGCTCGTCGACGACGAAATGCAACTCGATCTCGGCGGCCGCAAGCTGACTTTGAAGGCTTGGCAGGCGGGGCATACCGACAACGATTTGACCGTGTTCGATGATGCAACATCGACCCTGTTTGCCGGCGATCTGCTTTTCGTGACGCACGTGCCGGTCCTTGACGGCAGCATTCGTGGTTTTCTCGCCGATACTCAGCAGTTGCTGCGCATTCCCGCCGACCACGTTGTCCCCGGACATGGCCCGATCGTCAGCGACTGGCGAGGCGCCGTCGAAGACGAACGTCGCTACTTCAATGGCCTGGTCAGCGAATTGCACTCGCTCATTTCGAAAGGGGTACCCCTTTCTCTGGCCGCCAAGGAAGCCGGGCGAAGCGAACAGTCGCGGTGGAAATTATTCGACGAATATGGCTCACGCAACGTAATCGCTGCGTTCGGTGAACTCGAATGGGAATGAGCACGATTCGCCAGGCAAAAGAATTGCAATGGGAGCAGTTCAGCTTGCTGGTTGTCGCTTTTTCCTATATTTTTGACGTTGGTTCATTGTGGAAGTGGAACTCGACCATGTGGATCCTCTCAAGAGTCATCGCTTGCGTGCTAATGGTGGCGGGCTTTATTGCTGCCCCGACCGCGGTGTGTTCCCAGACGGCCACTACCGGGCAAGATCAGCCCTCGGAAGAGACATGGAACAGTATCAGGGACGACATCTTCAAAGGTCGCCCGATACTCGACGGCTCCGGGTTGATAGTACTTGATGCGCCGCGGCGCGCTGAGGATGCCGCCATTGTGCCAATTGGGATGCGCGTCAATTTCACCGGTGATGACAGGCGGACGCTGCAATCGCTGACGCTTGTGATTGACGAAAACCCCGCGCCGCTCGCAGGAAAATTTACGATTGGCCCGCGTTCCGGAGTGACTTCGATTTCGACGCGCGTCCGCGTCAATACCTATTCCTACGTTCGGCTCGTGGCTGAACTCAGCGATGGCAAGCTCTACGGCGTCAAGACTTACGTGAAGGCCTCCGGCGGCTGCTCCGCGCCGGCCTCATCGAACAGCGATGCCACCAAGTCAATGCTCGGACAAATGAAGTTCCGCACGTTCCGGCCGGAGTCGGACGCGCTGCCGGAAGCCCAGGTCATGATGCGCCATCCGCAGAATTCGGGCCTGCAGATGGACCAGCTGACACGGCTCTACATACCGCCGTTCTTCATCGAGAAACTCGAGATTTGGCAAGGCGATAATCCGGTACTCGCATTGGATGGCGGGATATCGATATCGGAAGATCCGAATATCCGTTTCAACTACAAGCCAAATGGCGCTGCGAAGTTTCGCGTTGAAGCTACCGATACGAGTAAAAAGCTGTTCAGGGATGAATGGTTGGTCGAAAAATCAATGTTATAGCGGCGTAGCCGCGCGGAGAACCGCTTAGAAGCAGCGCACTTCAGCTTCAGCTTGCGCGCGGCGGAATTCCTGCAATGCAAGCCTTGCCGGCTCGGTCGATCGAAATTCCGAGCCGACAGGTCCTGTGACTTGAGACATCGAGATAATTGTTTCAGCGGCCACGTAACGGTCGTAGGGGATAATCGACGCAATTACGTCAATCGAGCAGGAACATTTTTGCAGCAGTTCCTGCGTTTCACCATTGGCCTTCATACAGCCGAAAACATAGTCTGCCCGCGCCGATGTCGGATAGTCGTTGAGATCTTCAGCCGCAGCGCTCGGCACCACTGCGACGATCGAGACCGCCAGAAGCGCGATTGACCGGAAGAAGGTGCTCAAGCAGACCATCGTCAACACCTTTCACGCCATCGTCGCTGGGTTCGTCACAGTCGGCAACGTCTGGCCTCGTCAATCCGTTGCTACGATAAGGGGTTCGATGCGCTGCAACGCAAACACGGGAGGCTGGGATCTGGGTCCAAGTGAAAATAGTTTTGTCAGGATCGGCAATCTGGGTCAAGCTTGCCCCGCCTAAGCTTGCTGCACGCAACGCGGTACGCTAAATCGCGGCAGTGACCTCGAAAATCTGCGCGTCGGAATTATCGGTATGACGCGCGTCATCTGCGGGCGACGATGTAACGCACGAGTTCTTGAAATCCCTGTTCGCCAGTCCTGCGGACGGGGTCGGCGCCTTCGGGAAACGGTAATGAAGTCATCCGAGTTCACTCAGACCCTCGCTCTCGAGATCGATCGCGTCAGCCATCGCTACGATGCGCGGGTCGCATTGAACGATGTGAGCTTCGCGGTCGGGCAATCGTCCTTTACCGTGTTGTTGGGATTGAACGGTGCCGGCAAGTCGACGCTATTTTCGCTGATCACACGTCTGTATGCGATACGGTCAGGTCAAATTCGGATTTTCGGGCACGATGTTGCGAGCGAGCCGGGTGCAGCCTTGAGCAAGCTCGGCGTCGTCTTTCAGTCCCGCGCTCTCGATATCGACATTTCGGTTCGGCAGAATCTGATGTACCACGCTGCGCTGCACGGCATCGCCAGCCCGCGAGCCAAAGTACTGATCGCGCAGGTTCTGGACCGCGTCGCAATGTCCGACCGCAGCATGGATCGTGTCGGAAATCTCTCGATCGGGCAGATGCGCCGTATCGAGATCGCGCGTGCGCTGCTCCACCAGCCCCGTCTGCTTCTGCTGGACGAGCCGACGGTTGGCCTCGACATCAAGGCGCGTGCGGACATTCTCGACCATGTTCGCAGGCTGTCGACGATCGATGGGATCGGCGTGCTCTGGGCGACGCATCTCATCGACGAAGTCGCCGCCGGCGATGACGTGGTGGTCCTGCATAAGGGCAGGGTTCTTGCGCATGGTGCGCTCGACAAGGTTGTCGGCAAGTCCGACGGCGCCGATCTTCGGGACGCGTTCAGTCGGCTCACCGGCGCCGCCGATCAAGACGAACTGGAGGCCGCCAGATGACCGCCGCGGAAGCAATGGACAGGCACGGCTTTTCGCTGGCGCAGTATTTTATCTGCCTCAAGGGGATCGTCTGGCGTGAAGCGTTGCGCTTCATCCATCAGCGCGAACGCTTCGTCTCCGCGCTGGTACGGCCGCTGGTCTGGCTTTTTATTTTCGCCGCCGGGTTTCGGCAGGTTCTGGGTCTCTCGATCATACCGCCATATGAGACCTATGTGCTCTACGAGGTCTATATCGCGCCCGGACTGATCGCGATGATACAGCTTTTCAACGGCATGCAATCGTCACTCACGATGGTCTATGACCGCGAAACCGGCGGAATGCGCACGCTGCTGGTCAGCCCATTTCCGCGCTGGTGGCTACTCGCATCGAAGCTCTTGGCGGGCACGTTGGTATCGGTCCTGCAGGCCTATGCCTTCCTGCTGATCGCCTGGTTTTGGGATATCGAAGCGCCGCCTCTTGGCTATCTGGCGCTGTTACCGGCGCTGCTGCTCAGCGGTTTCATGCTTGGAGCGCTGGGGATGCTCATTTCCTCATTGATCAAGCAGCTCGAGAATTTTGCCGGTGTGATGAATTTCGTGATCTTTCCGATGTTCTTTGCGTCGTCGGCGCTGTATCCGCTTTGGCGCGTCAAGGAATCGAGCCCGCTGCTTTATTATGTGTGCGAGCTCAATCCCTTCACGCATGCGACCGAACTCATCCGCTTTGCACTTTACGAGCAGGTAGCATGGGTTTCCCTCAGCGTCGTCCTCGGTTGTACGGTGGCGTTTCTGTTTGGAGCGATTTTAGCATACGATCCGGCGCGCGGTTTCCTTGCTCGCCGAAATACACCCGGGGGGTAGGCGATCGGTTTTCCCCGGAGGTTCAGAAAGCGACCTTCAGGCCGGTATAGACGGCACGCGGTCGCGCCGGGCTGAGCGAGCGTGGATCCGTGAAGGCCGCGCCGCCATTGGCGAAATTGGGAAGCGCTCCGGTGTTGAAGAATGTCCCGTAGGTCGAATAGCGATTGTCGAAAATATTATCCGCGCGCGCGTAGATCTGCACCGTTTTGTTGATTTGATAGGATGCGTGCAGGTTGAAAACCGCGTAGCCGGGCAGTTTCGGTGCTTGATTGGAGGCGTCGCCCACGAAATACTGGCTGCTGATATACAGCATGTCCCCCCCGACCTTTAGCGCATCGGTGATGAAATAATCGACGCCCGCCTTGACGCGGTGCCGGGCGATCGCGGGAATCTGATCGCCTGGTTGAACCTGGATATTGCCTTTTGCATCCGCAAACGGACTGTTGGAGGCGAGCGTCAGGGCGTCGAGAAATCGTGCGTCCACGAGGGTATAGCTGGCATATAGAGTTGTTGTGGACGACTTGAGATTGACTTCAGCCTCTACGCCTTGGCGGCGGGTCGAACCGACGTTCTGGAAAAAACCAAATCCCTGCAGCACCGGGCTGGGAATTGCGAGGATGTCATCCGTGTTGTCCGCGCGGTAGACTCCGAGCTTCCATCCGAGCGTGCCGATGTTCAGGTCTTTGGTGCCGCGAAAGCCGGCCTCCACGGTATGGGATACGACCTGTTTCAGCGGCGGATCGGAGACCAGAAACGCGGCGATGATGCAGGGATGTGCCGGATCGGCGCAGCCGAGCTCCAACGGGGTCGGCGCCCGATTGGCTTCAGAATAGCCGGCATAGGCCGTTAATCCGGGAGCGATCTTATAGGTGCCCCCGATGATCGGATTGAAGCGCGTGTAGGTATCGTTGCCGTTTAACGAAGTGCCGATCTGGTCTTGCAGGCTGATATTGGCGACATTGAAGCGGCCGCCGCCAGTCAGCGAGAACGCATTTGTGACGTCGAAAGTATCGAGCGCATAAAGCCCAGTGTATTGATTGGTGGTGCGGAGGTCGACCGGGCCTATCGAAACCGGATTGCCGGACTGACCGAGAAATATTCCACTACCGCTGACGACATAGTTTGAACCGATTGTCCCAAGCTCTGCGCTGGCCGCGAAGTTGGTCACGCTGGAATCGAAACTGGCTCCGACCACCAAGTGATTGTTGTGACCGAACAACCGGTCGGTATTAGTTGCCTGCAGCGAGACGCCGGTCGTGGTCGAGTGGGTCGTCGTCCGATCAAGTTCTCCCAGCACGGCACTAGGATCGAAGGGATTGGCGAGCTGGACCCCATTCAAGCCATTTGCCGGCGTGCTGCCATTGCCAAAGCAAAGCTGCATCGGGTTGGCTGTGCATGGTTGAGTGCCGGTCGGGTTGCCATCAACTATGTGCTGCTCAAAAACCCTGACATGGGCGGAGCCTTCGATCGTCCAGGTCGGCGTTGCCTCGATCTTCCCGGTAAGATTGACATAGCCAACGCGGTTTTCCGTGGTCTGGGGAGTGGTGTAGGTTGCGCCCCAATAATGCTGGAGCAATTCGGCCGGTACGGTTGCTGTCGCGCCGAAATCATTGTCTGCGACGCCCATATTGACATGGAATTCAGCTTGGTCGCTCTTGGCGCCGATGTCGCCGTAGAATCGTCGAACGTTCGACGCCGAAAAGTTGCGAAAGCCGTCATCATGCAATCCCTCGAGCGCGCCGTAGACGGAAAAATTGTCAACCTGCTTACCCCACTGAGCCGAACTTTGGATACGCCCGAACGAACCACCCATCGTATCGATTTCGGCTCCATGGTAGTTGAAGCCGTCCTTCATCTGCACATTGATTGCTCCACCCAGCGCATTAAGGCCAAAAGCGGGATTGTTGGTCACCACGCTAATGGATTGTATCGCAGCGGTCGGAATCAGATCCCAGTTGACGGTGTCGCCGAAAGCCTCGTTGACGCGTATGCCGTTCTGGTAAACCGCGAGCCCCTGAGGGGTCCCGGACACGGGCGAAGCAACGAAGCCACGAAACTGCACGTCCGGCTGGAAGGGATTGCCGGCAACTTCATTGACAATGATGCCCGGCACGTATTTTTGCAGCGCGTCGCCGACGTTCAGCGACCCGGTTTGCTTGATTTGGTCGGCGTCGACCAGATTGATGCTCGCCGGTACTTTGTCCGGATCAATGCTGGAACCGGCAAGCGGCGTCGTCGAATACACAAAGACCCTCGGCAGGCTCCGAATCTCACGGGAGGCATTTTGATCGCGGTCGGGCTTGGCGCCTGGCTTCGCCTCGGTCACCAGGGTTGGTGGCAACACGTGAGCGGCGTCGGGTGCGTCTTGGGCGCGAGCACTATCATCCCTGGAAATCGGGTATATAGATATCAACACAATGAGCAGGAATCGAGCGCCCATCCCTCTCGTCTCATTCCGCTGCGGGTCCGCCGCTCGGCAATGCTAGGAGATCAATGGACGATCGGCGTCGGGAAATTTAGAACGAGCCATCGGGAAAAAGTCCCGGCCCCTCTCATCGTGAATTATGCCGGTTGAAACATCTGCGATGGCTGGCTCCCACAGGGAACCGTAGCCTCCACGGTGACTCCTTGACTTGTCGATGCCACGGTCATCGTGCCACCCAACGCCAGTACCCGCTCGCGCATGCCGAGCATGCCGAAACCCTGCTTATGGTCGGCCGGCAGGCCTGCGCCATTGTCGCGCACGCTCACCGTGATCGCTTTAGTTCCGTCGGCTCCCGTTAGGGAGGAGGCGGCTGGCTCGACGGTGACATCGATGTGTGTCGCGCGGGCGTGGCGGAACACGTTAGTGAGAGCTTCCTGGATGATGCGATAGATCGTCAGTTCCGCCGTTTCGCCGCGCGCGCCGAGTGAGGGCGAGATCGAGGTTTCGATCACCACATCGGGGTGGGTCTCGCGCCAGAGGCGCGTCAACGCAGCGAGTGCATCAGCAAGCCCGAGTTCCGCAAGTCCCACGGGCCGCAGCCGTTCGAGGACGCGCCGATTGAATTGCTGTAGTGCATTCACCTGATCGGACATCGCGCCTATGTGCTTGCGTAAAGCTTCGAGATCAGGCTCGGGCGTGTCGGCCAATCGTGTCAGCGAGGACGTGTGCGCGCGCAGTGCGAATAGGTAGGGGCCAAACTCGTCGTGCAGGTCGCGCGCGATTTCCTTGCGCTCGACATCTTGCAGCGACACCACTCGCTCGGCAAGTTGCCGCTTGTCTTCGACAGCCGTGCCCAGGACAGACGCAAGATGGTTCAGTTTGCCGCAGATCACCGCCAGCTCGGGCGGGCCGCTGGCCGTGACCCGCGTGTCATAACGGCCCGCCTCGATGCTGGTCATGGCATCCGCGAGCGCTTGAATGGGCTGTAGCGCGCGGCTTACGACTGTCATCGTGATCAGGAAAAGCGCTGCGGCGATCACGGATCCGATCTCGATCTGGTCGACGATGCCGTCCCAGATCTCGGCGATTTCGTCTGTCGGATGCGAGGTAATGACGAGCGACCCCAACGATCTGCCGTTCACCACGATCGGCACGCCGACGGTTGTCTGCTCCGGGTGAATGAGAGCCACGAACCATTCGGGGACCTGCTGCGGTTCGCCTGAAACGCTCGGTGGCGCGGGTGTCGCAGACGTGCTGTCTCGGGCCGCGTCGCGGGTGATACTGACATGGCGCAGTTGTTTCAGACCTTCGACAATCTGATCCAGCCCGGCTTCGGGATCGCGTGCCTCATTGAGACCTGACACTAAAGTCTCAACAAATCCGCGCGCGAGCCTGATCACGCTTTGATCCTCGGCCATCACCCGTGGCGCGGCCTCCAACAGGAGCCGTGCGATGTTGATGACCAAACCGAGCGCCATAATGAGCGCCAAAAGTGTGTTCAGCCGTCCGCGCAGGGAGAGTTTCTGCCACATCGCCATGTTCCGCTCCGGTCGCAAAACGTTGACAGCCTAAAACAGCGGCTATCTAATTGAAGGTACCTCACTTCTTCTGGGAGCACATAGTGCGAAGGTGCAAGAGGCGAGCGATGAAACACGCGGTCGGACGCCGCGTCCAACGTTGCGTTTGGCGTGTACCTTGTTGCGCTGCAAACTGATTTGCGCGAAAATGACCACGGGGTCTTCCGGTGGATGCCAATGCGTATCCTGATCGTTGACGATCACCCGATCGTGGCTTCGGGTTGTCGTGCGTTGCTGGCCGGCACCCGCGATGTCACGATTCTGGAAGCGTCAGACGCCGAAAGCGGGGAGCGGGCCTTTGTCGCCGAACGACCCGACGTTTGCATCGTCGACATCAATCTGCCGGGCGTTTCGGGCTTCGAGCTCGCCCGGAGAATTATGATACGCGATGGAGCGGCGCGCATCATCATGTTCAGCATGAATGACGATCCCATATTTGCAGCGCGCGCCATCGAGGCAGGCGCCAAAGGCTACGTCTCCAAATCCGGCGACCCCGGCGACCTGGTCGAGGCCATTCGCAAGGTGGGCGAGGGCGGGGTATTCCTGCCGCCTGCGATCGCACAAAGCATCGCATTTGCCGGTCCGGGATTTGCCGAAAACCGTCTTGCGAAATTGACAGCACGCGAGATTGAGATATTGCGCCTGCTGGGCGCAGGCAAAAGCCTCTCGGAGATCGCTTGGCTGGTGCATTCATCCTACAAGACGATCGCAAATACCTCTTCTGGCATGCGGCAGAAGCTGGGTTTGCGTTCATCTTCCGAACTTGTGCGATTCGCGATCGAGAGCCGCCTGGTATGATGCCTAGCCATCGGCTGAAAGGGCCGTCGCCCGCGATACCAGCTGACGCATTTCATCGCCAATCGATGCGACGACGTCTCTGCTGCGCACTCCCCGTGGCGGCGGCAGCGACTTCTCGACAATGATGCGTGTTGGCCGGTCGGACAGGAAGAACAAGCGATCCGACAGTTGGATAGCCACGTCCAGATCATGGGTCACGAACAGCGTCGTTGCCTTGGTCCGCCTCGTCAACGCCACGAGTTCGTCGCGCAGCCGGGCCGCGACGGCTTCGTCTAGCGACACAAAGGGTTCATCAAGCAGAAGAAAATCCGGCCGCGCCGCGAATGCGCGGGCAATAGCGGTGCGTCGTGCAAGTCCCAGGGACAATTCGCCCGGATACCGTGCCAGATGCGAGCCGAGGCCCAATACCCCGATCAGCTCCGTTAGGTCAGCGCTGGTATCGCCAGCAGGGAGTGCAAGCCGGATGTTTTGCTCGACCGTGCGCCAGGGCATAAGGCGAGGCTCCTGGAACACAATCCCGAGGCGGCCTTCACCTGGAGCGCGGATCCGACCGCGGAAATCCGGATCGAGTCCGGCTGCGATCTTCAGGATCGTTGTCTTGCCGCAACCGGAAGGACCGATCAACGCTCCGAACGAGCCTGCCTCAAGCCGGAGTTTTAGGCCGCGAACGACTTCCACCGGCGTGCCATCAGCCGATTGGTAGACCTTCGAATCGATGCAAAGTTCAAGCAGGGCGGCGTCGCCAGCGGTTTGCACGTCGTTCAAGCGGTTGCACCAGATAGCCTTCGACCACAAGCATAAGCACGATAAAGGAAATCGCATAGCTTAGTATCTGAGTCATGTCGAACAGTGAGAAAGCCGAACCCAGCACGAAACCCACGCCATTCGGGCGTCCGAGCAGTTCGACCACGAGCACGATCTTCCAGACGATCGAGAGCCCGGAACGCGAGCAGGCCGCCAGATATGGAACCAATTGCGGTACTGTCACGTGGCGGATCCTCGAGAACCAGGTGAACTTGAATGCCTTTGCCATCTCGTCAAGTTCGGGATCGAGCGCACGGGCGCCCTCGCGAATGACGACAATCACATTAGGAAGCTTATTGACCGCCACGGCCAGAATGGCCGCTGTTTCGTTGAGGCCAATCCAGACGTAGGTGAAGATAATCGTCACAAGCGCAGGCATGTTGATCAGCACGATCAGCCATGGGTCGGCGTACCGATCGGCGGTTTTCGAGCGTCCCATCGCATAACCCGCGATGATGCCGAGGACCATCGCGATCGCAAAAGAGCAGATCACACGCGCCAGCGTGCAGGCCATCTGATACGGCAGCTCGCCGGAACGGACCTCAGCGAGGATTGTCGCGCCGACGGTCAGCGGACCCGGCAACAGGCGGGATTGAACCAGTGCCGCTATAACAGCCCAAACCGCCATCAGGACAGCAAGCGAATAAATCCTCGTCAATGCCCGGTCTCCCGCGGGGAAGTTTGATAGTAAAGGCCAGGATCGAGCTCCTGCAGCGGACCAACAAGTGCCGGGCCGCCAATGCCGGCAAGCGTCTTGAAGAGCGCGCGGGCGTCAGCCTGTTCCGCCGCTATCGTCCGCCGCGGCATCCCTGCTCGGGTCTGGTCGCGGAAAGCCTCGAATGTCCGTTCATCTTCCGCATTCATCAGCGGCCGCAGCGCGTCCCATTCCTCATCGGATTGCCGCATGATGTCGTTGGCGTGTTGCGCAACCACGATAAAGCGATCGATCGTACTTTGGTGATTGGCCGCAAAATCTTCAGAAAAGGCGTAGCCGATCAGCGCGACCGGCTCCTTGAGCCCGAGGGCAACCTCCGCATCGCGCACGTCGAGCAGGCGACGATAGCCCTGAGCCTCCAGCCTGGCGCAGAAGTTCCAGTAATTGAGGCTCGCCTCGGCTTCCCCCTGTAGTAGTTTTTGAAAAATCAGCGGCGGCGCGCCGTACTGGAGTGTTGTATCGCGTTTGAGATCAATTCCCTCGCGGGTCGCGGCGGCCTGGACAATAAGCCAGCTTTTATCGAGCGGGCCGCCCGCAACGGCGAGGACCCCGCCCTTGAGATCGCCGATGCTTCGCAGCGGTGAGTCCGCCTTTACCATGACGGAGCCGACCGCGCTGGAATAGGGATAGAACAGCAATTTGGCGCCAAGCGCCCGTGCCCGCGCGATCCAAAGCCAATCGACGATAGCAAGATCGACCGAACCGCTGTTAAGAGCGAGCTTACCCGCATCCGGCGAGGCGTATTCGCTGACCTGCAGATCGAGACCGGCCCTTGAGGCAAGGCCATGGCGGCGGATTACGTCCAGTTGCCAGGCGAAGGTACCGGTCTTTTGCAGACCTATTCGCAAGGTCTCGCTGGCCAGCGCCGGAGTCGTCTCAACGAGCAGACAAAGCGTCAGGAAAATTCTGAGCATTCACGATGTTTCCGAGCGACCGGAGTCTGCTGCGAAGCAAAATCGACCGCGGGTTCGAGGACAACCTCCAACGCGGTCATTCTTGCGTGAAAAAATGAACGACCACAAGCTGGAACTCCTCGAACTATTGGTTGGAGCGCAGAGCGGATATTTCAATACCGCGCCCCCAAATTGCTACGAAGGCGGCCTGAAGCGGCTAGGATGCGGCATGGCAGAGTTCAAGGCAGCGGAGCGGTTTGTTGCGCCAGCAAAAAGGCTGGCAAGATATTGCCTCATGCTTGTACTTGCGGTCGTCTCGACCGACGCCCGCACCGCAACAATCGATACCGAGCATCTGTTCGGCTTCACCATAGGAAGCGATTTGGGCGAGGTCGGCGAAAAAGAAATAGAGAATTCTGTTACCGGACGATTTGGAAAACAAACCGGAACGTACAATGCGGGTTCGGGAACGTTGTCGGCAGAATCGGTGCCGATCGCAAATCTCAGGACTGAAATTACCGGCGAGGTTCTCGGTTATTCCATTGCAGACGTCGGCGGATTGGCCGACCAGCGGTATGTCGCATTTGGAGGTTTGTCCGCGGACATCCGCTATCGGTTCCTCGACCGCTCCACCTCGCCATTCGGCTTTGCGATAGGCGCCGAGCCTCGATGGCGACGGGCCGATGACGTCACTGGTCAACCCGCCAGCCAATATGGCGTCGACCTTGTCGCTGCAGCCGATTGGGAGCCGATCCGTGATCGCGTCGTTGCGGCTTTCAACCTGCTTTACCAGCCCGAGACCACGCGTTTGAAATGGAACAACACCTGGTCGCAGCAATCAACCGCGGGCATGGCGATTGGCGTGATGACGCAGATAAAGCCGGGGCTCTTCGCCGGCGGCGAGGCGCGCTATCTGCGCGCCTACGATGGGCTCGGTTTGCAATCGCTCGCCGGGCAAGGCTTTTTCATCGGGCCGACCCTATACCTGCAACTCCCCAAAAAGGCCTGGATCGCGCTCGCCTGGAGCGCCCAGGTTGCCGGCCAGGCGAGAACTTCAGTTGGTTCGCTCGATCTGGTCAATTTCGAACGCCGTCAGGCGCGTCTGTTGTTCGGCGTCAACTATTGAGCCCACGCCCTCTGCCTCTATTTGACGCAATCCTTCAGATTTTTCTCCTCGATCGAAAAAACCAAACCTTCCTTGACGTCGATATTCCGGACCACGCAAGTCCGTCCGCTCTTGTCGACAAACCTGACGTCGTACACGCCGGGGGGCGTGCCGGTGATTTTCAGGCGCTCGTCATGATCGACGGTATGATCAGCATCGTTGTCGGCCTGATTCCGGCCCCAGTCGTTCTTCCCGGCGGGCGAGAGTTGCACGGAAGTGATGGTATTGGCGGTCAGATTCCAGAACCGGGTGTCTTTCGCCAACGCGCTCATCGGAAGCAGCGTTGAAACGAGGATTGTCAAAGCCGTTCCCCTGGTCATTTTTTGCTCCATTCCTAATTTCCTGGGATCGCAATTGATATACGCCGGTTTATGAACAGAGCGAAGGCATTGAAATCCGCATTGCTTGTCGCAAAGTGCGTATTTGCGATGGAGGAACGACGATGACGGTGTCCTCAGGGATTCTCGCGCGAGTCCTGACCATTGCCTTTATCGCTGCCGGCGGGGCGGGCACAGCCTGCGCCGCTTCTGCCGCGGCCATCTTTCCGTTTGAGATCTTCGACACTAGCGGCGAGGCCCCGCAATCCGACCTGAACGAACGGCTTGCAATGGCAACGCGGGTGTTGTCGGAAGCCCTCGAAAAAACCGGTCGTTATTCACCTGTCGATCTCGGGCCATTCAGCACCGCGGTTGAGGCGACCACACCTCGCTACCAATGTGGAGGTTGCTTTCTGCCTGTTGCGCACAAGGCCGGCGCTGCTGTCGCCGTCGTATCCGTTGTTCACAAGGTTTCGTCGCTGATCTCGTCGATGGACATTTGGATCATCGACGCTTCCAGCGGAGCTGGGGTCGCGCACCTCGGCGGCCAGATTCGTGGTGACACCGCCGAAGCCTACGAGCACGGCGTGCGCTTCTTGGTCAGGAACCGGCTGCCGGAGGAGGATCCTCCGGGCAGTGGCGCGTCATCGAAATAATCGTATGAACCAGATCGCCGGTTACGGATTGAAACGCGCCGCGTGCCAGCGCAGGTGAGCTTCCATAAATGTCGATACGAAGTAGTAGCTGTGGTCATAGCCGGGCTGGCGACGAAGCACGAGAGGAATGTCCGCCTGCGTACACGCTTGCTCCAGCAATTCAGGACGAAGTTGTCCGGTCAGGAATGGATCGGCGTCACCAACATCGACCAGGAAACCGGGAAACCGCGCCCCATCCTCGATCAATGAGACCGTGTCGTACTTGCGCCAGGCATCACGCGCCTCACCAAGATATCCGCCCAGTGCCTTCATTCCCCACGGTACTTGTGACGGAGCAACGATTGGAGAAAACGCGCTGGCGGCCCGGTAACGGTCGCGATGGCGCAGGGCAATCGTCAGGGCGCCGTGTCCGCCCATCGAATGACCGAGAATCGATTGCCGTTTGGGATCGGATGGAAAGTGGTCGGCGATCAATTCAGGCAATTCTTCGGTCACATAGCTCCACATGCGATAGTTGGATGCAAATGGTGCCTGCGTGGCATCGACGTAGAAGCCGGCGCCGAGCCCGAAATCGTATGCGCCGGCGGGATCGCCGGGCACTCCCTCGCCCCTCGGACTGGTGTCGGGCGCGACAAACAGCAAGCCCAATTCGGCGCAGGCTTTGCGAAACTCGCCCTTTTCCGTAACGTTGGCGTGGGTACAGGTGAGGCCGGAGAGATACCAGACCACAGGAAGTTTCGCGCCGTCCTTGTGCGGCGGAACGTAGACCGAAAAGGTCATACCGGTTCCGGTTTCGCGACTGGAGTGCTTGTAAACACCCTGCACGCCACCGTGTGATTGATTCAAGGAAACGGTTTCGAGTGTCATGATTTAAGGGCTCCGGCGCCGCAACTACGCGAGGGTGGCAATAAGTCAATCCTGTCGCAAACACCAGCGGATGGCGAGCGCCACCGGAGCTGATGCTTGCGCAAGGTCAGTCCTTCAAGCGGCCTTGGATTTGGCCAAATGCATGGCGATCGCATCCATCAGAGCCGGAACAGACAATCGTTTGGCTCAAACCCGAGTTCCCTAAGGCGCGACTTGATTCCACTTATGTCCTTGGTCCGCACTGACCCTTACGTTGAGAGTATAACGCGCTCACGGTGGCGCACGTCGGAAACGTAAGCCGTACTGCTTAGAAGCCCCGCGAAGATTGTGTGTTCCTGAAAGATTGCACGCTGACATCCAATGTCAAGACCGGCGAGCGGCGTCACCGGAACCAAAGGGTCTGGTCGCAGTGACGCCGTGCTGGGCCAGGCCAGTGCACAGCGTCTTACGGCGGAATGCCGGCTTGCCCGGGCAACAGACAGCGGCTCGACGTTGGCTTTAGCTTGCCCGCGTGTCTCATCTCTTTGTCCTCACAAGTTGTGCTGCTTTTGTCGATTTTTTGAAACGGCAGTGTGAATTGGACGTATTATCATCAAAGACCGCTAGAACGGGAGGAGGGCAGATTGATCGAAATCATCCTGACTGTCTGTGCCGTCGCCAATCCCGCCAACTGCGAGGAGAAGTACCTTCAATTCGCCTGGGAAGGGTCACTGCAACAGTGCATGATGGCCGCACAGCCCTATATAGCCGAATGGATTGGTCGACATCCTGCCTGGCGGGCCACGAAGTGGAGCTGCGATTACCCTGGCAGCAGGAAGACAAAGATTTGACTTGGCTCCGTTGTGGCAAGAGCTGCGCGTTTGCGACGGTGCTGTGGATTTCAATTCGGACCGAAGGCGACCCCCCAGGGCAACTCGCCGACCTGAATCGTTTTGATGACCCGCAAGCGCGGCACGTCGATTACCGAAACGTCGTTGGAAACGCCGTTTGCGACCAGCAAATATTTCTCGTCAGGCGTAAATGCACCGTGCCAAACCCGTTGGCCGACCAGCAGGTATTTCAGGACGGCGTGAGTGACACCGTCGACCACTGCCACCCGATTTGCGGGTCCGAGATCGATGAAGCCGAGCTTGCCATCTCGGGTGATATTGATGCCGACGGGTTGGATCGCCTCGGATCGAAGGCCCGGAATCTCGAACGCGACCGTTTGCTTGAGCTGGCGTGTCGCCGGATCGATGATCGCAAGGCCGCCGCCGATTTCAGAGGTTACCCATAACTCCGATCCGTCAGCCTTAAATGCGGAAAAGCGTGGACGAGCTCCAACGAGCAGGTTACCTGCGATCTGGCGGCTTGCAGTGTCGATAAAATGGACCATGCTCGTTGTTTCGGACGTGCATATCAGGATCTTGGAATCCGGGCTGACCGCCATGCCTTCGGGCTCAACACCGACCGACACTTCGCCTATCGACGCGCGCTTCTCCAGGTCGATCACAGTCACCATCGCGTCATTTTCATTTGCGACGTAAAGAATCTTGCCCGCCGGATCGAGCGTGAATTGCTCGGGATCGGGGCCTGAAGGCAGTTCGCCGACCACGGCCAGGCTCTTCGTGTCAATGACCTGGATGACGTCGTCGTCACCGAGCGCTACGTAGACCAATTTACCATCGCGAGATACTTCGATGCCGCGTGGTCTCTGTCCGGTCTTGATGGTTGCGATCGTCTCCATCTTGTCGGTGTCGATCACGGAAACCGTATTGCTCTTCTCGTCGGAGACGTAGGCGAGAAAGGCGAGGGCAGGATCAACTGAAAGAGAAAGAGCGATCAGCGCAAAGGCGGACACCGCAAACAAGCGCAAATCGAGCATGTGGCTTTTCTCCAGACGTCACAACGACAATTCGGCGGCGGCCCGCCCGCCGGGAACCCCGGCCCAATAGACCATCGATTGAGAGCGACCTGGTTTGGCAAGTCGTTGCCCTTCATCACTGATGGAGTATCTTGACCGGCGCGCGCAAGTGTAAAGGAAACCGAGCGAAGCTGGTAACAATGCATGAACGTAATGTTGCGTTGCACCGAGCCGTCGGTTCCGTCGTCACTTTGGAGACACAAATTGCTGCGGTTTTTGGTTACTGTCTGCGCACTGGTGGTTTGGAGCGGAGCGGGCTTGTCGGCCGACCAGCAACTCGAAATAACGATCGGCTACCTCCGCCAGACACCATCGAAGATCAGGATATCGCTGATCGATGTACCGGCGGCCAACGATGGTCTCGCGGGCGCCCAATTGGCGACCGAAGACGACAATGCCACCGGACGCTTCCTCAATCAGCACTATACTTTGGTCGAGAGGGTACTTGGCGAGAATGACGATACGGTCGCCGCAATGAATGCGCTTGCCGACCAGGGTGTGTCTTTTATCGTGACGAGCCTCGATGCGGATCGGCTACTGAAGCTCGCGGACGCCGGCCGGGCGCGTGGGGAGACATTGATCAACGCATCCGCACTGGACGAACGGCTGCGGGAACAGGATTGTCGCGCCAACGTCGTACATGTTGCTCCGACGCGCTCCATGCTCGCCGACGCGCTTGCGCAATATTTGGTCTGGAAGAAGTGGAACAAATGGGTGCTGTTCAAAGGTTCGCACGAAAAGGATGGTTTGTTCGCTGAAGCAT
>Ga0209517_10003134_pt1 | contig 22670 bp, 32 predicted proteins | sample PeaSoiMetSII2010_FD_187695 | JGI IMG/M metagenome (GOLD analysis project Ga0209517, IMG submission 187695) | Peat soil microbial communities from Weissenstadt, Germany - SII-2010 (SPAdes) (version 2) | ecosystem: Environmental > Terrestrial > Soil > Wetlands > Peat | place: Germany...
GCCTATGGAGGCGCGGTCATCCAAGATCTGGGCTACTACCCATTCGGCAGTAAAGAATTCAGCAACCTGGTGCACTACGTACGCAGCGGAGACTTCGTTCGTGAGCTGCTGCTGGAAAGCCAGGATGTCAACGAGTACGCCTTCGCGCTGGGCGCACTGTCGCACTATGCATCGGATATCGCCGGTCACCCGGCGGTCAACCAGTCCGTCGCGATCGAGTATCCGAAGCTGCGGGCGAAGTACGGCAAGTCCGTCCGGTACGCCCAGGACAAGACCGCGCATCTGAAAACGGAGTTCGGATTCGACACGGTACAGGTTGCGAAGAATCGTTACGCGTCGCAGCAGTACCACGATTTCATCGGATTCCAAGTGTCCAAGCCCCTGCTGGAACGTGTCTTCCCCGTGGTCTACGGAGTGGAGTTGAAAGACGTGCTCACCCGCGAGGAGCTGGCGGTGGGTTCGTATCGTTTTGCGGTCAGCCGCATGATTCCGGAAATGACCCAGGTCGCGCTGCAAACCCACAAGAAGGACCTGATGCGCGAAACTCCAGACTTCGCGAAACGCAAATTCCTGTACCGTCTTTCGCGCTCTGATTACGAGAGGCAGTGGGGAAAAGACTACGTCAAGCCGGGCGTGGGCACCCGGATCTTGTCAACGCTCTTGCGATACATGCCGAAAATCGGTCCCTTCAAAGGGCTGGCGTTCAATAACCCCACTCCCCAAACTGAGGACCTGTATTTCAAGAGCATCAACACGACCGTCGATCAGTACCGGGCCTTTCTCGAAGAAGTGCGCACCGATTCACTGGTCGTTCCCAATTGTGATTTGGATAGCGGGAACGTAACCAAAGCAGCGGAGTATTCGCTGACCGACGACACCTATGCGACGTTGCTCGCTCAGTTGTCAGAGCGCAAGTTCGATCGGACGTCTCCGGAGCTGCGCGATAACATCCTGCAGTTCTATTCCGACCTCTCGGTACCGATCGAAACGAAGAAGGACCAGCCTCGCTGGCAAGGCGTGCTGACTGAGCTGGACCAGTTGAAATCTGCGGCGCCGATGCCGACTGTCGCGGGCAGCCTCGCACAGTGATCCCGATCCGTGCCACGGCGAGGGCTGCCACAACGACGAACATGTCGTTGGCTACTACAATTCCGGCGACCAAAATAAAATCGGACCAACAACAATGCTTTCCAGAAAAGGGCCCGTCACATGATCCACACAACCACCCTTTGTCGATTCGGTATCTTGCTTCGCACTTTGATCTTTTCTCTCGGTGCAGTCGTCGCGCTTGCCCAGACAGGCCTTGCACAATCTGTTCCCAACGTAACCCGCAAGGTGCCGCCAGTAATCGTCATCGGTTTTGTCGGCGGGTTCATCAAGCACGATAATCTGGTCCACAGCGAGGTGCAGCTCGCGGCGCGCCTGCGCAAGGCTTACCCCACGGGCGTCGACGTGGAGACCTTTGAGAGTTACCACGGGGAAAAAGCCCGAGAGAAGATCCTGAGCCTGCTGGACGCGAACCATGATGGGATTCTAACGTCCGCCGAGAAACAAAATGGTCGCATCATCATTTACGGGCATAGCTGGGGCGGCTCGGAAGCCATCGCTTTGGCAAGTAAACTAGAGAAGGATGGCATCCCGGTGCTTCTCACCATTCAAGTGGATAGCATCTCTAAGATTCACCAAAACGATGCGGTCATCCCGGCGAACGTAGCCCAAGCCGCCAATTTCTACCAACCGGACGGCCTTCTCCACGGCCAGTCCGAAATTCGCGCGGCCGACCCTGCACGCACGATTATCATCGGGAATTTTCGATTCGACTACAAAGGGATCCCGTATAAATGCACCCAGTATCCCTGGTACGACCGCATCTTCGGGAAATCCCACACCCAAATTGAATGTGATCCAGGTGTGTGGAAACAAGCAGAGGCTCTGATACGGTCGAAACTACCCTCAACAGGAGGGAAGGTAACTGCAACCCGTTGATGACATGACCGATGCTGTTCCGAATATCGTGAGAGACAAACCGTAAGGAAATTATTGCAGAGCTAACTCGCCTCAAGAATGCTGCTGTCAATGTGGTCCGCGACATGGAAAAGAATCACACCGTGGCCTTTGCGGCGGCGCTGTCGTACTGTTTTGTTTGCTGGATTTGCTAAAAAAAGACGTAAAGCGATTAGGCCCCCCGGCGACGAGGTTGCAAGCTCGTGCGGGAAGTTTCGGGGCCGTTTGCTTTCTGTCTCCGTTTGTATTCGAACAGGCCGAACAGTGCACCGAGCACTGAGACTGCGATCAGGGCGATAAGCACGGGCCAGTAGTACAGCGCAAAAAGCCTCACGATGTGCCGGCCGTAGTGGAACCCGAGATAAGCCAGGATGGTGAACCGAATACCGCGCCCCACGGTCAAAGCAGTCAAGAACTTCCTGCTGGGGTACTGCATGGCGCCGGCGGCCAGGAGCATGGGTACGATGGGAAACGGAGGCGGAAGTAGCGCCGGGATCGCGACCGCCGCGAAGCCCCAGCGCGAAAAAATCGCATAGACCTTGTCGGTCTTCTTCTTTGAGAACCTTTTTTCCAGAGTTTCTTTGCCACCTTTGCGAGCCATGCGGTAGGTAAGATAGCCGCCGAGGATGGCCCCCGCCGTTGCCATGATCGCGTAGTAAACCCACAGGTTGGGATGATGGGCCGCGAGCAGGACGGTGACGATGTCCGTGCTACCAGGCAGTGGGATGACTGAGTTGTCGACCAAGCCCAGCAAAATCAGGCTGGGACCGCCGAGGTGAATCAGCCATCGTAAGGCGGTTCTTTTCGACACGAGCAGGACGATCGTAAGGAAGTGCATCTTCGCTATTGGAGCAGAATTACGTTCGGCAAGATGCAATGTTAATGGCAGTTTATGCCGCCCGGCTAGAACCTAACGCGCTGTTGACTGCAGGATCGGGGGACTTGACTAGAATGTCTTCCTCGAACACGAGCCTGGCATTCCCCGCTGGTTGGACGTGCTCGACGTTTACGGAAACGAGTGACGGCAAGACAATCCGTGTACGCAAAGAGGCCCGTGGCCTCACTGGCTGTTATCGTGCACCGGCTTCGCTTCCACGGCATCGGCTGCGGAAAGTTTCCGATCCCGGTGTGGCTCGGTGCGCGGGGCGCCCGTATGCAGTTCACAAACCTCCCCGACCGCAGCACCACAAGTGGTACAAGGCACGGACAATATCTGTTTCGGGGTGAGTTCCCTAATTTTCATGACCACATGATGCGACATTTCCCGCTGCAAGAATGCACAATTTTGCTCAGTTTCCACGCACATCACAGGCATCGGTGACCTCGATCACAAAATGCGGCGATGTCGTAAACAATCTCTTCCTCAGCAGAGAGTTACTCACAGGGACGAGATGCGGTTCCCGTTTAACTGTGCGCCCCGTGTTTTTTCAATTGTGAGCAAAAGTGAACATCTTTGGTGATCATGATTCTGAGACAATACTAGTATGTGTAGCCTCACGTTTGGGAGAAGTCCCGTGATGGCGTCAACCAAGTTGGCCAAGAACCATCGCGATTTCGATCCGCAGAAATTCCTTACCACCATCGGCGACGGCAGGAAAGTCATGGCCTTTCCCAAGAAACAAACCATCTTTGCGCAGGGAGACGCGGCTGACGCAGTCTTCTACATCCAGGAGGGCAAGGTTCGACTCACGGTCGTATCGAAGATTGGCAAGGAAGCAACTCTGGGCATCTTGAGCGAGGGACAGTTCTTCGGAGAAGGCAGCCTGGCGGGACAGGCGCTACGCATGGGGTCTGCAACCGCAATGACGGAATGCGAACTTCTGCGCATTGACAAGAAAGCGATGATGCTGGCGCTTCACCGGGAACAAACGTTCTCCGATCTATTCGTAGCCTATCTGCTGGCACGAAACATCCGATACGAAGAGGATCTGGTTGATCAGCTCTTCAATTCCAGCGAAAAGCGGCTGGCTCGTCTTCTGCTGTTGCTTGCTCACTTCGGCAAAGAAGGCGTACCCCAGACTGTAATCCCCAAGATCAGTCAGGAAACCCTGGCGGATATGATTGGCACAACCCGGTCGCGGGTCAGCTTCTTCATGAATCGGTTCAGAGAGTTAGGCTTCCTCGATTATGGCGGGACTGGGCTGCAAGTTCATAGTTCCCTTCTAAATGTCGTTCTCCACGACTAATGTGAGCCGCAGTCCAACAAACAGAACCTTCCAGGCAGCGATGAGCAAATCAGGCATTTGCTGGATCCAGCCCGGAAAGCGGCATTATTCTCGTCGCAACCAGCACCTCCAACAATGTGGCTGTGTTACGAACGCTTCCCGCGATGGTGATGAGGGCTTCTGAGACGAGGGGATGTTGCTCCGCCAGCGAGTCGAGACGGTCGCTCACGTTGTAGAGGTGCTGAACTTCGTGCAGGATCGCATTGGAATGCATTGGGGTACACGGCTTTCTAAAAGCCTAAGGAGAGAAATCTTCAGATGGGCTGACTTAGTTCAGGGAACCTGAAAGAGGAGAAGGTGGTAACCGCCCCAACTACATCATATAGTCATTTTCATATTTTGTCCTTTGAATCGGATCTCGATGGAATCCGGGAGAATGAGCAACTTCCTGCCTGTGGACGACCCAGAGTTGCTCATTTGCCCCGGCAGCGCTGTACAGAATCGCTCACTTTGTGCCGAAGGACGTCCCAACCACGGCACAGGAAGAACTTTGCACTCTGTCAACTCTCGGTCAGTTGGCCTAACGCTGATTCAAAAGACGAGCAATTGTGACCAGTCTTCTGAAACCGAAAGTTCGATACTGGCACTCACAAGATTCTTGCTGGAAAGCGAATCTCGTGAATAACGTTTGGTTTTGTGGAGGTTTCTATGACCTTGAGTGTGCTGGATCCAAGGCTGATTGCGCTCCTCGCCGCCCTGATAGTGATCCTCGCAGTGGTCGCCTGGCTGTACGTGCGAAATCGCAGGAGTACGACTGCAGACATGCGGGAAAAATTTGGCCCTGAGTATGATCGGGCAGTACTGACGCATGGGTCAGAACGAAAGGCCGAAGCGAAATTAGCGGATCGCGAGAAGAGAGTTGAAAAACTCAACATTCGCGATCTTGATCCGACCGAACACGAACGCTTTTCGAAACAGTGGCAGGCAGTACAGTCCCGCTTTGTCGATTCCCCGAAGGGAGCAGTCGCAGAAGCCGATGACCTGGTGTCCTTAGTAATGAAGGCTCGCGGCTATCCCGTGTCTGATTTCGATCAACGTGCCGCCGACATTTCTGTCGACCATCCCCGAGTTGTGGAGAACTACCGCTCTGCACATGAGATTGCCCTGCGTGTTGGGAAAGACCAAGCAACCACGGAAGAGCTGAGAACAGCAATGATTCACTACCGTTCCCTGTTCGATGAATTAGTGCAGGTGCCGGCGACTGTTGAACAAAAAGAAGTAGCGTAGTGGCTGAATTGAGGACAAAGGAACGGTGAGATGAGGACATCGATCTGGGTTCACAGATACCTTGTAAAACAGGCTTTCAAAAAGGAGAACGATGATGACGACGAATGAGCAGGTTAAGTGTGCGCATCTACCATGCCGCTGCTTGGTGCAGGCTGGCGATAAATACTGTGGTCAAGCTTGTAGGGAAGCGGGATCCAAGGAGGTGGAGATTGCCTGTCAGTGCGACCATGGAACTTGCCCACTTACCGCATGAAGACGTGACCTGTTGTTGGTTGGACTTAGATTAACCGAGGAGGAATCAACATGCAGATGAGGCTTATGCATCTGTTGTTGGCGATCGCGGGCCTCGCGGCGCTGCCAGTGCTGGCAAAGGCGCAAGCGCTGGTCGATTCCCGAGACTCCTCCGGTATTGTTGCAAGGACAACCGCGGCGCAGCCAGATGTGACGTACACGCGTCCGACAGAGAAAACGAAGATCGAGAACTACCTCTTCGACGCGTTCGGGCCGTATCCAGCCGCAGGCGCAACGTTTGCGGCTGCCATTGGCCAGGGGCGGAACACCCCACCGGAGTGGGGACAAGGAGCCGAGGCTTACGGCAAGCGATTCGGCTCCGCCTTTGGCATCGCGGCAATCAGCACGACGACACGCTATGGCCTAGCGGAAGCGTTCAGGGAAGACACGTTGTACTACCGCTGTGAGTGTAAGGGGGTGTTACCTCGGCTGCGCCATGCTGTGATTTCCACCTTGTCGGCGCGCCGCGGCGAAGATGGTCACCGCGTCTTTTCCATCCCAGCACTGATTGCGCCCTATGCAGGCTCCATGACTGCCGTCTATGCATGGTATCCCGGCCGCTACAACGGCAAGGACGCGCTTCGGATGGGTAACTACACCATGCTGGGATACGTGGGTGGAAACATCGGTCTGGAGTTTTTCTACAGCGGACCTCACTCCTTGCTTCATCGCATGCACTTGAACAATGGGCACGGAGCGCCAACTTCGGGTTCAAACCCGTGACCGACAGGAAATTAGTTGCGGCCGCAGGCTTGGAATCGCCCCTTCCGGTGCCACGGACCTCTCTTATGTCGCCCGGCGTGAGTTCCGCCAAAGGCCTGATCAGCGAGTTTCTCGAATGGTTCGGAGATCTCGGCATCTTTTTCTGGCAGGTTATCCGCGCTGCGGTCACGCCGCCGTTTGAATTCCGCGAACTATTTCGACAACTCGACGAGATCGGATCAAAGTCTCTGCCACTGGTCGCTTTGGCCGGAGCCGCAACCGGCGTGGTACTCTCTTTGGAAGCCCGCTACAGCCTGACTCGATTTGGGGCTAAGTCGCTGCTTCCCGCCGCCATCGTGTTCTCTGTCATTCACGAGACTGGGCCGATTATTACGGGTCTGGTCGTGAGCGGTCGAGTGGGAGCTGGCATTGGCGCGGAGCTCGCGTCGATGAAAGTCACCGAGCAAATCGACGCCATCGAGGTGTCTGCGGTGAACCCCTATAGGCTGCTGGCGGCGACCCGCATCCTGGCTTGTATCCTGATGCTGCCTCTGCTGACGCTCGCTGCCGACTTTTGCGGCTTGCTCATGGGCTGGGTTACGCAGGCCATGGTTGAGCCGGTTTCTTTACACCAGTTCATCAATGCCGGTTTTAGCGGCGCCAGCTTTAACGATTTCCTGCCACCGACGTTTAAGACTATGGTGTTTGGCCTGATCATTGGGCTGGTCGCGTGTTTCCAGGGAATGCGGACACAGGGAGGTGCCGCGGGCGTGGGCCGCGCGGCCACGAGTTCAGTAGTGTTGTCGTCGCTATTCGTGATCCTCGCCGACGTCGTGCTGGTGAAACTGATCATCATATTTTTTCCGTGAACGTCTGCAGTGATATTGGTTGAACAACTCGCGAAATAATTATGGACACACTCGATCAAATTGCGACGCAACGAGAAGAAGCCGAGCAGAACGGCAGTGCACCGGTGCTCACGGTCGAGGACGTGCACAAGTCCTTCGGAAGCCAAAACGTTTTGAACGGGATCACCCTCAGCGTGAAACGCGGCGAAACCCTCGCGGTGCTGGGTCGCAGCGGTACCGGTAAGAGCGTATTGCTGCGGCTCGTCGTCGGCCTGGAAAAGCCCGACTCGGGATTGGTTCGCATCCACGGGCAAGACATCGCCGGCCTGGCTCTTGACCAACTCGGCGAGATCAGGAAGAAAATGGGTTTCCTGTTTCAACACGCCGCGCTTTACGACTCGCTCACCGTCGAGCAGAACGTAGGTTTCCCGCTGCAACACCATAAGAAGGAGATGTCGAGGCCTGAAAAAGCCGCCCGCGTCAAACAACTACTGGCGGAAGTGGGAATGGAAGGCGATTTTGCCAAGATGCCCTCAGACATTTCGGGCGGCATGCAGAAACGAGTAGGGCTCGCGCGTGCGCTGGCTTTGGAGCCCGACATTCTGCTGCTCGATGAACCCACCGCTGGCCTCGATCCCATCAGCGCAGCGGAGATTGATGATTTGGTTCTCAAGCTCCAGCAGGAACATCTCATGGCGTCCATCGTTGTGACCCACGATCTGCACAGCGCGAAAACGATTGCGAACCGTTTGGCGCTGCTCAATCAGGGAAAAGTCGTGATCGAAGGCGACTTTGAAGAACTTCAGAAAAGTGACACCGAGTTTGTCAGGGAATTTCTAAGACATTCGTAGGAGGACATATGTCGAGAGCGGCGCGGTTAGGAGCTTTCATCGTTGCAACACTGGCAATTCTAGTCGTCGGTGTCTTCATCATCGGTGGCAAGCAGTATCTTTTCAGCTCGACGTACCAGTTGAAAGCACAATTCGACAATGTGGTGGGCCTCGATGCTGGCGGCGATGTGCGGGTGGGCGGCGTTCACAGCGGTACTGTGCGCAGCATCCTGTTGCCCCATAAGCCAGGCGAAAAGGTCACGGTAATCATGGATCTGGGCAAATCGACGCACGAGATCATCAAGCAAGACTCCGTGGCGACGATCGAGACGGAGGGTTTGTTGGGCAACCAGTTTCTGGCGATCTCGTTTGGATCGGCTGGATTAGGCGACGTCCGGGATGGCGATACCATCGCCAGCCAGCCTCCGCTGGAAATGTCGGACCTGCTCCAGAAAACAAGCGCCATTCTCGATACCAGCCAGCAAGCCATACAGAATGCCACTCGTGCGACGGCGAATCTAGACTCGATCAGCGCCAAGATCGACAAAGGTCAAGGAACCGCCGGGGCGCTGGTCAACGATAAAGCGCTCTACACCAACCTCGAACAGACGACGGGCGCCATGCGTGACACGATGGTCCAGGCGCAAGCGGGCGTTACCGACTTCCAGGAAAACATGGAAGCCATGAAGCACAATTTCTTCCTGCGCGGGTATTTCAAGAGCCGCGGATACGAAGATTCCGCCGAACTCGCCAAGAATGAGATCGAGCGCTTACCGCAAGGCATACCGACAAAGCAGTTTACCTACTCAGCGAAGCAGCTTTTTGATAAGCAGGATTCGGCAAAGCTGAAGAACCAGAAATCTCTAAACGCTGGCGGCGAGTTCCTGGCTAATAACCAGTTCGGGTTTGCGGTGGTGGTCGTGTCTGTTGGAATGGAAGGCGATACCCAGAAGGACTTGGTACTAACCGAAGCTCGGGCCATGGTTGTACGGGAGTATCTGGTAGAGAACTTCGGATTCGATGATAGCCAGCTTAAAACTCTGGGAATGGGCAAGCAGACAGACGGGAATTCCGATCCAAACTGGGGTGCGGTGCAGATTTTCATCTATCCAGCCGGAACCGAAATTCCACCTAACAGGCAAACGCCGGCCGGTATCTCATACAAAACACCCTCAGACCCACCGGTTCAGGCTTCGGCAGACGCAATACTGAAACCACGGTAGTAAACGCAGTTTTCCGCGAGACTACAGTCTTTCAGCTCTTCTGGACTGCGCGACCTTCGTGGCAAGCTCTTCGGAGAGCTGGTGGGCGTTCCTGGAGTACTCGAGCGCCTGTTTGCTGAGTTCATGAGCGGTTAGATGATCCCCCTTGCCGTGGGCGACGGCGGCGGCGGTGTGGGCGTGGGCCGCAAGGTTATGGAGCTCTGCAATTCGATTGTGCGGGCTCTGTGGCATGGTGTTTTCCTCACTCGTTTCGATGCAGCGATATAGCCAGTGCAGCTTGTCGCCGTTTCCCCCGCTGTCTTGATTGCTGTCATCCGGAAGAACAGAACATCCACGCCGCTTAAGCAGCGCTTTTTTTCTTAGCTCCCTGCTCGGCGGAAACTGGTGTCGACAGGCTGTCGCAACGCTCGGCATGCAGTTTCGCAGCTTCAGCGTCGTGATGAATTGCGTGTTGATTGTGTCCGTGAGCCAGGTATGCGTAGTGCGCAGCTTTTTCGTGTTCCTCGGCTGCATCGTATCTCGTTGCCTCTTTGTAGTGGAAGGCTGCCCGCTCATGATGTCGAGCAGCCTCTTGGTAATGCTCCCGAGTCTTTGACATGCGGTTCTCCTTGACCAGGCCGGACGCGATTCGCGTTTTACGCGACGCGCTCGTCGTCGTTTAAGTACTCTTGAGGGACGTCGTCTTCCGGCACTTCACGCGTAGTTACCTCAGATATGTCTGGATCCTTGGCGTTTTCCACACCGTCGATGGCATCAGCTTCGAACGCGTTTCCTTCCTCTACCAATTCCTTCACACTCTCAGAATCCGCACCGGCGACATCCGATATTTGCTGGCTGTCGCCGGACTGCCCAACCGAATTCGATCCAAGGTCATCCGGGTTGCGCTTATTGTTCGCAGACATACCTTTTCCTCCAGTAACAGTGAGATGCCGAGTCCAGCCATCTCGTTGCGGACCCCTATGCTGCTACTGCTTCCGGTGTGTGCAGTGTGCAGTAGGCAGGATGGGTGCTTTCAATGATGTCCTTGGCCTTGGCGACTTCTGCAGCCGTTCCGTGGGCGATCAGCAGGAACTGATCGGTCTTGAGTGCTGTTTCGTATTTCACGATGCTGTCCTTGGGGATTCCGATGCTGTAGAGGCCTGCTCCCAGAGCACCCAACCCTCCTACGACTACCGCACCTTCCAACGCTCCCACGATCCACGCCACCAGAGGTCCGGCCACTAAGATTGGGCCGAGACCCGGAATCATGAAGAGAGCAGATCCGAACAAGAGCCCCCAAAAGCCTCCCCAGAATGCACCGACTTTGCCCCAGTACTTCATGCGGTCGCCGGCATTGTAGTAGCCCACTACCTGCTCATCTGTGTGGTAGCCCTTGCCGACGATCGATAACTTGTGCATGTCGACTCCGCCGCGCTGAAGCTCCTTCACCGCTCGATCCGCATCCGTATGACTGTGATAAATCGCGACCACTGAATTTTCTACAGACATTGTGTAGTCTCCTCGGCGCTTCGCCGCCATTGTTGGACCATAGAGAGGTCCTAACTCCGACTATGACAGTGCGGTGAGGGAAAAACTGATCCTTATTGCTCAGTGCGTGCGCAGGCTGTAGCGACCGACCACCGATCGAACTCATCAACGAGGCGCGCTATTCGTGAGAACCACCTTGAGGGCGCCTTCTTTTGCCGCATTTCCAAACGTGTCATATGCCTTCATGATGTCGCTCATCGCGAAGCGATGAGTCACGAGTTTGCCCGGCTGCAGTTTGCCTGAGCGGACTACCCTCAAGAAGCATCGGCGTCGTAATCGTGTCCACCAGCCGTGTGGTAATTGAAATGTTGCGATCCCAGAGCTTCTCCATGTGCAGCTCCACGGGCTTGCCGTGAACACCCACGTTCGCGATCCGTCCGCCAGCCGCAACGATGGCCTGGCAGATATCGAAGGTGGCCGGAATCCCGACTGCCTCAATCGCTACATCAACGCCTGCACCCTCGGTCAGTTCCATCACGTGATGAGCAGCGTGTCCATCCGTGCTGTTGATCAGAATGGTTGCGCCAAACTCTTTTGCAAAGGCGAGGCGCTTGTCGTCAAGGTCGATCATGAAGATTGCTCCCGGTGAATAAAATTGCGCGGTCAGCAGAACCGCGAGCCCGACCGGCCCCGCGCCCACGATGGCAACCGTGTTTCCGGGCTTCACTTTTCCGTTCAGAACGCCGCACTCGAAACCAGTCGGTAAAATATCGCTCAGCATCACGAGGGCTTCTTCGTCTCCACCCGGCGGGAAGCTGTGGAGACTTCCAGCGGCGTGTGGGATGCGGACGTATTCAGCCTGAGTTCCGTCGAGAGTGTTGCCTAAAATCCAGCCGCCATGTCGACAATGGGAATACATGCCTCTTCTGCAGAAGTCGCACTTCAGGCAGGCAGTAACGCAGGAGATGATGACTTTGTCTCCAACGTGAAACTCTGAGACACCAGTTCCCGCTTGTTCGATTACACCAATCCCTTCGTGGCCGAGAATGCGGCCGTGGGTAACCGACGCCAGATCTCCCTTAAGAATGTGAAGATCGGTTCCGCAAATCGTCGTCGTGGTGATGCGCACGATAGCATCGCCCGGTTCCTGGATTGAGGGTCGCGGCTTGTTCTCCCACGCCCGCTTGCCCGGACCGTGATAGACCAGGGCTTTCATGGTAGTGCTGGTGCTTAGAGTTGTGGCGGTCGTGGTCGCCAGCTCGAGTTCAGCGGTTGTCATATGCATCCTTTTTGCTCTTCGGTCCCTGGGGATTCGACCTTAGCAAGGGCGCTGCGATCTGCCTGAGCAAAATGGTGACCCAGCTACGCTGCCGCGGGCGCCCGCATGGCGTCCATGTAGCTGTCCATCGACTGGGTCAACTGCGCGTCCACTTCGTCCGCGATAGTCATGACATCGGGCAAGAGCAGGCTGAAATCCAGAAAACTCAGATTGCTCTGCAACGTGCCAAAGAGCGTCACCTGCAGTATTCGTGATTCGTGCACCAGCATTGCGGGAGTGTAGCCTTGTTTATATCGCAGCTTGCCATGTGCTATGGCGGCGACGGAAAAGACAGCATCGCTGTCCTTGGTAGTGGCACTGGGCTTGCTCAGGCGGACAATCAGGTCTTCGACCAGCTTAGGGAGATGTCCCGTACGCTCGTCGTCGCTAAGCAGAACGTGGTTGAGTTCCCTACTCTGTTTTGCCCGTGCCAACCAGTCTTCGACGACACGGGTAATACAGCGCTGCAGTATCGTGCCCACTCGCTCCTTTTCCAGCCGGGCGGCAACCTTGCGGTTCAGCATCTTTTCCCTGACCAGGTCGGCGAGTTTCCCAATCTCGAACGGTTTCACCAAGATTTCGTCCGCTTCCAGGAGGATAGCGGCCATGGCACTCTGCACGTCGGGGTAGCCGCTGACAAGCAACGTAAGCGCATTCGGTTGAGAGTGGCGCATCGCGGTGACTACCGTGAAACCGTCGCCGGGGTTCGGCATGTGCAGGTCGGTGATGAGTACGTCAAAGCTCTCGGTAGCGATATGTCTCAAAGCTTCTGTCACGCTGGCGGCTGCGACTACTTCAAAACCCCTGTGTTCAAGGTTCGCGGTCATCATGTCGCGAACGGCATCGTCGTCATCGACAAGCAAAACCTTGTGAGCCACGGGTGGTTCGTTCGGAGTCATACAGCACAGCCTCTCGTCACGAGGAATGCAGTATTGCTCGGTTTTATTTCCAAAAGTGTATAAAAGAGCACAGTCATTAAGAGTGTCAACGGGTAGTGTGCTTTTAGTCCGTAAGCTCAAAGCGCGGTCATGGGTTAGCGGCGGAACACCGACCATTCGGACCCTCACGACCGCGCGATATCAGTGACACGTTTCAGGCTGGACTTCCACGGGGGAGTCGGCCTTTTTTCGTGCCCGACACCAAGAAGACCGACGCACCGCCCGAGGCTGACAACGCGAACGCGCTCCGCTCGTGGACTCCAAGATCGCCTCTCACTGATTCGATGTCCCCGCCATTGAGCCGCAATCGAGATTTTCGATCGAGGGCATGCTTCTGGGTAACTGGGGAAAGATCTGGGTAGCTCACTCTTCAGAGTGGATTCGAACCTTTCATCGAGTCAGTTCACCACAGGGAATTGATACGACGGATCTCGGAACTGAGCTTTTTTGAACAGATTTCGACATCTCCGGAATGAGAAAGTTCTGCCAGAATCATATTTGCGACCGAGACGGAGGCTGCGGTACGTTTCGTCCAAACAATCGGCCCTCAATCCACGCAACTTGCGTCAGCAGAGCATCACCGAGCAAACGAGGGATGATGGGCCAGAGGAATCACAATGCATATTCGTTTCATTCGTACGCTGTTGTTCGCGTTGGTCGTGCTGTGCATGTCGGCAGCATCGTTTGCGCAAATTAGCGTGGCCATTAGGATCGGCCCACCCCCGCTGCCTGTTTATGAGCAGCCGCTTTGTCCGGGGGACGGCTATCTCTGGACACCTGGCTACTGGGCCTACGATTACGACGTCAATGATTACTACTGGGTGCCGGGCACGTGGGTGGAGGCGCCGGAAGTTGGTTTCCTTTGGACTCCAGCCTATTGGGGCTGGGGAGGCGACGGGTTTGTTTTCTATGACGGCTACTGGGGTCCGCACATAGGCTTCTACGGCGGAATCAATTACGGCTTCGGCTATTTCGGTGAGGGTTACGAAGGTGGCCGTTGGGACGGCGGACACTTCTTCTATAACCGGTCCGTGAACAACGTGAACATCACCAACATCCACAATGTTTACAACACTACCGTGATCAACAACAACGTGAGCCACATCAGTTACAACGGCGGCAATGGTGGGATTACCGCTCGTCCGAGACCCGAAGATGAGGCAGCGGCGCGTGAGAGACATGTTCCGCCGGTAGCGACTCAAACTCAACATGCGCAGGCGGCCCGAGCCAACCCGCAGCAACGCGCGTCAGCGAACATGGGCAAGCCAGGTGTCGCGGCGACACCTCGGCCCGGAGATTTTAACGACCGTGCCGCTGTACCGGCCAAAGAGGCCGGAGCACGGAACAATCCTGCTCAACCCAGAACGGCCGTCCATCCTCACGACCTTCCGACCTTGGCGCCGAGCACTCCAAATACGGGCAACCCCCAACTGGATAAGAAGTACCAGCAGCAGCAGCAAAAGCAAATCGCGAAACAGCAACAGGAACGAGACAAACTCCAGCAACAGCAGGACCAGGAGCACGTGAACCTGGATAAACAGAAGGCGAATGACGCGCAAAAGCAGCAGGTGGAGCAGAAGCACCAGCAACAGACGCAGCAATTGCAGCAAAAACACCAACAGCAGCAACAGCAGTTGCAGCTGAAACAGCAGCCGGCGAACCGGGAGCCGCCCAAGAGGTGAGATCGCCCTCCGACCGAAGAGTTTTAATCGTTCACTGAACAGGCCTTCACTGAACGAGCATTGCGGGACGAGAAGCCGCAGCAGCAATGGCAGCGTCTAAGATGCGGGCTAAGACTGGGCATCGACATTGGCTCGAAAATTACGAAGGAGGGTACCATGTCACAATCGGTACTGGACAGAACGGCTGAACACATCGGCGAATCAGCTCACCAGGCTTCTCGTGCAACCAGTGCGGTTGCCGATACAATAAAGGATGGCGTCGGAGTAGTGAGGCGTGTCGCAAAACAGGGCGGCGATGTCGCCGAAGAATTCCTGGTCGACACAACTCAGCGCATCCAGCGACACCCCGTGCTCACAGTTGCGACGACCTTTGCTGTGGGCTTTGCCGCAGGAGCGTTGATCGGCTGGATGATAAAACGAAAGTAGTTCAGGTAAATTATTGCACGCCGCTGAAACCTTAGTCGTGCAGAACTACATTGAGCAGCAAGTTTGCGAGGCTGTTCAGTTTTTCGACGGCCGGGTACGCGCGCTGGCAACTGTCAGCGCGATCCCGCCTGCGATCAGCACCGCGCTAATGATTGGCGACACGCGTTCACTGTGACTGGTTTGCACGCCGATGTTTATGTCCCCGGCTTTAATCCCCTGCCTCTCGGTGTGGGGAATCGGGACGACCAGCGATGCAATACCGAGCACAACCAGGAGCAGGCCTGCAAACAGCAAGATTTTCATAAGCGGCTCCTCTGTGGTCATGCATCATACGAAGGCGGAGGGATCCATCCGCCTCCATGCAATTGTGCGATCGTGGACAACAACTGGCTGGCCAAACGATCTTTGGCTATGAAAGCATCTACCTGCTTCAAGGCCTGCTCAGGAACATCCGCCGCTCCCGATAGCATGATGATTGGCGCTTGCGGCCTAAGCCGTCTCATTTCGATGGCAACCTCTTGCCCGTTCATCTCGGGCATGAAATAGTCGACGATTACAACATCAACCGACTCGAGGGAAGCCAGTTCCAGTCCTCGGCTGCCGCTGGGAGCGGTCAAAACGGTATACCCAAAACTTTCGAGGAATGCCTTTTCGCATTCCAGCACATCTTGGTTATCGTCTATACAGAGAACCACTCCGATTGGGCGTTCCAGATAAGCCGATGGCGGCATGGTTCACCTTCAAAACCCCATTGTCAATACTCGGAATCAGGAAACTGTTCAAAATTGCTCAAACTATGCTCTTTTGCAACACGTTTGCCGATCACTTTCCCGCCAATCGGTTTAAGTCGCCGTGGATCCCACGTTGGATTTCATCCGAGCCTGGATAGCGTAAATCCAAGAACCACAGCCCGGGATGCGCTTTCTTGGATGGTTTCAAATGACGCAAAGCTATGGATTGAGGGGAGATTGAGTCTGAGGGCGAACGACATGAGCCGTTCTGCACAGTATTGCTAGAGCAAGTGAGCGAACATATTGCCGGGTGTGGAAATCGAGGAGAAGGAATGTTGTTGGCCAGCAAAGCCACGTGCGCTGGGATTGTCTTCCTATTACTGGCGACAGGGATCTCGGCACCACGCCCGACGCTGCCCGCTTCGGGACCCAACCTCAGCAAGGAAGTACCAGCGATCGGGCATCGGAACGATGTCAAGAAGATGCAGCAAACTCTAAGGGACAAAGGACACTACCGCGGGGACGTCGATGGTGTGTTCGGTCTTCGAACGCGGGCGAGCATTCGCGCATTTCAGAAGGCTGAGAATCTACCAGTCACTGGCCAGCTTGATACCCAGACGGCCGGCAAACTCGGAGTCAGACCAGAGGTTCGCGGAGAGAATGGCTACGATATTGCGCAAGGGAAACCTTCCGCAGGCATTAGCTGGGCTGAAGGCTCGAGGCGAACCGGCAGGACACTGCGGAAAACAGTCAAGAGAGCTGCCGTTCCTGAAAGCGGCCGGGGACACCGCGAGAAAACACTTCAAGCTGAGAACAGCAACCAGCCACAATAATCTGAGTTCTTTCTAGTAGAGGACCAGAGCCACACCGATCGGATCGCTTTTGACCCGGGTTGAATTTTGAGTCAGTTTTCTTGTTGTCTCAGCCGCGTAATCGTTCGACTCGCGCTCGGTTCGCAGAAACAGGGCGAGTGTTCACCTCGCGGACTTACTTCAAGCCCAGTTCGCCGTTATACTGTTGGGTAATCCCGTAGCACTCACAGGCGGAGCCTTCAAGTTTCTTGCGGTTCACGATCTTCACTGCACCACGGGTGTACTCGATAAGCTTCTTCTTCTGCAAAACACCAGCTGCCACGGTCACGCTAGGTCTATCTGTCCCTAGCATCGTGGCGAGAAAATCATGGGTGATGGGCAACAACTCTGAATCCACTCTGTCCTGAGTCATTAGCAACCACCGCACAAGGCGCCGCCCAATGCTGTGCAGCCGATTGCACGCGGCTGTTTGTGCAACCTGCATTCCCTGAACTACTGCATAGCGGCTCAACATCAATTGCAGGTGTGGAGTGGATTCCAAAGTGTTTTGCAAAGCTGCGACCTCTATCCGAAACCCATCCCCGGTGATTTGTACCACCGCTTGAAGCGGGCTTCGGCTCAGGCCAACTGCGGCCGGCGTTCCTGTAAAGCCTTCATAGCCAACGATGCCGGCTTCGGCGGTCTCTCCATCTTTCATTACGACCACAAGAGAGATCAACCCTCGATTCGGGAAATACGCAAATTCTAGCTTTCCACCGCCCTCGTGAAGGACTCGATGGTTTGGCAAGCTGACGTATTCGAGATAAGGACGAAGGGAGCTGTAGTCGCTATCGGAGATCGATAAGAGTATTAGGTTACTGACTGGCTTTCCTTCGGTATTCGTCCGCTCGCCAGACTGCACGACTTGGAGGCCCTTGCTTTCCACAAACCACCCTTAACAGCTAGGATCAGAACCGAAAACCTCGCACATGCGGGGATGAACTCGGCTGCCACGCTCTGCGAAACAAGGCGGGATTCTCGGAGGGGGTGAACCCCTCTCGACGACCAACACTACGCTGGATACGACCCTGATACTGAGCAATACAGACCGCTTCAAGACGCACGAAGCCTGAACCAACACTTAAACGAATCCGCTCCTTCAAACGGGGCCCGAAATCGGGCGTTTGCATAAACAAGAATCCTCCATGTATGTAGGGTGCCCGACAGACCGTCCAGATTGGCGCATGTAAACTCCGTCCCGTTACGCATCTTCCGCCACGCCCGGACTGGGTGACGGTTTTCTGCTGCAATCAGGCAGTACGCCGCTGCGAAAGGAGCCGTTAGTGGCGAACCAGAAGGTTTCGTCCCTTGGCAATAAGCGGGTACTCGTTGGAGCACAGCGACAGAGGCGGCCGTGAGCCGGAGGCTGGTATGGCTTGAGCAACCGCGTTTTCGGGGTTTTGGTTGCTCCGAGTGTGCCTGGCGGTTCGAACCCTCTGGTGCGCCCAAGGGCACATCTTTCGATGAAATGATGCGCAACTTCGAGTTGCAGCGCGACAAAGAGTTTGCATCCCATGTTTGCGCCGATTACCCAAGAGCCATGAGCACGAGGAGCAAGAACGATGAATAATTCACATTTCCGTACTTCCTAGCGCGGAGGTCAATATGTGCCCTGTTCATTGTGACCACACCGATCACACCCGGTCTAGGCGTTACGTCAGGCAAGATTGGGAAAAGCTTTACCGCGCCGCAATCCTCGAGTCTGACCGGAGCAAGTTGCTGCAGCGGATCGGCGACGCAGAGGCCGCAATTCTCGAGCGATCGCGAAGTTCATCAAAGCCGCCAGACAACAATGGAAAAGAGCGGGACGCTATCACTCGGGCACTGCACATCCTGAGCTTGCTGCGCGAGGCTTGGCAACAGCAGCAGCCTCACGCGATGGATGCTGGAAAGAGATCGGCCCCCAGTATAAAAAGGAGTGGACTCCACCTCCCAGAAGTAGCACGTTCTACGCAAACGCGCGGCTCGTAACATGCCGTCACTCTGTTGATGCATGTCGCGATAGGAGAAGTACGATATTGGGAGAACGCCGAGAACCGCGCATCCAAGCAAGACTGCAGGTCCGAATTGCCGGGATCGATGCCAGCGGACGTCCCCTCCTCCAGATGGTTACAACGCGCAACATCAGTCGGCAAGGGGCCTTATTAGAAGGCATTAAAAGCAAGTTGAAGCTCGGGGAGATTGTCGCCATTACCTACAAGTCCAGTAGAGCCCGGTTCCGTGTGATCTGGGTGGGCGACGCCGGCACCGAGAGAGCGGGTCAAATTGGAATCCAGAGTGTAGAACCAGACAAGTGCATTTGGGATACCACGACCTTGCCGCCAATGGCTGTAGACATGTACACCACACCACCCACCCGGGAGCGCAGGCAGCACCGGCGGGTACAGTGCAAATTGGGAGCTGAGCTGCATATCGAAGGTGCTGAAGGACTTGTCCGGGCAGAGGTAACCAACCTCAGTTTCGGCGGCTGTTTTGTGGAGATGTCAGCCCTACCCGAAGAAAAGAGTCGGCTGAAGCTCATCGTTTGGGTAAACGACAGCAAGCTAGCGGTCAAGGGAATCGTGGTCAACCGGCGGCCCGGCTTCGGCATCTCAGTTAAGTTCACGGAGATGAGTGAGGAGGCGCAGGGGCAGCTAAGACGGTTTGTCCAGTCCCACTTGGGTCTTCGCGGCAAATAACGTACGATGCGGCTGCCGCGGCAATCCTGGAGTGGTCGGCTGATCGCGTTCTCATTCCTCGAACACGACCGACGTCCCTTCGGTGACCAGGCCGGCGAGCCTGGTGGCGTCCCAATTTGTCAGCCGCACGCACCCGTGGGACTCGGAATAGCCGATCCGTCCCGGTTCCGGCGTGCCGTGTATCCCGTAGTGCGCCTTGTTGATTTCAATCCAGACAACACCCACCGGATTGTTTGGACCTGGGGCGATCTTCACCTTGGCATTTGCTTGATCGCCGTCCCACAACAAAGCGGGGTTGTAGTTGTAGGTTGGATTGCGCTGTACCAGCGTCACCACCCAACTCCCGAGGGGGAGCGGGTCGTGTTCGCTGCCGCTCGTCACCGGGGCGTGAAAGATGACCTCACCTTTCCGGTCAAATACTGTCAGGATCGATGTCTTCTTCGAAACAACGACCTTGACCATCCCAGCCTCGGCTGGCCCAGGTTTGCGGTCCACACCCACGGCACGTGTTGCGGTTGCCGCCTCTTGTGCGGCGCCCAACACGTTGGGAACGCGGATGTGCTCTCCCGCGGTGAAACGGGCGCCGGGGTTCAGGCGCTGGAGCAGGACTGGCGCCGAGTGGAATTTCTCGCCGAGCTCTTCCAGGACGGATGTGTAGTAAAGGCCCGGAAGTTTCGACTCCTCAGTCATGTCTCCCGGAATCGTCTTGATGAAGGGGCCCGACGCGTCCTCGGCGGTGATTGTGTAGGACACGATCGGTTTAACAGCACCGGCGCCGAGTGCCTGGAGCAGCGCCTTGTGGTTTCGCGCACCTGGAGCAAGCCCACGCGCAGCCTCGAACGCCGCCAACGCCTTGCGGCTGTTTTTTCCGCTTTCATCATCAATCTCCCCCGGCGAGAAGTCGGCTCGATCGAGAAGGACCTGCATTTCAAGCTCTGCGAGGCCGACTGCTCGAACTGAGGGAGCGGGGTGCTCGGCTGCGATCGAGGTGGACGCGCCAAGAATGATCGCCGCGCTTGCGGCGAAGCGCGACAGCATCTTGAGCGTGAACGTCATGCTGCCTCCTGATCCAACATGTGACCCCGTCTGGTCATAGATATGCGAGTCATCCACGCAACCTTATCAGGCCTTAATCTGGCGAATCTGTTCAAAACCACTCACATCCGGCACCGAGTGCGCGCTGGAGCGAATGCAGAACAATGAGGATAACTTTCTTTACGACATGTCAACCATTCGCGTGCCAGTGTGAGCATTTCTGCTCAGACCCTTTCAATCCTGATTTGTTAAGGTAGCAGCTGACCTTGTTGTGCCCGAATTTCTACCCGGATTTGTGCGCAAGACACGGCACGATGCTGGAGAAGCGGCGCAGGGGCTAGAGAAATGAGGCTGTTCAATGAAAAAAGTAATGTTCGTACTTGCGATGTTCGGTCTCGGCACGCTGTGCTGGGCAGGGTCGGCGCGGGAAGATGCCACCGACCGACTGGACAACGCCACCACAGTGATGCACGAAATCATGGGGATGCCTGATAAGGGAATCCCGGAAGAAGTGTTGGAGCACGCAAAGTGCGTAGCGGTTATACCGCACATGGTCAAAGGCGGTTTTGTCTTCGGTGGTAAGGGAGGCAAAGGCATAGCCACTTGCCGCACAGCGGATGGCTGGAGCGCACCGGCGTTCATCACGATTTCGGGTGGAAGCTGGGGTTTGCAGATCGGTGTGGAAGCTGTTGACGTCGTCATGATCATCCAGAATGAAAAAGGGATGCAGCGCCTGCTCTCCAGTAATTTCCAAATTGGAGGGGACGCTTCCGCAGCGGCGGGTCCAGTTGGACGGCATGCCGAGGCCGGTACAGACTGGAAGATGGATACAGAGATCCTGACCTACTCTCGTGCCAAGGGCGTGTTCGCTGGGCTCACGTTGGAAGGTGCATCCATCCGGCAAGACAATGATTCTCGGGAAGCCATATACGGACGCAAAGTCACTACTCGCGCTTTACTGTTGGGCAAAGTGCCGGTTCCAGCCGTGGCCGAGCCTTTCCTTGCGGAAGTTCACGGAGCAAAAGTCCAGGCCGTAGCCGCAGAGAAAGCTGACGACAAAGCTAAAGAGAACAATCAGAAGTAGGAAAGACAGAACTGGGCTGCCGCTGTTTGTCATTCAGCCGGCTGTATGGTCAAGTGGCGGCACAGTCCCATCCCCTGCCCTCGCATTCCGTTCGCGCGAAGCAGTTCGCTTGCGGACGTTCGGATGAGATTCATATTCGAGTGCTCACAAATGAGCCCGGGAGGTTGACATGCTTTGGACAGTTCTTGTCGTTCTTCTAGTTTTGTGGCTTCTGGGTTTCGGCCTGCATATCGGCGGAGGCCTGATCCACTTACTTCTGGTTGTGGCGTTGGTGGTTCTCGTCATTAACCTGCTGAGCGGACGACGGAGTGCGGTTTGAAGAAAGGCAGTACGAGTCCCAGCACCAGGAGGCCGTGGTGTAGCCTCCTGGCGCCGGAAAGGTGATCATGTCGGCTCCGTACTGGTACGCCGCTGAACGCTGGGCGCAGGGCGCAGGTTCCTTTCGAGGACCCAATCGCCATCGCAGATGCGGCAATTGAACTGTTGGATAAGCGGGCGGCCCTGACCGTTGAGGTCACTCGACCGCGAGGGCGCCCCGCAAGCCGTTGTTGCGTGGGGGCTTTTCAGAATTCCCAAAGGCTTGAAATGTGTGGAGCGCCGAGAAGCGGGCAGAGGGGCTGGAGTACATGCACCCCAAGCCGAGTTCACATTCCGGACGTATTGTCGGCAAACCGGAAGCTATCCAGAAACGGGCTTCGGGGAATTCAATGGCAATCCCCCAGAAGCCGACTTCTGGCCCCAGGGGCCGCGGCCCGGCGGATTTTGAGTTCCACAGCGAGTTCTGCACCGTTAGGAAAATTTTCTACTCTACTATATTTCTCAACCGCTTACCAGGCGTGCTGGTTGCACGTCATGATCCGTTTTGCTGCGTTTTGAGCATGGAACTACTACAGTTTTACTACAGTGTTCTTGATCGACAGGACGCCCTCGCCGACGCAGCCACGATTTCACCAGCAATTCTCAATGAGTGTTAACGCCTGTGGCTGATGTCATAACGACGTCGGCCTCACAACGGACCGAGTAGACTTTGCGGTATCCAACCAAAAGGCTCGGGACGAAGGAGGCCGAGATGAAAATTGTAGGCTGCGATCTACATGCGCGGCAACAAAG
>Ga0209517_10003135_pt1 | contig 22662 bp, 13 predicted proteins | sample PeaSoiMetSII2010_FD_187695 | JGI IMG/M metagenome (GOLD analysis project Ga0209517, IMG submission 187695) | Peat soil microbial communities from Weissenstadt, Germany - SII-2010 (SPAdes) (version 2) | ecosystem: Environmental > Terrestrial > Soil > Wetlands > Peat | place: Germany...
TCTCTTACCCCGACTTTTTCGACTTCCGTGCGCAGAACCATGTTTTCGAGCACCTCGTGACCTCCCGCGACACGAACTTAGCGCTTACGGGCGTCGGAACGCCCGTGCAGCTCGACGGCGAAATGGTTACGTGGGATCTGTTTCCTGCGCTCGGGATTCAGCCTCAGTTGGGGCGCGGCTTCTTGCAGTCAGAGGAAGCAGCAGGCTCACACGTGGCGGTGCTGAGTCACGCACTCTGGCAAAGGCAGTTCGGCGGCGATCGCGGCATTCTGGGACGGACGATCACCCTCGATCGAAAGCCCTACACGGTGGTCGGTGTGGCGCCGCCCGGCTTCTCCTTTCCGGTGAACGAACCCAATATCCAGCTCTGGACCACCATCGCGCCGGATCGGGAAGCGCCACCAGGCGATCAGCCCATCAGCGAGCAGCGTGGCGCTCACATGGTGACGGCGCTCGGACGCCTCAAGCGCGGCGTCAGCATTGAGCAGGCCCGCGCCGACCTCAACGTAATTGCAGCAGCACTTGCCAAAAAGTATCCAGACTCCAACGCCAATGACCCCCAAGCCTCGGTTCAGCCGGAGCTTCAGACCTTGGTGGGTGAATCGCGGACACCTCTGCTGATTCTGCTGGGCGCAGTGGGCTTGGTGCTCCTGATCGCTTGCGGAAATATCGCCAACCTGCTTCTTGCCCGAACCTCTGTTCGCGAGCAGGAAATGGCAGTGCGTGCCGCGATGGGCGCCAGTCGCGGGCGGGTGGTGCGGCAGTTACTGACTGAGAGTTTGCTGCTGGCTGTTCTCGGGGGGGCAGCCGGAACGATGCTGGCGGAATACGTATTGGGTGTGGTCCTACCCCTCGGCGGCCGAAGCATTCCACGCTTGGCTCAAGCCAGCGTTGACTCAACGGTGCTTGGATTTTCGCTGCTCCTCGCTCTGCTCACTGTTGTCTTTTTTGGCTTGGCCCCCGCACTGCATGCATCCAAAGTCAATTTTGCTTCTTCCCTAAAAGAGGGAAGCAGGAGCAGCATCGGCAAGCACGATCGGATTCGCGGCGTGCTCGTGGTGGCTCAGGTGACACTCGGCCTGGTTCTGGTGACGGGCGCCGGATTATTGATGGCGAGTTTCCTGCGCCTCGAAAAAAGCGATCTGGGCTTCAAACCGGATCATCTTCTCACTTTCTGGTTCAATTTGCCGGAACCGCAGTACAACGCCGCTCAAGAAGTGGCCTTCTACGACAGGTTGCTGGAGCGCATGCGAGCTTTGCCAGGAGTGGAATCAGTCGCAGGAGCCTGGCCCATGCCGCTGGGCGGCGACAACGCCACGGTCGGGTTCAATATCGAAGAACGTCCCGCAGGGCCGGCTGATCGCCCCTCCGCCCGCATGGCCCTCATCACTCCGGGCTACTTTTCAACCGCAGGCATTCCCCTGCTTAAAGGCAGGACGTTCGATGAGCATGACGATCTGAAGGCGCCGAAGGTGCTGATTGTCAACAAAGCCTTCGCAAGCAAGTACTTTCCACATGAGGAGGTAATCGGCAAACGTATCACGCCCGGCGCTACAGGTCCCGGCGAGAGCAAAGAGAGCTTGCATGAAATTGTGGGCTTGGTAGGCGATGCCAAGCTGTTTGCATCGGACGCCGAGCCTGAGCCCATTTACTACTTCCCCTACAAGCAGCTTGCCTGGCAGTCGCCCGTGGTGATGCTTCGCACGAGCGTACCGCCTCGCACTTTGGAATCCGCGATTGGCAAAGAAATGGGAACCTTGGACCCCATGGTTCCCGTATTTCAGATTAGGACCATGGATGAAATGCTGTCCACTCAGGTGACGGAGCCGCGTTTCCACACCCTGCTGCTGGGCTGCTTTGCGGGCGTCGCGCTGCTTTTGACCATGGTGGGTCTCTATGGCGTCATGGCGTATTCCGTGTCGCGACGCACGCGCGAGATCGGAGTGCGAATTGCGCTGGGCGCCCCCCGTTCAACAGTGCTCGCGATGGTACTCAAGCGGGCCTTGGTGCTGTTGGCGGCTGGGCTCGGACTGGGGCTTGTCGCTTCGCTCGCCGCGGACCGCTTGCTCCAGAGCATGTTGTTCGGCGTTTCGTCGCTGAACCCGCTGGTGCTGGGCCTGTCAGGCCTGCTCGTTGCCTTGACAGGCTTATTCGCCGCTTACCTGCCCGCGAGGCGGGCCGCGAACGTCGATCCGATGGAGGCGCTACGCTACGAATAGGAAATAGCGAATTATGAATAGTGAATTGCAGCCTCTGTCATTCCGAGCGCAGCGAGGAATCTCGCCCTGCGTTGCACCGCCGAAAACAGTCCAGAGCGAGATTCCTCGCTGCGCTCGGAATGACAAACGGGCAGGCTACCGCGAAACAATTCACTATTCACCATTTACTCTTTGTCAGTGTTGCGGAGAAATCCTATGAACGCACTTATCCAGGACGTTCGGTACGGAATTCGCATGTTAGCCAAAAACCCGGGCTTCGCGGCGGTCGCCGTGATCTCGCTGGCACTGGGAATCGGGGCCAACTCGACGGTCTTCAGCATTGTTGATACTCATATACTCAAGCCCCCAGCGGTGAAGGATCCTGCGCGCCTGGTCTCAATGTTTTCGGACTGGCCCAGTTCCGAGTTTCACACGTCGTCATTTCCTGATTTTCTCGACATCCGCCATGAGGCGGGCGCTTTTTCCGACGTGGTAGCCTACGATGTGCGCGGGGGCTACGTCAGCGGCAAGGGGCAGGGAAAAGAAATAAGCGTCGAGGTGGTCTCGCAAAACTACTTCGCCGCGTTGGGAGTAAAGCCCCTGCTGGGTCGCGTTTTTTTGCCGCAACCTGGCCAGGCAGCCGCCGAAGGTCATGCCGTCGTACTTAGCTACTCGCTCTGGCAAAAGTATTTCGGCGGTGACCCTTCTCTGCCCGGCAAGACTACGCTCCTTGACGGCAAAGAATTCAACGTGATCGGCATCGCGCGCCGGGAATTCTGCGGGCTGCGACAGGGGTGGATGCCTGACATCTGGGTCACCACGGATGGCTGGGCCACCATGGTACCTGGTGAAGAACGAGGGTACCGAGATCGGAGCGACCGCGGGTTTCAACTGACCGGCCTCTTACGTCCTGCCGCCCAACTTGGTGAAGCGCAGGCCCAATTGCAGGCCATTGCGAAGCGCCTGGCTTTAGCCTTTCCGGCCACCAATCGGGATGTGAACTTTGTTGCTCGCCCCGCTTTGAGACTGTCGCCGGAAGATGCACGGGCCGGCGGTCTTCTGATGGCGATGGTGGGTCTGGTCCTCCTCATCTCCTGCGCCAATGTTGCCATTCTGCTGCTGGCGCAACGGGAGCGCAGGCAGCGAGAAATCGCGATGCGCCGTGCCTTGGGCGCCGGGCCCCGCCGCTTGGTAAGTCAACTTCTCGTTGAAGGCCTTCCGTTGGCAGTGGCGGGCGGCGCACTGGGAACCTTGTTGGCGGCATGGCTCATGAAGCTTGCGCCCGCACTCATTCCAGACGCCTCCCAGGTCGAACTCGCGCTTGATGGCCGAGTGCTTCTGTTCACAGCGGTCAGCGCCCTTCTAACTGTCTTCCTCTTCGGATTGGTCCCGAGCTTCCGGGCTTCAAAACTCGGCGTGGCGGCGGTCATCAAGGGCGATGACCCGCGGTCTGCAGGAGCCAAAGGCCGCTTGCCGTTGCGCAGCGTACTTGTATCCGGGGAAATCGCGCTTTCCGTGGTGCTGCTGGTGGGATCGGCCCTGCTGTTGCGAAGTCTGAGGTACACCCAACATATCAACCCCGGATTTGACCCGAACAAGAATGTCCTCATGCTGTCCGTGGCGCCGCCTCAGTTCTATGGATACAACGACGCACAAGAGGCTGCTATCTATCCTGAGTTGGCGGCTCGCGCGGAAACCGTCCCCGGCGTAATACGCGCAAGCTATGCCCGGCGACCTCCCCTGGCGACGTACGAGGGAGGAGAAAAGCAGGCTGTCGTGATTCCGGGGATCCAGCCGCCTCCCGGCACCGATCACTTCGCGATTCGCTTCAATACCGTCGGGCCGAGGTTCTTTGCCACCATCGGAGCGCGCCTGGAGGAGGGACGGGAATTCAACCAGTTCGATCTGCCCTCCGCGGCGCCGGTCGTCATAATCAATGACGCGATGGCGCGTAAGTTCTGGCCTGGCCAGAATCCCCTGGGCAAAGCACTTCAGATCGATAAAAATGAGCGTCAGATCGTTGGCGTGGTTGAGGCAGGAAGGTACAACGCGATTCATGAGGAGGTCCAACCGTACGTATTCCTGCCTTTCACCCAGGTGTCCTCGTTTGAGTGTCTGTTATTTGTAGAAACGGCCGGCGACCCGCGTGCACTGATTCCCGCAATCGTCAAAGAGGCAAGTTCCGCCGCTAAGAATCTTCCCATTGTCAGCGCTGCAACGTTAAGGGAGCACATGAACGAGGTTATGGCCGATGACCTCGCGATGGCTAACCTGCTCGGGAGTCTGAGCGTCCTTGGAATGTTTTTGGCCGCCGTCGGGCTGTACGCGGCGGTGGCTTATCTGGTCACTCGGCGCACGCACGAGCTTGGTATCCGCATGGCGTTAGGCGCCAGGCGTGGTGACGTGCTGAAGCTGGTGCTGGCTCAGGGCCTGCGCTTGAGCGGAGCGGGCGCGGCCGTGGGCTTGGTGGGGGCGTTTGCGGCTTCTCGACTGATGTCCGGCTTCATATATGGCGTTACCGCTACGGATCCGTTGAGTTATGTAGCCAGCACACTTCTTGCGATCAGTGTGGCACTGCTGGCCTGTTACTTCCCCGCACGCCGGGCGACCAAGGTGGATCCCTTAGTCGCGCTGCGGTACGAATGAAGTTATCTGGTGATCGGGAGATCGGGAGATCGGGTGATCGGGTGAACAAAGGACGAACCGGTGAATTCGGTGATCGGTGGGTCAGATGAACAAGAAATCGGGACGCCATTTTCTCGCGACCAGGTGCTCGCAGAGTGAAACCACAGTTCCGCTGTTTGTTCACCCGATCACCCGATCCTGCGATGAGGTAAAACGATGAACGCTTTGCTCCATGATGTTCGCTACGGAATTCGCATGCTGGCCAAGGCCCCCGGCTTTACGGCGGTGGCGGTGATTGCATTGGCGCTCGGCATTGGCGCCAACACCGTCATGTTCAGTTCCGTTAATGGCATGCTGCTTCACCCCTTTGCCTTCAAAGACCAGCATCGCATCGTCGATGTGTGGGAAACGGCGCCAAAGCAGAATGAATACCAAATCAAAGTGGCGCCGGCAAATTTGCGAGATTGGCAGGAGCAAAATAAAGGTTTCGAAATGCTCGCCGCCAGCCACGGATGGAACGTTAACCTGACCGGCACTGGTGTTGCGGAACGTGTTGAGGGCTATCAGGTGACCTCGTCCTTCTTCTCTCTGCTCGGAATGCCGCCCCAGATCGGACGCGCCATCACCGCCGAAGATTTTAAGCCCGGCCATGCATCAGTCGTGGTCCTCAGCAACGGGTTTTGGCAACGGCACCTTGGCGCTGATCCCGGCATCGTCGGCAGAACCCTGCACTTGAACGGGCAGGCGTTCACAGTCATCGGTATTATGCCGGCGGACTTCGATTATCCCGTGGGCGGCGAGGCCTGGGCACCGCTTGATCTTAGCCCCGCTGAGAACGCTGACCGCGGCGTCCATTATTTGGAGGTGATTGGCCGCCTGAAGTCCGGGACCACGGTGGCGCAGGCGGAGGCCGATCTCCTGACCATCTCGGCGCGCCTGGCGCAGCAGTATCCGGAGACGAACGCCGGGCACAGTGTGAGAGTGCTGGGGCTGGTCGAAGATCTTACCTACGGCACTCGCCAGTTCCTTTCGGTGCTCATGGGCTCCGCGGTGTTCGTCCTGCTCCTGGCCTGCGCGAACGTGGCGAATCTCCAATTGGCCCGAGTCACCGCGCGGGGAAAAGAACTGGCGCTGCGCCGCGCTCTGGGCGCCAGCCGCTGGCAGATTACGCGCCAATTGCTCGCGGAAAGCATGACGCTGGCCTTGCTCGGTGGCGCGGCGGGAGTGCTCTTTGGCGGATGGGGTAGCAATATGCTGCAGCGCACCATCCCACCCTTCATCCTCGCTCACATACCGGGAATCAAAAACCAGCAAATCGACTCTACTGTGCTGGTTTTCACTCTCTTGGTTTCCCTCCTCACCGGAATTCTCGCCGGGCTTGCGCCGGCTTTGCACGTTTCAAATCCTGACCCCAATGAGGCCCTTAAAGAGAGTTCACGCGGCTCAAGCAGCGGCCCGGGGCGGCAGCGGTTGCGCGCCCTGCTGGTGGTCAGCGAGGTTGCGTTGGCGCTGGTTTTGCTGGTGGGCGCGGGACTGATGGTGAAGGGATTCGGTGCGCTGCTGAATAAGTACCCGGGCTACGATCGCAACCACGTGCTCACATTCCGCGTCTCTCTCGCTCCTGCAATTCCTCTCCCTCCCAGTGCGAAACCAGTAAATGGCGAGCCTTTATCAGGCTCAGGCCAAGCTCAAGAGCCCGGTAATACGTCAAAAGACCAGGAGGATGCGCGCGTGAGGGAGTTCTACAGGCAGGCGATCGATAAATTAGGGGGCCTGCCCGGTGTGGATTCGGCAGCTGCGGCCACCAGCCTGCCCTCAGGTTGGTCCTGGAACTGGAACGAATATACGGCCGAGGGGCAACCTCCCGCCGCCCCCGGCGAGATGCGGACGGCCGTGATGCAGTCCGTTTCCCCGGACTTTTTCCGCGCTTTACGCATTCCTCTAGTGAGGGGCCGGCTTTTCACTAGTCAGGACGGCCCGAATGCTCCGCTCGGCGTTGTGGTCAGCCAAAGCATGGCCAATCGGATCTGGGCAGGTCAGAATCCGGTGGGAAAGCGCATCAAATTCGGCCGGGCAGAAAGCAACGAACCATGGAAGACCGTCGTTGGCGTGGTCGGCGATATCCAGAGATCTCCGTTCGATCCTAACCCGGATCCGACCGCATACTTCTCATTCGCTCAAATGCCAATGGGGTCTTCGTGCCTCGTAGTGCGGGCGTCGGGAGATCCGCTTGGCTTGGCTGCGGCGGTGAGAGCGCAAGTGCGCAGCGTGAGTGCGGACGATCCTCCCTACGACATGCGGACGCTGGCGCAGCTCATCTCTGACGATGTCAGCGGTGTGGCGGCCTCGGCGCGCATGATGTTTGCATTTGGCATTGTAGCTCTTCTGCTTTCTGCTTCGGGAATCTATGCGCTCATGAGTTATTCCGTCACCCAGCGCACTCATGAAATCGGCGTGCGCATGGCGCTTGGAGCAGAGCGCGTCTCCGTCTTGAGGCTGGTGGTGGGTTATGCAATCAAGCTGACGGTCATCGGTCTGGCAATTGGGGTTCCCGCGGCGCTGGCGCTAACGCGTGCTCTCTCGAGCCTGCTCTTCGGCGTGGTGCGTCTTGACATTCCCATTTTCGCTTCGTTCACACTTTTGCTGGCGCTGGTCGCGGCTGTGGCGGCATATATCCCTGCCCATCGCGCAACCCGCGTTGATCCGATGGTGGCACTGAGGTACGAGTGAGGAAGTGGCTAGTGCCTAGTGGCTAGTGCCTAGTGCCTAGTGCTTGGTGAAGCATGGGAATGAAACGAGAAGGTGAAATCCGGAGCTATCGTGACCTCCTGATTTGGCAAAAAGGGATGGCGTTGGCCAAACACGTATACGCAATGACGCGTGGCTTCCCGGGCGATGAGAGGTTTGGCCTGACTGCACAGATGCGGCGAGCGGCGGTTTCCGTTCCTTCGAATATCGCCGAGGGGCAAGCGCGACACGGAGAAAGAGAGTTCGTCCACTTCTTGTCTCATGCGGAAGGCTCTTTAGCAGAGTTGGACACGCAGTTGATATTGGCAGTTGACTTGGGGTGCTGCAGTCCCTCCGACGCACAAGAAAGCGCGGCGATCGTGGCCGAATTGCAGAAGATGATTGCTTCTCTGCGCGGGAAGCTGGCCGCCCGTCTAACGGCCAACCACCCGCAACTAAGCACTAGGCACTAAGCACTAGCCACTTGTCAGTTAGGGAGAAACTAGTGAGCACTTTACCCCACGACCTACGTTACAGCCTCCGCACGCTGGCGAAAAACCCCAGCTTCACCGCGGTTGCGGTCTTGACGCTGGCGCTCGGCGTCGGGGCGAACACGGCGATTTTCAGCGTGGTGAATGGAGTACTGCTGAGGCCTTTGCCCTATCCTCAGCCCAACGAGATCGTCCAAGTAAGTCTGGAGTGGAAGGACGGAACGGTGAATGACACCTTGACCGCGCCGGAGTTTGAGTTCTACCGTGACCACACCGGCGCGTTCGCGGCTGTGGCGGGGTTTCGCGGCGGCGGGGAGGTTTCAATCGAGCGCGGCAACGCCACTGGGTGGGTCAAATCTCTGCGCGTATCGGACGGCTTCTTCCCGGTGCTGGGCGTTCGTCCCGCCCTCGGCCGTGGCATCCTGCGGGAGGAGACTCGGCCCGGCGGCGCACAGGTTGCCATCTTGAGCGACTCGCTATGGCGGAATTTGTTTCGAGCGGACCCCGCGGTCATCGGCCGCCAGCTTGAAATGAACGACAACGTCTACACCGTGGTGGGAGTGATGCCGCCGAGTTTTACATTCGTCGAGCAGCCCGCAGATGTTCTCATTCCATTGCAACTGGGAAGCGGCATTGAGGACACAGGGATGAACACTCGGGTGATCGCTCGCCTCGCTCCGGGAACCAGTCCCGCCCAGGCACAAGCCAACGCCGACGTGGTCTTCGACCAATTTCGCCGGCAAGGTTCCGCCCAGTCAGGACAGCGGGGCATCCAGCTCGAGAGCTACCAGAAGTGGCTGGCCGGCGACTTGCGCACCAGCCTGCTGGTGCTCTTCGGAGCGGTCGGTTTTCTGCTCCTGATCGCCTGTGCCAACGTGGCCAGCCTGATCATGGCGCGGACCAGCGCCCGGCAGCGCGAAGTCTCGATTCGCCTGGCGCTCGGCGCAGACCGGTGGCAGATGCTTCGCCAATTCATGAGCGAAAGCCTGATGCTGGCCGTCATCGGCAGCGCGGCCGGACTGCTTGCCGCCGGTTGGGTGCTGAAGGCGTTGGTTTCTTCAATTCCTTGGGACATTCCCTCATCGGCGAGCATTGGGCTGGATAGCCGCGTGCTTGCATTTACCTTGCTCTTGGCTGTAACTACCACCGTCATATTCGGCTTTACTTCCTACTGGCAAGCGTCAAAGCTGGACTTGAATGAGACACTTAAAGCAGGCGGCGCGCGCGGGGCAGCGGGCACACCGCACAATCGCATGCGCAGCGTCCTGGTGGTCGGCGAGGCGGCACTCTCCGTGATGCTGCTGGTGGGTGCTGGGCTTTTGATTGAGACCCTCTACTACCTGCAGCGGCAAAAGTTGGGATTTGACCCCGGCCACGTGTACACTATGGCCACACCTTTTGCACCGGCGGCCAAGCTCACCGCGCCCCAGATCTGGAATTTCCAGCAGGAGGTGCTTCGCCGCATCCGAATGGCGCCGGGCGTGGTTTCGGCCGCGGCGATCAATAAGCTCCCGTTGTCGGGACCAAATAATTTGCCGACTCAGCAGGAGGGGCGCCCCGAGCATAGTATCGGCGGCATGGAGTACCGGGCCATAACCCCGGAGTATTTCCAGACTATGCGCATTCCCATCCTCCAGGGACGAGGCTTCGAGGCAACGGATTCCATACTGTCGACCCCGGTGGTGATCGTAAGCGAAACTGTGGCGCGGGCGTGGTGGAAGGGGAAGAACCCGATCGGCGAACGCATCGTGGTGGGGGAATACCGGGGGCGCCAGTTCCCCGAGGTGCTGGAACCTGCTCGCGAGGTGGTTGGCGTAGTGGCCGACGTCAAGAACCTGGCAGTTGTTGAGGAGGAGCCAACCACTGTTTATGTGCCCGCCTCGCAGCTTTTCAGTCCACTGGGCACGACGGCGTTCGTGGTTCGCGCCAACGGAAGCCTGGCACTCGGCGCTGCGCTCCGCGGAGCCGTCGCCGCCGTGAACCCGGACCAGCGGGTGTTGGAGGTCCAGGCGATGTCCGATATCGTCGCCCGCGACGTGGCCCGCCCGGCGTTCAATGCGCTGCTGATGGCGGTATTCGCAGGCGTCGCCGTGTTCCTGACCTCAGTCGGGATATATGGTGTGCTGAGTTTTCACGTGTCGCGACGTACCCACGAAATCGGTATTCGTATCGCGTTGGGAGCGCGGCGCGCGAGCGTGCTGCGCAGGGTGGTGGCGCAAGGGGTAGCATTGGTTACAGTGGGGATTGGAATCGGGCTCGCCGGAGCGCTTGCCTTGAGCCGGTTTCTGGCGAGTCTGCTCTCTGGAGTTCGCGCCTCGAACCCTGTGACTTATGCTGCGGTTTCGGGTGTGATGCTCGTTGTGGCAGTGCTGGCCAGCTACATCCCGGCACGCAGGGCAACGAAGGTCGATCCGTTGGTCGCACTGCGGTATGAATAGGTGTCAGGTATCCGGTGCCAGGTTGAAGGAGACAGGGAATAGGGAACGGGGAATTGAGAGAAGGGCGGTTTTTGACGGAATTCACTGAAAGGCGGCATGCCAGCTCGCTTTGAGCTGACGGCTGACAGCTTAGAAAAGGAGATAAAGATGGATTCGAACTCGGAAGTCCAAGCGACTGCTCCACACAACCCGGAGCGAAGTAAATCTAATGGTTCCGAACTGATTATGCTGGATGGTGTAACCAAAGTCTTTTACACCGAAGAAGTGGAAACCCACGCTCTTTCGGGCATCCACCTGTGGATCAAGAAGGGAGAATACCTTTCCATCGCCGGGCCCTCGGGCTGCGGGAAGTCCACCCTTCTTTCAATTCTGGGGCTGCTCGATTCGCCCTCGGAGGGGAAGTACACCCTGAACGGCACGGGGGTGGAAGACCTCTCGCTCTCACAGCGCACCCGGATTCGGAACCGTGAAATCGGGTTTATTTTTCAGGCTTTCAACCTCATCGGCGACTTGAACGTTTATGAAAACGTAGAGTTGCCGTTGACTTATCGCGGTATGCCTTCCTCAGAGCGTAAACAACGCGTGCAGGAAGCGCTCGAACGGGTGGGCATGTCCCATCGCATGAAGCATTACCCCTCGCAGCTCTCCGGCGGTCAGCAACAGCGTGTGGCTGTGGCTCGCGCCCTGGCCGGGAAGCCCTCGATTCTTCTGGCGGACGAGCCTACCGGCAACCTGGACTCGAAGAATGGCGAGGCGGTGATGGATTTGCTGCGCGAGCTTCACCGCGAAGGCGCCACCATCTGCATGGTCACCCACGATCCGCGTTACGCGGAGTTTGCCGACCGCACCATCCACCTCTTCGATGGGCAGATCGTGGAAGAAACACAGTAATCGGGTGGTCGGGTGATCCGGTGATCGGGTGAACAATAAGCCGATTCGTTTCGTGGCTCGCTCGTTGTGTGCGCCAGGTGGCCGACCGACTGCGGATCGTCGGTTGTCCGCCTCAATCGATCCGCGGAAGGGCGCCGCCGCTCGGAGTCCACAGTACGAACCTGGGCGCGTTTTTTGTTCGCCCCGTCACCCGATCACCCGATTGCTCAGCGTGCCGCTCATCGGATCGGAGACGCGCTGCCATGGTGCAACCGGGTTTTGCCCTCTCTCTTGGGGAGAGGGTGGCCAGCGACGGTGCTTTCATCAGCCGTCGCGGGTCGGGTGAGGGGTCACGAGGAAACCATGCCCACCAACCTCGCCATCGATCACCGCTTGATTGCGGAGGCCCAAAAACTGGGGCATCACCGCACGAAGAAGGATGCCGTTAATGCGGCACTGGACGAATATGTGCAGCGCAGGAAGCAAGATCAGATTCTCTCGCTTTTCGGAACTATTGACTACGACCGAGCGTCTGACTACAAGCGAGAGCGGCGGAAACGGGCATGAATGTTTTGGTTGGCAGCTCCGTGGGGTCCCTGGCACTTCGTCGATTTTCGAATTTCGTTTTTCGGACTTTTCCCGGTAAGGAGGCATCATGAATACGCTCCTTCGAGACTTGCGCTACGGCTGGCGAATGCTGGCGAAGAATCCTGGCTTCACGTCGGTGGCGGTGCTGACGCTGGCGCTGGGCATCGGCGCCACGACCGCCATCTTCAGCGTGGTCTACGGCGTGCTCCTTCGCAGCCTGCCTTATCCCCAGCCCGAGCAGCTCGTGAGCATCAAGGAGGTAGCCGCCGACGGCCACCTCATGCAGTTTACAGATCCGAACTTCGACGACTTGCGAGCCGCGAACCGCAGTTTCGTGGCTATGGCGAAGTTATCGAGCTGGGAGGTGACGGTTTCCAGCGGCTCCGTATCGGCCCGGGTGGGTGTCGGCAGCGTTTCGCGCGACTTCTTCCACATCATGGGCGTGGCGCCGATGCTCGGACGCACCTTCTCCGAGGAGGAGTTGCACGAAGGGGGCAGGCCGGCAGCAATCGCGAGCTACGGCTATTGGCAGCAGCACCTGGGCAGCACGACTGATCTCTCCCAGCTTAAGCTCAGAATGGAGAACCGGAGCGTCGCCGTAGTGGGGGTGATGCCGCCCGGGTTCGGCTTTCCCGCGCGCAGCGACCTCTGGACTCCGGCGGAGCTCTGGGGCGAGACGCCCAGCCGGACCTCGCACAATTGGGCCATGGCGGTGGCGCGGCTACGCGACGGCGTGAGCCTGGCGCAGGCTCGCAGTGAACTTTCCACCCTCGCGCACGGCCTCTACCAGCAGTATGAGCCCGAAATCGATATGAGGGACGCCAGCGTGATGCCGCTGCGCACCGCGCTTACCGCCGCTGTCCGCCCGGCACTGGTGATTCTGCTGGCGTGCGTCGGTTTTCTGTTGCTGGTGGCGTGCGCCAACGTGGCAAACCTCCTTCTGGCGCGTGCAGCCGAGCGTCAACGGGAACTGGCGGTCCGCTCCGCCCTGGGCGCGGGACGAGGACGATTAATCCGGCAGTTCCTGGCAGAATCGCTCTTGCTGTCGCTCACCGGCAGCGCGCTGGGCGTGCTGTTGGCAGTTTGGGGCGTCGACACCCTGCTGGCGCTCGCACCAGTCAGCTTGCCGCGACTCGACGAAGTCTCGATCAATCTGCCGGTGTTGGCGTTCGCCCTAGGGCTTTGCGTTATGGTGGCGGTCGGATTGGGAGTGCTGACGGCGCTCCGCGCGGCGTCAACCGATCCGCAGGCGGCGTTGGCTGGAGGAAGCCGGGGAGCTACCGGCTCGCTGGCTTCGCATCGCCTGGCCCGCGGTCTGGTTGGATCGCAGGTGGCCGTGACGCTGGTGCTACTCGTTGGCGCCGCATTGCTGGGTCGCAGCTTGCTCCGCGTGCTCTCCGTCAATCCTGGCTTCCGCACCGCGAACATCGTAACCATGGAACTCGAGGTGCCGGGCTCGCAGCCCACCAATACGGCTGAGATCACGGAAATGATTAAGGATCGAAAGCCGGCAACTTTTATGAGCCACCTCTTCGACCGCCTGCGCTCGATTCCCGGAGTCGAGGAAGTCGGTGGTGTCTCGAATCTGCCTCTTGGGGAAGCGGGGGATTGCGCCGATGGCAAGTTTCTCCTGCTCGACCGCGAGCCTCAACTCGACCCGACTAAGCCTGAAGACCAGGCGCGCTTCGAGCAGTTCTGGACAACCACTCCAGGTGGCAGCGCGGATTACTGCGTCGCGAGCGAGGGATATTTCAAAGCCCTCGCTATTCCGCTGCTGAGCGGACGCTTATTTGACGAGCGCGACGGCCCCGATGCGCCTCAAGCTGCGGTGGTCAGCCAATCGATGGCGCGCGCCACTTGGCCCAACCGGGACCCCCTGGGCCGGACCATCGAGTTTGGCAACATGGATGGCGACATGCGCCTGCTCACCGTGGTGGGTGTGGTCGCCGGCGTGCATTTCCGGAGCCTCGAGAAGCCTCCTGAACCGACCGTGTACGTCAACTATCGTCAACGTCTGCGTGCCGGGCGCGACTTCAACCTCGTGATGCGCGCGGCTACGCCACCCGATTCGTTGGTGGCGAGCGTGCGTCGTGCGGCGCAGGAAGTGGCGCCCGACCTCGCGCCACGTTTCCAGACTTTCCAGGATGTCTTCTCCGCGTCGCTTGCCACACGCCGCTTTAACCTCACGTTGGTCGGCATCTTCGCCGCCACCGCGTTGTTGCTGGCCGTGGCCGGCATCTATGGCGTGATGGCCTATTCGGTGGTGAGGCGCACGCACGAGATCGGGGTTCGAATGGCGCTGGGGGCGAGCGCGCCGCATGTGCTGCGCCTTGTGCTCAGTCAGGGAATGCTGACCACGGTGATTGGCCTGGCGATCGGAATTGCCGGGGCTCTTGTGTTGACCCGCGCCATGCAATCACTGCTCTTCGGGGTGAGCGCAACCGATCCGCTCACGCTTGTTGGAGTCGCGCTGGTGCTCGGTCTTGCGGCGCTCCTGGCCACGTACATTCCCGCCCGCCGTGCCACGCAGGTGGACCCGATAGTGGCACTGCGGCACGAATAAAGCGATCGGTTGATCGGTTGATCGGGCGAACTATTTGTGATTGGCGATTTGCGATTGATCCGTTCGGAAGACGTCTGCGGCGGAGCGGGCCTTGAGCCACAATCGTGGGTGTGGTGGCACACGTGATGCAATCAGCCCTGGTTGGCGGCTCAGGAAAAGGAGTATGCTACTCCCGATGCCCCAGCGGCCGTGCGGTACGAATGAAGCTCTCAGCCGTCAACTCTCAGCCATCAGCAAGCAGTTCTTCAAGAGCTATGCACTATGAGAATGCTGATAGCTGAGAGCTGACGGCTGACAGCTACTGAGAACTGACCACTGGCCACTGACTACTTATGTGAGGACAACGCAATGATAACTTTAAGGAATCTCGAAAAGTATTATCCCGTGGGCCCGGGCAGATATTACGTGCTGCGGCGCATCAACATGGATGTCGCGGAGGGAGAATTCGTGACCATCATGGGGCCGTCAGGAGCAGGCAAGTCCACGCTCCTGAGCATCGTTGGCATGCTGGATGGCGAGTGGGAAGGCGAGTACTTCCTGATGGAGCGCCCCGTCCACAAAATGAATTTGAAACAGCGGGCGGAAATTGGGAAACAAACCGTGGGCTTCGTATTCCAGCAGTATCACCTTTTGGACGGCCTCACGGTCGCTGAAAATCTTGATATTCCTCTTTCTTACCGGAATGTCAAGTCTGCGGAGCGTCAGGCGCTGGTTGCCGACGCGCTCGACCGGTTTCACATTGTGGGCAAGAAGGATCTCTTCCCCAATCAGCTTTCCGGTGGCCAGCAGCAATTGGTGGCCGTGGCCCGAGCTGTAATTGCCAACCCGAAACTGATTCTCGCCGACGAGCCGACAGGAAACCTGCACTCCGACCAAGGCCGGGAAATCATGGAACTCTTCACCAAGCTCAATAAGGAAGGAACGACCATCATTCAGGTGACCCACTCGGAAACGAACGCCGCTTTCAGCCACCGCATCGTTCGCCTGGCGGACGGGTGGATCGTGAAGGAGTAACAGATCGGGTGATCGGGTGAACGATTTGTGATTGGTGATTGGTGATTGGTGATTGAAGAACCCAATCACAAATCAGAAATCAGAAATCACAAATCGTTTACCCGATCCCCCGATCACCCGATTTATCGACCATGACCACCTCACAGACATCCAAAATTCTCATTGCTGACGACCTGCCCGATGTGCTGGAAGCGCTTCGCATGCTGCTTAAAGGTGAAGGTTACATTACCGAATCGGCGACTTCCCCGGCCGGCATCCTGGCGGCGCTCGATGCCCAGGATTTCGACCTGGTGCTGATGGACCTGAACTTCGCGCGCGATACCACTTCCGGCCAGGAAGGCCTGGACCTGCTGAGAAAGCTCCAGGCGATGGACAGCACTTTGCCCGTGGTGGTGATGACCGCCTGGGGCAGTGTGGGCGTAGCGGTAGAGGCGATGCGGCGGGGCGCGAGGGACTTCATCCAAAAACCCTGGGACAACGCCCGCTTGCTCGCCATCCTTCGCACCCAGATCGATCTCAGCCGGGCCCTGCGGCAGGGGCTTCGCCTGGAGGCTGAGAACCGCTTGCTGCGCGCCGAGGGGCGGCCTACGCTCATCGCCGAATCTGCCGTCATGCGCCCGGTGCTGGAACTGATTTCCCGCGTGGGCCCTTCGGATGCCAATGTTTTGATTACCGGCGAGCACGGTACCGGAAAAGAGGTCGTTGCCCAGACTCTCCATTCGCTCTCGGCCCGCGCTGCAAAGCCGATGGTGACCGTGAATGCCGGGGGCCTTTCCGAAGGCGTGTTTGAAAGCGAGTTGTTTGGCCACGTGAAAGGTGCTTTTACTGATGCCAAGACAGACCGCGTCGGCCGATTCGAGCTTGCCGACGGCGGGACGCTGTTCCTGGATGAAATTGCCAATGTCCCCATCAATTTACAAGCCAAGCTCTTGCGCGTGCTCGAGACGGGGCAGATGGAGCGAGTGGGTTCCTCGAAGACCCGGCGCGTCGACGTGCGCGTGCTCTCGGCAACCAACGCAGACGTTACTCAGGAAGTCGAGGCCGGCCGCTTCCGGGAAGACCTTCTCTTCCGGCTTAACACCATTGAGATTCGTCTTCCCGCTTTGCGTGAACGGCGTGCGGATATCCCGCTTCTGGCCAATTACTTCCTGCGGCGCTATGCCGAGCGTTATCGGAAACCCCTCACCGCGTTTGACCCGGCGGCGATCCAATTCCTCCTCGATTACGCCTTGCCAGGCAACGTGCGCGAACTCGAGCACGCGGTCGAGCGGGCCGTCCTGATGGCGCAAGATGACATAGTTCGGCCCAGTGATTTTGGCTTGCGCACGGAGCGCGAAGGCGCCTCGCGCCTGGAAGAACTGAGCCTCGAAGAAGTGGAGTGCATGCTCATCAAGAAAGCTGTGGCGCGATACGGAGGGAACGTCAGCCAGGCAGCCTCGGCGTTGGGCTTGAGCCGCAGCGGCCTGTACCGACGACTGAGGAAGTATGGGCTCTAGAATTGTCGATTGACGATTGCTGACTGACGATTAGCTCTAGTGCTTTGGTTGGTTTAATGAGCGTATTTTCAAGTGCCCCTCGGAAGGGCGGGGCTTTAGCCCCGCCGTCTACCGGTGCATCAGTGGAAGGGCCTTTAGGCCCTGAAGCCAAGCCGCTTCAGGGGCTGAAGCCCCGTAATGATCTCGCGAGACTGGCGGCGGGGCTGAAGCCCCGCCCTTCCGCTTCCGACGAATAAGTTCGCTTACCAATTCAGCTATGCACTAGGCGGTTTATCATAGCGCCCTTAATCGTCAATCGACCATCGTCCATCGGCGACAAGCATGGCCATTGATCCCGAAGAGATCGAACTCGGCACGGGGCCGCGACCGGGGCGCTCTCGGCGCCGTCTGACGCTTGAAAATCGCCTGACGCTCATGGCCCTGGCTGCAGGCTTCCCCGCCATGCTCCTGGCCCTCATCCTGTTGTGGACGGCGTCTTACTCGTCTCAAACACGCTGGACTTTAACCCTCGTTCTAGTCGTGGTTTGGTTAGGGTTTTCTTTCGGCTTGCGCGGCAAAGTGATTCACCCCCTACAAACTCTTTCCAATCTGCTCTCCGCGCTGCGGGAGGAGGATTACTCGATTCGTGCCCGAGGGACCCGGTCAAGCTCCGCTTTGGGCGAGGTCTTTACGGAAGTGAACGCGCTCAGCGAAATGTTGCGCGACCAGAGGCTTTCTTCCCTTGAAGCCATCGCGCTTCTGCGCAAGGTCATGGAAGAAATCGACGTGGCCATATTCACCTTCGACGAAGAGCAGCGGCTCCGCCTTTTGAACCGCGCCGGTGAACGATTGCTGGCGCAGCCTGCGGAACGGATCCTGGGGCGCACGGCTTTGGAATTAGGCCTGGGCGCATGTCTCGAAGGCGAGACGGTGCGGACCATGACGATGTCTTTCCCGGGGGAGGCCGGACGCTGGGGAATCCGCCGCAGCACCTTTCGCGAGCATGGCCGGCCGCACCAGTTGCTGGTGCTGACGAATCTCAGCCAGGCACTGCGTGAAGAAGAGCGGCAAGCCTGGCAGCGCCTCATCCGTGTTTTGGGGCACGAGCTGAATAACTCGCTGGCCCCCATCAAGTCCATGGCGGGCACGCTTGGCAGCCTATTGACCCGCCAGCCGCGGCCGGCGGACTGGGACGATGACGCACGCCGGGGGTTGAGTGTTATCGAAGGGCGCGCTGAGTCACTCAGCCGATTCATGGAAGGCTATTCGCGCCTGGCGCGCTTACCGTCGCCGAAATTGCAGCCGGCGGACCTGGGGGCCCTGGCGCGACGTGTCGTGGGGCTCGAAAGACGACTGCCGGTGACCTTGGTTGCGGGGCCGCAGTTAACGCTCCAGGTTGACCCGGACCAAATCGAGCAGATGCTGATCAACCTTCTTCGCAATGCCGTGGATGCGTCGCTCGAAACCGGTGGCGGCGTGAGTCTCGGCTGGAGGCGAAATGGAGAATACGTCGAATTGCTAATCGACGATGAAGGTCCGGGCCTGTCCAACACCGCAAACCTTTTTGTGCCCTTCTTCACTACGAAAGCTGTAGGCACAGGGATTGGACTCGTCCTCAGCCGCCAGATTGCCGAGGCGCACGGCGGCTCCTTGACGCTTCAAAACCGGTCCACCGGCCGAGGATGCGAGGCCAGGGTGAGATTGCCGGTGTGACAGCCAGGATTCAGGATTCGCGATTCAGGATTCAGGCGGAAAATAGGATGGAATGAATAGCCCTCTCCCGTGGGGAGAGGGTGTCACGCTCCGGCGCTGTCATCAGCGGGAGCGTGACGGGTGAGGGGTTGCTTCCAATACGCCACAACCGCGTCGCATCTAGTCACGATCCAATAGTCACCGCTTTATCGACCCACTTTCGCTGTTAACCACAATCAAAATACTGAAACTCGGCCGGCGCATTCGGTGTCCAATCAGATGAAGGAGAAAGTAGGCAGCTAACGGAGCGCTCCGTGGCCGTCACCTGAACTTCGGATGCTCGCAAATTTCCTGAGGAGGTGCAGCCATGTTTGGCGACACGTTGCTGGAATCTTCGCCCTCACGAGTCCCCCTGCTGAATAAACGCCACTATTTTTGCGCTATCGCCGGCGGTGTAATCGTTTCGCTGGTATGGATCACCGAGCTAGGGAGACTGCTCTCCCCCGGCCCCATGGGGGCGATTGCCGTTCAGGCGCTGTTCATGGGGATGGCCGCTACCGTGTTTGGCTTGACGTTGTGTTATGTTCACGCCGAGTCGCATCAGTTAGGGCTGAACACTGCCTTCTGGGTGGCGCTGACCTGCTTCCTGAACTTCCCCGGCTTCGTTTGCTTCCTCGCTTATGCAGGAGCGAAGACGGGAAACTGGAAGAGAGCTGCCATACCGTGCGTCTACGGCGCTGAAGGCTTGCTGGTGGGAGCGATGGCGCTGGTTCCGCTCATCTACACGGAGGCGTTGCCTAAGACGGTTTGGACGGAAGTGTTGCAAGCTCCTCTGCCGCCACCGCCGCCCCACGCGCCTCTTGCGACCCAGACCCCGCGGAAGCCCCTGCGGCCCGTCCGCTCCGAGCAGGTACTTCAAGAGCCCACCCGGATTCCGATCCACGTTTTGCCGCTCCACGATGAACCCCTTCCGCCCGCGCAATTCCCATCTGCGGGCGTTGGGGTTCCGGGAGGAATACAGGGTGGGCTGCCCGGCGTGGCGCTCGATGCTGTATTACAAAACATGCTGCGAACTACTGAGCCGCAGCCGCCCGCTCCGCAAGGCCCTAAGCCGGTCCAGCATCGACAGGTTCGCTTGGGCGGCCAGGTCATCGCCGCCAAGCTCATTTACCGACCAGAACCCGTTTATCCCGAGCTTGCCAGGATGACTCGAACCCAGGGAGATGTGGAGTTCGAAGCCATCATCGGCAAGGACGGAAGCATAGAACAGTTGAAGGTGGTCAGAGGTCATCCTCTGTTGGTAAAAGCAGCCTTTGACGCCGTGCGGCAGTGGCGTTATCAACCTACCCTGCTGAATGGCGAACCCGTCGAGGTCTTAACTGATATTACGGTGACCTTCAAGCTCGGAGAATGAATACGATCCGATGAGCGGGTGATCTGATGATCGGGTGAACAGTCTGCGATTGGCGATAGGGAAGATCAATCACAAATCAGAAATCACAAATCACAAATCACAAATTGTTCACCCGATCACCCGATTACCTGATCTCCCGATCCCTGTGACTTAGGTCACTGCAAAACGCCGCCCACGCCGTTAAGCTTGGTTTTTGCGAGGGACGGTATGGGTACACAAGACAGTACTGAACTTTTCCAAATTCAATTGTCGGCGGTGCCGGCGGAGCGGCCACGAGGCCGGCCGAAAAAGAAGCTCGTTCGGCGCGCCGGGCGCGACTATTCGCAGGCGCTCCGCCACACATTTCAATTCGTATTCCTCGCCCTGAATGCCTACATTGGCGTCTCGTTTTATCTCTGGGTGCGTGGCATCGAGACCGGCCGCCAACTCGCAGTCGCGGCGCGGCCGGCCGGCGTCGAGGGCTGGATGCCCATCGCCGGCCTGATGAACCTCAAATACCTGCTCGTTGCACGGACCATTCCCAGAATCCATCCCGCCGCGATGTTTCTGGTCCTCGTTTTCCTATGCATGTCGTTTCTATTCCGGAAGGCATTTTGCAGTTGGCTGTGCCCGGTCGGCACGCTGTCAGAATATCTTTGGCGCACGGGGCGGAAGCTGATGGGCCGCAACTTCGCGCTTCCGCGATGGCTTGACATTCCGTTGCGCGGCCTGAAGTATCTGCTTCTCGGATTCTTCATCTGGGCGATCACATCCATGTCGGCCGAAGCGATTGCGGGTTTCATGCGGAGTCCGTACGGTTTGGTGGCCGACGTCAAGATGCTCAACTTCTTCCGCCACCTGGGAGAGACTGCTGCTATCGTTCTAACCATCCTGGGTATCGCCTCGCTTCTTGTGCAGAACTTCTGGTGTCGATACCTCTGCCCTTACGGCGCGCTCCTCGGTCTGGCGTCGGTGTTCAGCCCCACTCGTATTCAGCGGGATACCAGTGCCTGCATTGACTGCGGCAAGTGCGCCGCAGCGTGCCCCGCGTCGTTGCCTGTGGACAAGTTGCTCTCCGTCAAATCGGCGGAGTGTACGGGCTGCCTGGAATGCATCGCAGCCTGTCCCGCGCGGGACGCACTTTGGGCCGGGCCTGCGGGCGTGCGTTCCAAACCACGCCTTCCCGCGTGGGCCTTGGCGGCCGGTATTGCAGTACTGTTCGTGGGGATAATTGCTTACGCCAACATCACTGGCCATTGGAACGGCGACATCCCTGCTCAAGTTTACGCTGACGTCGTGCCACACGCGGATCAGGCTTCACACCCCGTGCCCGGCGATCCGGCGCTCGGACGGTAGTTGAATCCATTCATTCTGCGCTCCATTATTCAGGGATCTCCGCCAATGCTGTCATTCCGAGTTGCGGCCCACTTATGGAGATGAAAGTCGCCGTCATCCTGAGCGAAGCGAAGGATCTGCAGTCCCGGTCCGTGGCGAACTAATGCAGATTCTTCGGTTCGCTCAGAATGACAGGCTTTTGATCGAGCGGTGCGAGGAATCTTGCTCTAGGTTCTTCTTTCGCGATTCACCCAAGCGCGCAGCAAGCTTCCTCACTCCGTTCGCAAACACACAATCTTCCATCGGATATCGGCTAAAATCATGGCATGCCAACCGCATCCTTCAACCACGCTCAAACGCTCGCCCGTGTCCCGATATTCTCTGGTCTTTCGGAGGAGGAACTTGGCTTCCTGGTGCAACGCGCCGTTCCGCGCCAGTTTACTGCCGGCGAGATGGTCTTCAGCGAGGGGGAGCGCTGTTCGGGACTTTACGTGGTTGCCTCGGGGCACGTGCGCATCTTCAAGACTTCCAGCGCTGGCCGCGAGCAGGTCCTGAGCATAGACGGCCCGGGCAACTCCATCGCCGAGGTGCCGGTGTTCGACGGCGGAACGTACCCTGCCTCCTGCGCTACCGTTGGCGACACCGCGCTCCTGTTTGTCAGCAAGCAGGATTTCCAAGCACTCTGCCTGGCTCATCCTCAAGTCACGCTCAAAGTTCTTCGAGTGGTCGGGGCGCGCCTTCGCCGGCTGGTGGGAATTATTGAAGAACTCTCCTTCACCACCGTGCGTCAGCGGCTGATTGCGCTGGTCGTTCGGTTGGCCGAGAGTGGGGGCACGCCGTCGAAAGACGGAGTGCGATTTGAATTGTCAAAGAGCCACCAGGAATTCGCCGCAGAATTGGGCACCGTGCGTGAACTTGTCTCGCGCAATTTGAGCCGTCTCCAGGCCGAAGGATTCATCGAAGTGGAGGGCCGCAAAATCGTTGTCAAGGACCTGGCCGGCCTGAAGCAGGCTCGGGAATCCGAGGCATAATCCAGCCACAAATTTGCAACTAATCCAAAACCTTTTAAACCGGTGACTTTTGTCACTGCGCCGACTTGCGCCTTCCTTCATATTTGAGGTGTTAACCCGAATTCGTAGATTGATGTGCACTGTTCCGTGCTTAATCCGTTAGATTGAAGTTGGTTAGACAAAATCTACGGAGGCACAGAACAGTGCAGAGAAAAGTTAGCGTGCTTTGGGGAGAAAAGAAAG